>ERZ1026780.1029-NODE-1029-length-19559-cov-5.949549_pt1 | contig 19559 bp, 22 predicted proteins | sample MGYA00380126_ERZ1026780 | MGnify/ENA primary metagenome ERZ1026780 (study PRJEB33269, sample SAMEA4719762) | human gut metagenome | biome: human-associated habitat; feature: organic feature; material: feces | place: Cameroon | collected 2013-10 ... | reverse complement strand
TCATCATTATCCATGCAGGGCAAGTCATCGTGGATGAGCGAATAGGCATGAATCATCTCTACGGCACAGGCCAGTGGCAGAGCAGCTTCCACATCGCCACCACACAGCTCACACATCGCCAGGGTAAGACAACCGCGAACGCGCTTGCCACCACCCAAAAGGCTGTATGCCATTGCTTCGCTCACCTTACCCTGCGGCAACTCCACCGAGGGTAAATATTGCGGCAGGGTGGTTTCTATCATGCTGCAATAGGTAGGATAACGCTCATTCCAGGTCATTGATTTCGTCCTCCAGCTGCATTTTTCCCATTTCTACTGTCTGGCGGGCAGCGGCCAGCAACGCATCGCAGCTGCGGCTCAACTCCAAGCCCTTGGTGTAAAGGGCAATCGCTTCCTCCAACGGAAGTTCTTCCGATGAAAGGCGGGCAACAATACTTTCAAGCTCCTTGAGCTCATTTTCCAGTGTTTTTTGTGCCATAGTTACTCCTTTCGGGTATTAATGGCTGTTACTGTGGAGAAAACTTCTCCATCCTTCAAGCGGGTCAATAGGGGATCCCCAGGGCGGAGTTTCCCACAGGTATAAATCGGTATCTTGTCCGTTTCCCGCACCATATAAGTAATGGTATAGCCCCGTTCCACCGGCAGGGCGGGATCTAAAAGTTCCAACTGGCCTCGTTGGTGAGCAACCCGCTGGGTCATCCGCCACAGGGCGTACTGCATATTGCCCTGAAGCAACTGAGTAAGATAGGCCAGGCGCTGGCGATTTTTGCTCCACAACACCATAGGGGAACGAGCCCGTAATACTCGCTGGAGCGAAGCCGTGTGCTGCAGTGCCATAGTCACGCGACGGCTAATCGCCTGCTGCAATTCGCTCCTAGCAGTATTCAGCTCCGTCAAAAGTTCCTCTTTAGATACACAGCAATACTGGCAAGCAGCCGTTGGGGTCGCAGCCCGGATATCGGCAACTTCATCAAGCAGAGTAATATCCACATCATGTCCGACCGCCGAAATAACTGGCACTGGGCAAACCGCTACTGCCCGCAGCAGACGCTCATCATTAAAGACTGCAAGCGTTTCGGAAGCGCCGCCGCCCCTAGCAATGATAAGGATATCGCAACGATTTTCGGCTATGACACAGTGCAGGGCATAGAGAATCTGCTCTACTGCTGCACTGCCTTGCACCGTGGCAGGATAAAGTATAAGCGGGATCAGATCATTATGTCGCTGCATCCCGGTGATGATATCCTGCACAGCTGCGCCTTCTGCAGAGGTAATAACACCAACGGCCCGCGGAAAGAGAGGTGCTTTGCGTTTGCGCTCTGGAGAAAGGAGTCCCTCTGCCAGCAGCTTTTGCCGCAGGGCGGTATAGTCAGCGCTGCCGCTTCCCTGTCCCATGTTTTGGATATCGTAAGCAGAAAGTTGATATTGCCCGTCCCGTTCATACAAGGTAACTGCCCCCCGTACAATAACGGTACTGCCCTCCTCCGGAAAGGAAAGAAGTCTTTCGGCATAGCGTGCAAACATCACACAATGCAGGGAGGCGCCGCCTTCACTAATGGTAAAATAAAAGTGTCCTGAGCTGCTGCGCCAGCTGACGCTGGTAAGTTCTCCTTTAACAAGGAGATCACCCAAAAGTGTATTCTCCTCCAACTGAGCCCTCACATAGCGATTAAGCTGCGAGACCTTGATGATTTGCGCCGGCATGATGGCACCTCCTTCCATGCATTATTGGGGTTTATTGCAAAAAGGGAGCCTGTCGCCCACCGGCCGCAGCACTCCCCACTATCATTCTTCGGCTTCCTCGGGGAGGGCCGCTTCGCCCAGCGTTCCACGAACATAACCGCCCAACACGCCATTGATGTAGGAAGCATCCTCCGGGCCAGCATACTTTTTGGCCAATTCCACCGCCTCATTGATAACAGCGCCGACCGGGGCATCCTTGACATAAGCAATCTCAGTGATGGCCAGCATAAGAATGGCAAGCGAAACCTTGGGCAGGCGGTTTGCTTTCCACTTTTTGCTGTACTGCTCCACAGCGGAAAGGTTGTCCTCCCAGTGCAGGCGCGCCTGCTGGGCAATTTGGACCGCATATTCATCCACCGATTCATCCCGGAAGATAAGGGCGTTATCCACCATTTCATCCACCGAGTTATCATTGAAGTTCATTTCGAAGATCATGGCAAGCGCCTGCTCACGGGCTTCGCGTCTGGTCATATTTTGTCGTCCTCCATTCAGTAAGGCAGCCCTCTTAATATATACGCTATTAAGAGGGCTGTCGGATCGAACTCTTATTCAGCGGTATTGGCGGTACGGGGTACCGAAACACCGGCAATGTAAAGGTTCACAGTAGCTACTTCGATACCGGTCATGCTCTGAACGGCATCTTTCACCGCCTCCTGCAGCTTTCGGCTGAGGACGGGGATCTTGGCATTGGGCTCCACCAAAAGACGGATGTCAATGGTTGCCTTGCCTTCGTTCATCTGAATCGAAATAGGCTTAATGGTCTGCTTTTCCAGCAGCCAGCCGCCAATATTGGAAACGATGGGGGCAAGACACGCCACACCCTCTACTTCTTTTACTGCATATTCTGCTATCGAAGCCACGACCTCAGAGGAGATCTTCAGACTGCCGGCAGTGTTTTCATATTCCATAAGTGTTGCACCTCCTATGTTAGGACTAATACCATTACATTATAGCAATATTTTTGCCCGGTGGCAACTACTTTATTTCGATGATGGAAACATTGCTTTCCTCTACCTCCACCTCGCTCATTACAGCATCCATAATCTGCGCGGCCTCGCTATCGGTAAGTCCAGCGCTCTGCACAATGACATCCACCTTATCTTCATCTAGGTAAACCATGCATTCCGTAAAGCCCTTGGCCTTAATAATGTTTTCGATCTTGCCCTCGGTCTCGATGGTCTTGGCCAGTGACTGTGCCTGCTGTGCTAACACAGCAGCTGCCCCCTCCTCCATAGCAGAATCCTCCAGCATATACTTGAGGGCATCCATTGCTTCATCGCGGGACTGTGTACGGGAAAGCCGTGCCGATACAAAATAGGCATCCCCGTAATTGGCCGTTCCTTCATTTTCATTGGTGGTTTGATTGGTATTTCCAGCCGCCACATAGTCGGTCTGTTTCATGTAATCCCAGTTGAGGTACACCGCCGCCCCCAGCGCCAGCACCAATGCCCCCAGTACAATATGGCCCTTTTTGATGGAAAGTTTCATCTTGCTATGCACTCCTTTTTGTAGGCTCTGTGATGTAATCTATCAGTGACCGGCGGCGCCGGGGCTGATCTTGGAAACGGTAATCTTGGCAGAGGAAATATCCAGTGCGGTTTTTACCGCCGCTGTAACCTGTGCCACCACCTTGGGGTCTCCTCCTCCGGCGCACACCACCACTACGCCTTTGATCTCTGGTTCATTGAGCGCCGTGACCAAGGGGCTGCTGCCGTCCTCCACCATAACATAGCTTTGCTCGGTGGTGTTTTTCTGTTGGGATTTTCGCTGATCATCACTTTTATATTCTTCACTTACATCGCTGTTCACCTTTTCGGTAACAGCATAGGTGTAGGTATAGCCGCTTTTTAGGGTGATCATCACCTCGACCTCCCCTACCCCGTCAATGCGCCCCAGGATTCCCTCCAGGCGGCTTTCCAGCACGGCGGCATATTCTTCTGCCGAGGGAACTGTCTCCTGCTGAGATTGTTTTTTAGCACCATCCGTTTTCAGCATCGGTGCTACCCCAATAAGCAGGATCCCCAGCAGTCCAGCGGCCATAATCAGCGTAGTCCTGGAAGGCTTTTTCTCGGGCTTCCCATATTTTTTATCCCGCTTCTGTTCCATAGGCTTCTATCCTCACATCCACTCCCAGTTGGTAGCCCAGTGCTCGGCTAATGGTCAAAGATTGATCCATCACGCGTGCAGGCAGCCGTAGCAGTAAATAGACCCCCTCCGTGCTATCTGAGTGCTCCTCTGTTTCCATGTATATTTGGTATTCCCCCGGCTTTATGCCATAGTCGGACAGATATTCCCCTGCCGTTTTCTCCAGTTCCTCCTGTGAGAGATATTTGATCCGTTCTATAAAGTAGTCCTCTGTCCGGCCGGCGACCTCCTGCCTATACCGCTCCGCTTCTTCCATATTCATCTCCAATTGGATATTAACCCGACCGCACCAAGTAAAAGTACAAACCAGCAAAAAAGCCCCCAGCAAAAGCTGCATCAATGGCCGAAATCGCTCACTGGGGGTAAGCAGCAGTACAATGCCGGAAAAAAGCACCCCGGCAAATATGGTGTAGCACCAGCTCTGGATTGCCTGCATGGCTTATCCTCCTTTGAAGGCCAGTATCATAAGAGAAGTGGAAACAATAAACAGCATGGCATAGTACAGGGTAATGGCCAGCATGACCGAAAGTGCCGAACCAACCGATTTAAGCAAACGAGAAAGTTCCCCAGCACCCAGCATTTCCCCCACAATGCCACCCGCTGCCGTAACCAGCTGCCACAGTGCCACCCGCAATAATACCGGCAAAAAGGTCAGCACAGCAATCGCTATCCCGACCGCACCAACGGTGCTTTTAATAAGCTGTACGCACCCCTGGGTCGCCATAAAAAGCTCAGAAAGACTTCCGCCCACTCCAGGGATTAGACTGCTGATCATAAACTTGGTGGTCTTCACCGCCACATTGTCACCGCCACCCGCTATGGCGGATTGCAGAGACAACAGCCCCACAAACAGCGTCATGGTAAGGCCCAATGCCCATGTAATCAACTTTTTGAAGCCCGAAACAAACCCGGCCAGTCCCATCTGCGGAACTACTTCAGTAACGATAGCCAAAGAAAGATAGCAGCTGATAACAGGCACAAATGCCGCCTGCAGCAGAGAGCTGATCCCCTGACACGCACCAAACAGCAGCACATTGTAGAGCGCACCTGTCATGGGCTGGCCAGCAGTGGTCATAATTCCAGCAAAAACCGGGATATATACCGTGAGGAACAGAGCAAAATCCGCAAAGACAGTATGGAGTGACAAAATACACTCGATAACCGGGCGAATGAGCAGTGAAATGACAAAGACCGTCATAATGATGGCAAACACCTGGTGCACACCGCTACCCAGCGAGCTGCCAATCCCCTTAACAAGGCTGCACAGCAGCACTGCGCCGACCAGCGAAAGCAACACTCGCAGCGGAGCGCCTAGATGTTCCTTCAGAGCATCAATCAACAACTGCAAAACCTGCTCCACCGGCATGGCAATAAGCCGTGAAAAGGAAGTGATCCCCTCTTTATCTATCAGCTCGGCAGCACCAGGAGGAATGGCCTCCTTTACAGCGGTCATGTCCTCTCCTGCAAAATATTGCTCCACCTCGGCGGCAGGATCGATAACCTGCGCCTGCACCGGAAAGAGTACCACACACCTGCAGAAAATCAGCGCCAGCAGGATCCTAATTATATGTTTCATAGGCGCAGCAACTCCCCGGCCATCTCCAGCAGCGAAGCAAATACAGGCATACTCATCAGCACTAGGGCGGCTTTAGCAGCCAGCTCCACCTTAGCAGCAATAGCTGTTTCTCCGGCATCACGGCAGCACTGGCTGCCCAACTCCGCCACAATACAAACCCCCAATGCCTTTAAGATGATGGCGGTCAGCTCGCTTTGCCCGGAAAGCCCAGATAAAACATCCCCCAGTCCGGAAAAGATGTCCTTCATCTGTCCCAACAGGTACAGCAGTACAAACAGTCCGCAGCCCAGGGAAAGCAGCATAGCAAACTCCGGCCGCTGCTCCCGCAGCGAAAGCGCCAGCAGCGCTGTGATGATACACAGCACAATCAAAGCGGTAATTTCCATAGCACCACCAGCCCAAACACTTCCTTGACGGTGTCAAAAAGACCGCTGATTTCATAGATAAGCATGGTAAGCACCACGATAAGCCCTGCCAGGGAGGTAAGCATAGCCTGTTCCTCCCGGCCGGAGCGCAGCAGTACCTGATACAGCACCGATACGATAATACCAATCGCCGCTATTCTGAAGATGAGATCCACTTCCATGCCGTTTCCTCCATCAGATGAGCAGAACTACCAGTGCCAGTCCGCCCAGCATCCCCAGCCGCCGGAAAAGCATCCCCTGTCGGTTCTCCTGCTCTGTCCAGTATTTTTCCTCCTGCCGCAGGGCTGTCAATACCCCTATCAGTGCCTGCTTCTCGGTTTCCATTGGGGTACATCCCAGCGCCTCTGCCAATGGCATCATTGCCTTTTGAAATGCTTCCGGCAGCGCTGTCCTTTGCATTGTATCGGTCAATGCCATTCCAAAGTCCTTCTCCGGTCGGGCCACCAACTCCTGCGCAAAAGTCAATTCCCGATAAGCGCTCCGTTCCGCCAGCGCCGCCGCAATCTGCGCAGGCGGCTGGGCGGTCAGTTCCATCTGCCGCAGAAAATCCCCCCAGTAACGCCCCAGCAGAACTGCCATCTGCCGCCGGGTGCGAAGCCGCCCTGCCAGGGTAAAGCCCATCATCGTGCATCCGCCCAAAATCAGCACCGAGCCCAGCAGCTTTACGACCATACTCATCCTTTGTCACCACCGTTCCACTTACTTTTCCCGCCGGCCGCCCCAGCAGATAAAGATGACTGAATGCTCCGGTTTGCATTAATCTGTGCAGCATAGCGTTATAAAATGGCTCCTGCCCCCCGCCGCAATGTACCGTGACCACAAAATGCACCCCACAGAAAAAAGCATACTGTATAGCTGTTGCTTCGTGTTCATCTGCAATCTCATCACAGAGAATAACCTGTGGCGAAAGAGTGCGAACGGCCCGCATAACGGCTTCCGCCTTAGGCAGGCCACTAAGGATATCTGTACAGGGGCCCAGCTGGAATGCGCATTTTTCACCATCCCAGCCGCCCAACTCATTGCGTTCATCCAGCAGGACAGTTCGAGTGGGTATTCTTCCTTCTCCGAAGGAAATCAACCGGCACAGATCCCGCAAAATGGTAGTTTTTCCGCTGGCCGGCGGCCCGGCTAAAATTAACCCTTGTGAATACTGCCAAACAGAATAAACATCAGATGCAGCCCCAACAACCTCCCTTGGCAATCGAATACAAAGCGACAGTGCCCGCCCCTGTTGCGCGGCATAGGGCTGCATGCACACCCCAATACGAAACCCGCCCTGCGCTGTAAAAAAGCCCCGTTCCAGTGTTTTTTCTATCCCGTGCAGCGAATGCCCACAAAGAGAAAGCATTGTCTCCTGCACCAACTCCGGTGGTACCACAAAACCTTTCTCTGCCGAAACAGCTGTCCCCTCCGATGACAGAAACAATGTCTGCTCCCCAGCCGTAACCGCCAGTGGCTGACCCGACCGCAGGCGGATCTCTGTCATTTGTTCCAGCAGCGTCGGCGTGGCCTGCCGCAGAATTGTGACAACTGGCTGCGGTAACTGCCCCAAAAGCTTTTGGACATCCCACATCATTGGTCCCTCCTTATTCTTTGGTGCATCATATGGTGCCGGGACAGGTTTTATGCATGCTGCGGTAGGCCGACCGCATGCCAATAAAACTAACGAGCCAAAACAAACTGCCCTTTATTTGTTAGACAGTATAACTACTATCCAGCAAATAAAGGACAGCTCCATGGATTTACGCTGCAGTATTCAGTTTTTATTTCATCGCTTAGACATGCATGGCGCAAGCCCCTTTATTTCAAATATCTTTCAGCATCCTTTTCAAGCTCCTGCCATACCGGATATTTTGCACCATTTTCATCAAAGAATTGTTTCAGATCCCGATTCAGTGCGCTCATTTCATCCACCGCATTCATCGCATGGTCGGAGGCACAAATCTTCCCGAGACCTGTCGCGCACATAAGTTTGAAGAAACGCAAACAAGTCTTGCGATACGCTTCACCTTCAAAATCCGCATCCGCTTTCGGTAATATCTCGTGTCCTGCATTTCTTATGGCACGGTAGCCCTCGATATTGGCATCAATCAGCTTGCTTAGATATGTTGTATCGCCCTTGAGTTTTTTCAGATTTCCATCCGCTTTGTAGCACGCAAAGGCTACTGGCAGCACGAACGCCGCGTGGCAAAGAAGATAGTCTTCCATGTTTGGCTCATAGGTCACTTTGTATTTTGTGCTGCCAAAAATCTCTCCTATCAGTTGTTCATTGGATGGCGCACCAGCAAGCTGACCAATGGTGATTTTTTTCAAATCAATAGATGCCACATGGTCGTGCTCTCGATGTCCCGCCGAGGATGCAAAGGCAAACATCACATTTTTCTCCGGCAGCAGGGCAGCGGTCGCTTTTGCGTGCACATTGTTGCCAACAAAAACGATGTTCTTCGCCTGGCTCTCCCGCAGGGTATCAATTATTGCTCCAATCTGCGTATAGCGCACAACCACAAAAATCACATCGTATGAATCTTCCGGTTTCAGCTCGGTCACCACAGGGATTCGGCTAACCGACAAACGAGGAGAAAACTTGTCCTTGATCCGCAGACCATTCTTTTTAATTTCCTCTGCCCAATTTCCCCTGGCCAACAGTGTTACATCTTTTCCAGCACGGAACAGATTTCTTGCAAGATTGCAGCCAAGCACCCCTGCACCGAATACTAAAATTTTCATATTCAACTCTCCTTTATTAGATTTATCCGAATTTTTATTTATGGCTTGTCATCCGGCCCTATATCTGCTACTTCTTGCTGGCAATCCTTCGATATTCGATTGGCAGTATTCCTGTACTCTTTTTGAATAGCTCCGCAAAGCGGCTGGAGGTGGTATATCCAATCATTTGGGCGATCTGCCCCATGGTAAAGTCGGTATCGATCAGCAGGTGCTCGGCCTGGCTCATACGCCGCCCCTGGATATACTGGGTAATGGTACATCCCATCTGTCGCTTAAAACAGCCTTTCAGCTTACTTTCACTCATGCAGGCTATACTAGCCAGGCGTCCCAGTGGAATATCAAAAGCATAGTGATCGGCAATATAGCTGACCACATTTTGTATCCCAGCCAGATCATCCGCTGAAAGCGGATGAATCTGCCGCTGGCTTTGCCGTTTCCAGGCATCCACCACCAGGGCAATAGCCTCTGTGACCTTGGCCTCATAGAAAAGCGCTGCGGCTATACCTTCGCCTCGGTAATTCTCGATCTCAAAAAGTAGTTTGGACATTGCGGGGAAATCCGCCGCCTGATCTACACTTTGGAAAGCCGACGGCAAATCGAAAAAGTCTTCCGGATACTGTTTTTTCAGAAAATCCTCATAGTACGCTGGCAAAATCTCAATGCCTACCGCATGAATGGGGATCCGCTTGTGGATCAAAGCCCGGTAACGCTGCTTTCCTCCCACGATGGTTTGAATATCTCCCGCCGAAAGTCGTCGATAAGGATTCAGTTCTTCACCGGAAATAGAATCATACCGCTGGATACTGATACACTCCGGGATGTCCATTTCGAGGCAGAAATCCTCATGGAAATAAAAGTCATGGATCTTGATATCAAAAAGGTCCTGCTTGGCATAGACCCAGTAATATCCCCCGCCCAGCGCCGGAGCTATCTCCCAACAACGCCCTACCGGGCTGTACTGTTCTGGGCAGGGAACCGGCCGGAAGCTATTCTGCTCTAGAAGCGGTGTGTAGTAATCTTGTAGTATATTGTTTTTCATTGTTCCTCTTGCAACGATCAGACAATTCGATGCAACGATTCGGCAGAAAGTTCCGCTTGGCATTGCAGGGATTAACCTCGCGTGATATTCTTGTTTTTAAGTTAGCAATGACTAACCGAATTATAGCAAATGGCGTAAAAAAAGTCAAACCGTCATTTTACAGCAAAGGAGAAATCGCTATGCAAATGACCAATCAAAAAGGCCTGACAGTCAAAGATCTCGTGACCGTCGGTATCTTTTCCGCTCTTTTTCTGGTGTTCGCCCTGGTGGGAGGCATCTTTTTTGCCCCCAATCCGGTTCTGACCTTCTACATGCCGGTAGGCAGCGCCCTATTGTGCGGGCCGGTGTACCTGCTTATGCTGGCCAAGGTACAAAGGCGCTGGGCTGTCGCCATTCTAGGCGCATTGCTGTGCGTCATCTGGTTTGTCACCGGAATGCACTGGGCTATGGCACTGGGGTATCTCATTATGGGCATTATTGCTGACTTGACCGCTGGGACTGGTGCATATAAAAGCCGCAGGATCAATTCACTTTCCTACATTATTCTGTCGCTGGGTGGCACCGGCTCATACCTTGTATTCTTTGCCGATCCCAACAGCTGGGCTCAGACCATGCTGGGCAATGGCACCGAGCAATCCTATATCGATACCATGCGGGCCACCGGCACTACCTGGATCCTGGTCATCATGTTGGTTGGAACCATCATTGCAGCGACGGTCAGCGCCTTTATCGGCTGCAGTATGCTCAAAAAACAGTTTGAAAAAGCCGGGATCACCCAATGAAAGTACTGCACTTTGACCCTCGCACCAAACTGGGGCTACTGCTTCTCTGCGTTCTATACGCTATGTTTGCCCCCAACCTGTGGTTCCAGCTTGTGCTTGTGACACTGGTCGGGCTATTTGCTATCGCTAGTGGTAAACCCCGCTACGCCCTGCGTGGCATTGTGGCTTATGCACTTATTTGTCTATTCACCGTTTGGAGTATGGCTGCCATGACTGGCACCTGGCGGACAATGTTTGTTGCGTTCCTCGGTTTGGTACATAAAGTCTACGCCTGCGGATTACTGGCTGGCACCGTTATCCGTACCACCCGGGTCAACGAATTTCTCTCTGCCATGGCGCGGCTGCATTGTCCCAAAAAGCTGACAATTCCCCTTGCCGTCATGCTGCGTTATCTGCCCACTGTCCGCGAGGATTGGCGTTTCATCAAAGATGCCATGCGACTGCGAGATGTATCCCCCTCCCTGTGGGGTTTTCTGCGCTCCCCTGCCATGACGGTAAATTGCATCTATATGCCGCTTTTGATCGCTACCAGTAAAGTCGCAGATGATCTCTCCATTGCTTCCGTCACACGCGGTATTGAGAATCTAAATCTCCGTACCTGCCTTGTCAACATTCAAATGCGTGTTGTGGATTGGCAGGCGCTTTTTCTGTTTGCAGCATTTCTCATATCCGAGCTTATATGGAAGGTGATAGCACAATGATTAAATTTCGGAATGTATCCTTTAGCTACCTGGGCAGTTCGGAAGGCAGTTTGAAGAATATTGACCTTACCATTCCGGATGGACAGTGTGTACTGCTGTGCGGGCACAGCGGCTGCGGCATATGTAGACTCCGAGAATGAAAAAGAGCTGACCCACGAAAAAACCGTCATTATGATTGCCCACCGGCTGAAGACCGTCCGCCACGCCGATCAAATCCTCGTGGTAGATAAAGGACAAATCGTCCAGCAAGGAACACCTGATGAACTTGATGGAGCAGGACGGAATTTATCGTCGCTTCATCAGTGGATGAAAGCAGTCGGTAGGCTGGAAATTGCAGTGTCCTTCCCTTACGCGATCCTAAATAAAAAGCCGACCAAGGGTACAGCGACTGTATACCGGGTCGGCTTTATTTCTGTTTTAGTTCAGTGCTTTTTTCAGGTTTTCAATGTTCTGCTCCATCAAGGAGAGATAGCTCTCTCCCCTCTCGAATTCCTCCTTGGAAACATTCTGGCATGAATGCAGCAGCAGTTCCCCGGTGTCGGTTGCCTCCGCAATGGTGTCTGCCATCAGCCGGTTGGAAAGCTCGATATAGAAGACCACAGGCACTCCGCTTTGCTTTACTTCCTCTATAAGGGCCGCCACAGTCGCGGCGCTCGGCTCCGCCTCGGAGGAGCACCCCGGATATGCGGCATAATACTCCAGCCCATAGTCCCTTGCCAGGTACAAAAAAGGGAACCGATCCGCAAAGATAAGCAGATCACGCTTTGCCCCCTTTACCGTTTGGGCCAGTTCACTGTCCAACGCACGCAGCTTTTCGGTATAAAGCTCTGCGCGGCCTTGATAGGCGTCCGTATGGCTTACATCTGCCGCCTGCATCGCCTCATTGATCGCCTCGATCATCCGCATGGCATTCTTCGGGGAGGTCCAGATATGCTCATCATATTCGGCGTCCTCATGGTCATGCCCATTGTGGTCATGGCTATGCTCGCCATTCCATGCAAAACCACTTTCTGCTTCCTCCACTGCTTCTACACAGTCCATCAGTGCCACCACCTGCATCCGGCTGGTATCTACCGAATCCAGCACATTCCGCACCCATTCATCCGATTCGCCGCCAATATAAAGGAACACATCGCAGTTCTGTATCGCTATCATATCCTGTGGAGTTGGCTCATAGCTGTGCACCTCCGCACCCGGCTTCAGCAGCATTTTTACCTCAGCATCCTCCCCTGCTATTTCCCGGGCAAAGTCATACAGTGGAAAAATGGTTGCCACTACCTGCGTTTTCTCGCTTTTCTGCTGTTGTAAAGGTGTGCACCCTGTCAGCAGCAGAATAGCCAATATCATCAAAAAAAAGCGTTTTTTCATGGTTCTCTCCCTTGTAATTTGAGTTTAATTCTCAAATTGTATTCTACCACAGCTTCGCCCGTTGTCAAGAATTACGGTTTTCTTCGTGCCTCTCTTGCTGTAAATTTTGCAATTTGTTGATGGAATTCCTCTCTAACCAATGGTATAATGATTCCATACTATTGGAAGAAGGATCACATCTTATGAGCAATAACCTCGATTTTAACCAGAAAAAAGGCTTCATCTGCGATATGGATGGTGTCATCTATTACGGGAACCGCATCCTGCCTGGCGTACGGGATTTTATCCAATGGCTGCAGGATGAAAAGAAGGAATATCTATTCCTAACCAATAACAGCGGCTACACCCCCAAGGAACTGAATCAAAAACTTGCCCGCATGGGGCTGGATGTCCCGGAAGAACATTTCTACACCAGCGCCTTGGCAACGGCAGCCTTCCTTCGGGAGCAGGCCCCCGGCTGCTCTGTTTTCGCCATCGGTGAGGCCGGACTGCTGAACGCCCTATACGATGCCGGCATTACAATGAATGATGTCAACCCCGATTATGTTGTGGTCGGCGAGGGTCGCTCCTATTCGTTGGATACTCTGACAAAAGCGACCAACCTGGTCATGGCCGGCGCTAAACTCATCGGTGCCAATTCTGATGTCTCCGGTCCCATCGAGGACGGCATCGCTCCAGCCTGCCGTGCACTGGTCGCTCCCATCGAAATGGCCACCGGCAAGCAGGCCTATTTCTGCGGCAAGCCCAACCCCCTGATGATGCGCACCGGCCTGCGCATGCTGCAATGCCACTCCGCCGAGGCAGTCATGGTCGGCGACCGCATGGATACCGATGTGATCTCCGGTCTGGAAAGCGGCATGTCCACCGTATTGGTGCTTTCCGGCGTTTCCACCCGCGAAACGCTGAACACCTACGCTTACCGCCCCAGTATTGTACTGGATGGCGTCGGCGATATCCCCAAAACGGCCAAAGCGCAAAAGACTTCCTCCTAAACTCTTCCCGATGATAAAAAAGACGGGCTGCACACCTTGCAGTCCGTCTTTTTGTATCTATAAAGTTTTTTAACTGTTCAGCGCCTTTTCCAACATCTCACGCAGGATATTGGGGTTGCCCTTGCCCTTGGAAGCTCTCATGCACTGCCCCACCAGGAAGCCCAGCGCATTGGTCTTGCCGCCGCGGTAGTCCTCTACCACCTTGGGGTTGGCCGCCAGAATATCACTAACGACCTGTTTCAGCGCACCAGTATCGTTCATTTGGCGCAGACCCTTTTCCTCTACCACATCTGCCGCGGTCTTATCGCTGAAGATGATCTCCTCCAGCACCGTCTTGCCAGCGGTGGTGGAGATCTCTCCCGTTTCAATCATCGCCAGCATATCCGCCAGTTTCTCGGTGGAAAGCTTAGTATCGGCAAGGATGAGGTTTTTTTCATTGATAATGCGAGTAATATCGCCCAGCAGCCAGTTACTGATATTCTTCGGTTGGCACTTACCCAACGCCGCCACCGCCTCAAAGTAATCCGCCTTATCAGGATTTTCCGCCATCAAATTAGCGTCAAAGTAAGGCAATTTATACTGCTTCATCAGGCGCAGCAGTTTATCATTGGGCAGTTCGGGGATGCTCGCCTTCAGCTCCTCCAGCCGGCTCTCCTCCACATAGATGGTTTTGAGGTCGGGTTCGGGGAAATAGCGGTAATCCTGGGCATCCTCCTTGGAGCGCAGCAGAATGTTCTTTCCAGCAATATCATCCCAGCGGCGAGTCTCCTGATGGATCTCCCCGCCGTTCTTCAGAATTTCAATCTGGCGGGAGGCTTCATATTCAATGGCGCGAACCGTAGCGGAGAAGCTGTTCACATTCTTCATCTCCACACGGGTACCAAATTCCGTCGCGCCCTCCGGCCGTACCGATACATTGACATCACAGCGGATAGAACCCTCCTGCATCTTACAGTCGGAAATACCAAGGTACTGCAAAGTTGCCTTAATGGTATCAAGGTATGCCTTCGCCTCGGCGGAGGAGCGCATATCCGGCTCGGAAACGATCTCGATGAGCGGTACACCACAGCGATTAAAGTCAACCAGGCTGCCCGCAAAGTCATCGGAATGGATCAGCTTACCGGCATCCTCCTCGATATGGATGCGGGTCACGCCGATACGCTTGGTGTGTCCCTCTTCATCTACAATGGCGTCAATATAACCGTTTTCACACAGCGGAATATCAAACTGGGAAATCTGATACGCTTTGGGCAAATCGGGATAGAAGTAGTTTTTGCGGTCCATCTTACAGATATTATTGATGCTGCAATGCAGTGCATAGCCCATACGCACAGCATAGTCCACCACACTCTTATTCAAGGTGGGCAGAGTACCCGGCATACCGGTGCAGATAGGACAGCAGTTGGAATTGACCACGGAGCCGAAGGAGTTTTTGCATCCGCAGTAGATCTTGGTCTTTGTATTCAGCTCCGCATGAACTTCCAGACCAACGACAATTTCGTATTTCATGTTGTTTCTCCCTCCTTACACCACAGTGGCTACCTTGCACAGGCCGCCGCGCAGGGTCTCAAATTCCTTGGCAATACCCAGAAGCTTCTCCTCCGAGAAATGCGGCCCAATGAGCTGCATTCCCACCGGCATCTCATGGTCCATGCCAATGGGCAGAGAAAGCGCCGGCAGGCCTGCAATATTCACGGTAATGGTGCAGATATCACTGGCGTACATCTTCAAGGGATCATGAACATTCTCGCCAATCTTAAAGGCCGCGGTCGGCGCAGTGGGCGTCACAATAACATCGCACTGCTTGAAGGCCTCGTCATACTCGGCACGCACCTTCTGCTGGAACAGCTTGGCCTTTTTATAGTAAGCATCGTAGTATCCGGAGGACAATACAAAAGTACCCAGCATAATGCGGCGCTTTACCTCATCGCCGAAGCCCTCACTGCGGGTCTTTTCATACATATCGTTCAGGTCGGTGTAGTTTTCTGCGCGGAAGCCATACTTCACCCCGTCAAAACGGGATAGGTTCGAGGAAGCTTCGGCTGAAGAAATGATGTAATAGGCGGAAAGACCGTACTCGGTGCTGGGCAGGCTGATATCCACCACCTTGGCGCCACGGGCCTCCAATGTGCGGATAACCTGCCAAATGGCAGCGCCTACCGCTACATCTGCGTGCTTATAGAACTCCTTGGGAACACCAATGCGCAGACCCGCCAGGTCATACCCCAGTCCCTCGGCGGTCTTGGGATAATGGGTGGGCATGCTGGTGGCATCGTAGGGGTCCTGTCCACTGATGGTATAGAACAGGTTCGCTACATCCTCTACGCTGCGTCCCATCGGGCCGATCTGATCCAGAGAGGAAGCAAACGCCACCAAGCCGTAGCGGGAGACCGCGCCATAGGTGGGCTTCAGGCCAATAATACCGCAATAGGCGGCAGGCTCACGGATAGAACCGCCGGTATCGCTGCCTAGAGTCAGTACAGCTTCGCCGGCCGCTACCGCCGCGGCGGAACCGCCGGAAGATCCACCGGGTACCTTATCCAGCCCATGGGGGTTATGGGTGATATGGAACGCCGAGTTCTCGCAGGAGGAGCCCATGGCGAATTCGTCCATATTCGTCTTACCGGTCAGCACATAATCGGCCGCCTTCAGCTTGGTAATAACAGTCGCATCATAGGGCGGCACAAAGTTCTCCAGCATCCGGCTAGCGCAGGTCGTCTTAATATCCTTGGTGCAGATATTATCCTTAATGCCGATGGGAATACCGGCCAGGGGGTGCAGCTCCTCTCCCGCCGCTATCTTTTTATCCACCGCTTCCGCCGCCTTCATCGCTTCCTCCGGAGTGGCGGTAATAAAGGCACCAATGCCGTTTTCTACCTTGGCAATGCGGGCAAAGATATCCTCGGTCACTTCCACCGCGGAAACCTTTTTCTCTTTCATCAACCGGTGCAGTTCGCCGCCGGTCAGTTTATACAGATCCATGTTGTCTACTTCCTTTCCCTCTAGTTAACCTACCGTCTTGGGCACTACCACACAGCCGGCCGCCACCTGCGGGGCGTTCTTCAGCACTTCATCTCTCGGCAAGGAAGGCTCCACCACATCCTCACGCAGTGTCATGGTATCCTCTACCTTGGGGGAAAGATCCCCAGTCTCCATTTCTGGCAGCCGCTCCACCATCTCAATAATGTTCTGCATATCCTTCTGGAATTTTTCCTCTCGCTCCGGCTCAATGGCCAGCCGGGAGAGCTTCGCGATTTTCTTGATATCGATCTCCATATTTTTTAAGAACCCCTTTCTATCAGTTCCAGTAATTCCTGTTCCGTCAGTACCGGCACACCCAGGCTCTGCGCTTTGGTCAGCTTACTTCCCGCGGCTTCTCCGGCCACCACATAGCTTGTCTTTTTACTCACACTGCCAGAGGCCTTCCCGCCGTTTTTCTCTATGAGATCCTGGATCTCCTCACGGGAATAGTTCGGCAGCGTACCGGTTACTACTATGGTCATTCCCGCCAGCGCGGCCGATTGCTGCTCTGGCACCCACGGCTCCATCCCAAGGGCCAGCAGGTCATGGCACAGCCGGCGGTTATTCTCATCGGCAAAGTACTGCAAAACACTCTCGGCCATGATATCACCAAAGCCCTCAATGGAAAGCAGCTCCTCTTTCGTAGCCGCTTCCACCGCCTGCAGGGAACCAAACCGCTGCGCCAGCAGCTTCGCCGCTTTATCGCCGATATTGCGGATACCGAGGCCAAACAGCAGCGCACCCAGCTCATTGTGCTTGGATTTTTCCAGCGCCGAAAGGATATTCTCCGCTTTCTTCTTCTGGAAGCCCTCCAGCCCAAGCAGCTCTTCCTTGGTCAGCCGGTACAGATCGGCCGGCGTCTTGGCCAGTCCGGTTGCAAGCAGCTGCTCACACACCGCTTCTCCCAGCCCCTCTATATCCATGGCATTTCGGCTGCAAAAATGGATCAAACTTCTCAGTATCTGCGCCGGGCAGCTGATGTTGGGACAGCGGATAGCCGCCACCTCAGGGTCGCGCACCAGCAGCGTTCCACAGGATGGGCAATGGGTGGGCAGTGTATAGGCTGGTGTCCCTTCCGGGTGGTTCTTTACCGCTATCACTTCCGGGATGATATCCCCAGCCTTCCGCACCACGATGGTATCTCCGATATTCACACCCAACTGGGTGATGAAATCCTGATTATGCAGAGTGGCTCGGCTCACAGTGGTACCCGCCAGCTCTATCGGGTCAAATTCCGCGGTCGGCGTCACTGCGCCGGTGCGTCCCACCTGCAACACTACATCCCGCAGTATCGTCTCCTTTTCCTCCGGCGGGTACTTAAAAGCCACCGCCCATTTGGGGTATTTGGCCGTGCTGCCCAAGAGTTCTCTATCTGTAAAGCGATCTACCTTTATCACCGCGCCATCGATCTGGTATCCCAGCGTTCCGCGCAGCTCGCCTATCGCTTCCATCTGTTTTATAGCGTCTTCTATATTATCAAATACCTTGTAATCCGGCGAAACCGGGAAGCCCAGCCGCCGCATCAGCTCCAGTGATTCACTGTGCCGCTCACAGGTCACACCCTCCAGCTGCTGCACATTAAAGCAGAAGATATCCAGTCCTCTGGCCGCCGCTATTTTGGGGTCCTTCTGCCGCAGCGATCCAGCCGCCGCGTTGCGGGGGTTCTTCGCTGGTGTTTCCTCCCGCAGCTCCTGTTCCCGCACCAGCCGGTTAAAGCTCGTCACCGGCATATACACCTCACCGCGCACCTCCAGCAGCGGCAGCGCTTGTGGCAATCTTAAGGGGATACTACGAATAGTCCGCAGGTTCTCGGTCACATCCTCCCCGGTAAATCCATCACCGCGGGTAGAACCCACTACCAGCTCTCCATCATGGTATTCCAGCGAAACCGAAAGCCCGTCAATCTTCTGTTCCACCACATAGGTGGGATTCGGCACTTCTTCCCGCACCCGCGCATCAAAAGCCCGCAGCTCATCGGTAGAAAATACATCCTGCAGAGAGCCCATCTGCACCTTGTGCGTGACCTCCCGGAAGGTATTCTGCGCCTTGCCGCCCACCCGTTTGGTAGGCGAATTGGGCGAAGCGTACTGCGGGTATTGCTCCTCCAGGTCCATCAGGCTGTGGATCAAGCGGTCGTACTCATAGTCCTCCAGCTGCGGTGCATCCAAGTCGTAGTACAGATGCATATGATACTCGACCTGCTTTTCCAGTTCCCGCATTTTGCGGCGAATGTCCTCGCTCATCTGCACACCTCCCCAATTTAACCTATATATTATAGCAACTTTGCCCCACAAATACAATAAATTCCCGGTATTTCTTTGGGACGAATTTCACCCCACCAGCGCGCCGTAGTCCTGTATCATGCCCACTAGGTCATCAGTGCCGCCATACACCTCGGTATAGGCATCCGGCACCAGTCCCACGATGATAGTTTCTGCCAATATAATATTACTTTGAGCTTGACTGCTGATCCGGTATCCCGGCAGCAGTGAGAGCATATCCACTGTCACCTGCAATTGAATCCGATGCCTTGTCTGGTTGATGCCAGCCTCGTCAAATTGATTGATGATCTTGGTCTTGACCAGCCCTACCGGACGCAGCCGCAGCGTCACCAGCGGTCCCCGACCCGCAAGGAACTGCACCCCTGAAAGACTGCCCAGCGGCAGCTCCAGCTTTACTTCGCGGTACTGCTGCAGTGTTTGCAATATCTTTTCCAGCAGCTCGCCCTGCAAACGGTTGATAAGTACCGTATCGGTCGTCAGCGCGGTGGTCTCTCCATTCTGGTTCTGCTGTAGGCTGACAAAGGATTGATAGCGCAGCCCGTTCTCCTCCAGTACCTCCAGCACCGCCCGCTGGATCATGCGGTTCACTGCGATCTGTGTCTGGCTGGCTGCCGCTGCCTTTACCATTGGGCGTATGCCCATATCCACCCCGATGAATGTCCCCAGCAGAATCAGCAGTGCCAGTGCCCTGCCCCACTTTATATTCCGCATTTTTCGGTGATTTGTGCCTGTCTCTTATACACATCTCCGAGCCCACGA
>ERZ1026780.1021-NODE-1021-length-19699-cov-7.569283_pt1 | contig 19699 bp, 13 predicted proteins | sample MGYA00380126_ERZ1026780 | MGnify/ENA primary metagenome ERZ1026780 (study PRJEB33269, sample SAMEA4719762) | human gut metagenome | biome: human-associated habitat; feature: organic feature; material: feces | place: Cameroon | collected 2013-10 ... | reverse complement strand
ATTTAAAATAAGGAATAGATAGCATGGCATATATTTACAAGCTTGTCGACGCTGTTGGTCTTGCTTTAGCAAAGGAAGGAAAAATCCTTTTATCCAGACCAATCTTTTCTTTTCCGGGTTCGGAAGGAAGATTCATTGGGTTCGCAAACAGGATTCATGAAAGATATTCAAAGCAAAAAGAAAATGTAAAACCTTCGGAGAAGGATAACGAAGAGATTGCAGAATGGGTGGAATCATTTCACAAGACTGCTCCTTACGATGGGCCTCAGGACGTCAATTCTGATTCCCAAATTATTTTTTGCAGAATAATGAGCGCACTTTGTGCATATTTCACGAATCAAAACCTTTTTGACGAATCAGCCTTGCAAGTTTACTTAAAGAAAATGAAGACGTCTCTGGGGGATAAAGTTGCTGTAATCAAAATAAAGGATAGCGAGTATAATCATAAGCATTGGTCGACGAACAACGATGATTTCTGTTTCGAAATCGATAACGACGACGAATTAAACAGTTCTAAATACCAAGGCTTTCTACATGCTCACGACGTCGAGTACACTCCGAAATATAATGATTACGACTATATTTTAGGAAAGTACAATGGCGATTCACGCAGAGACGCTAAGTATTGGTTCACAATTTTGACCGACAAATATGCGTGGCAGGATGAGAAAAGATTGGTATTTCATCTCGCGGGACTGAGTCCTCATTCATATACCATCGGTTCCCCGGTAAAATACCGAATTGATAGTCCTAAACACACGCTTGGAGATTGTATTTTCCAGAACATCGTTGATGCGTTTTTTTATTGTGATACCGGTCCTAAGGTGATGTATCTTGAGCTTGGTCCGTCAAATATAGAAATAAAGATGATAGAAGATATCATTCATGGCAATTGATGCATAATTATTTTAGGAACGGAGGCCGTTCCAAAGACTAGCCTTCGTTGCCTGAAGAAGGACTGAACCATTAGCCATGATGGGTAGAAACATTCATTCTGGTTCATGATTCCACCTTACATTCCTAGGATACTTAAGACTTAGGATTTAACGAGGCGACTCATACAAGTTCAATTCCTGCCAGACGCACCAAATAGATAGATTGTCTCCAGGGAAGCTGGAGGCTTTTGTTATAAGCGCGAATAACAATCCTTTAAAAAGGGGTAAAGTTATTTTGCATAAGCAAATGATTGAGGGGCCGCCCTTAAACCAAATTCCGTTAAGGGCTTTGGCTCATCGTATACTTTGATTTTCCCGAGTTTGTAAGCGTAAGCAACCTTTCTGTCCTTAAAATATTCGTCAAAGAAGTTTTTCGTTATACCGGAGTATTCCTTTGTCTTTTCCCAAAGGGCGTTTGGTTCAAGAACAAGAACCTCGACAGTCTCGGCTTCGGCAACTACTTTTTTTGATTGGCGTGGTTTCGTAAATGATCAGTTTATTGACGTCCTTCTTGGCCGCCTTGGTACGATATTCGTATTTTTTGTTCCATTTATGATGTTGTTCACGTGTTCTGGATTGATTGAAATTATTATTTTTTTCATACTATTTCTTTTCCTTCCCCTAATTTAACTAGTTCAAGATATTCTTCATACGAAAGTTCGGAATTCAATCGAGGCCCACCTTTAGTGCTAAGCAAACCGGCGATGTTAAAAGAGTTGGTATGGAGCGTCTGCTTTAAAATTACAGCGCGCTAAAACGTTAGTCATTTTAGATGTCAGAAAACGAAGAGCATTTACGCAAACCGAAACGTTGTGAGAAAATCTCTGATAAGAAAGGCGCAAAAGTGTGGGAAGGTGCAAATGTTGGAACCGAATCCAATGTTCCCTTTTGCGATTTTTATTCCGAAGTGTATTTCAGGATAGTTATCACTTTTTATTAAAGTCGAAAGAGATTTGGAATTGTTGTTGCCAGCTTTCACTTCAATTGGAACGAGATAATCTTTATAACGAACAAAGAATTCTTCTTGCAAAGTAGAATTTTCCTTTTTGTAATAATGAAGATCATAGCCGGATTTTACGAGTGCTTCTCCAATGATGTTTTCAAATAGCCCCCCTTTATAAACGCCAAGATTCTTGTTTTGTCGGAAATCCATTTGGGCTTCGTCATCTAGTTGAGAAAGGAGCAGGCCGTTATCTGCGTAATAAAGAATGCAACAATCTTCGATAACATTTCCTTTGAGAGGAAGGTTTGGGGTTTGCAAAGCTCTGCTGACATTTACGATGCCAGCGTCCTCAAGCCATTCAAGGGAACCGCGATAATCTGCAAATTTGGCGCCTGAACGAACCTTTGAAATTTGGAATTTCTTGTTTTCTTTACCAAGTTGGAATGGGATGGAACGAAATACGTTGGCAATACGCGATTTATCAAGTCCTATGGCATATTTCCGAATATCCGATTCGTAACCGATGACGATTTGCCGCTGTATTTCAAGAGTGTTTTCAAATGTCTTTGTTGAGACAAAATCCTTTACGGCGTCAGGCATGCCGCCAACGATGCAGAAGTTCAAAAACAAATCGTTATAGATTTTAAGCACCGCCGAAGAAAACGGAGTAAACGTTTGCATGTGGGACAAAATATCTTCCTTGATGGAATCACCATACCCAAGCGCCCATAGAAATTCTTCAAAGTCGAGTGAACGCATTTCGATTTCGGTCTTATAGCCTACGCTGATACTTGAAATTTCTTTGTAATGAATACCAAGCAGGGAACCGCTGCAAATCACATCGTAGTTTCCATCAAGCGAAAAGAATTTCAAAGACGTTGCGATATCGGGAAACTCCTGAATTTCATCAAAGAAAATAAGCGTTTTTCCTTTGATAAACCGAGCTTCTGAGTTAATTCGAGAAATGTTTCTGATAACAGCTTCGGCAGAATATCCATTTTCAACAATTTGCTTATAAACGGGTTCTTCAGCAAAGTTGATTTCAACAATGTTCTCATAATTTTGTTCGGCAAAATTTTTAATTGATTTTGTTTTGCCAACCTGTCTGGCGCCTTTTACGATAAGCGGCTTGCGATTCGGGTTTGCCTTCCAATCAAACAGGTATTGGTCGATTTTACGTTTCAAATATTCACTCATAAATGTACCTCCACTCCCATCTTGTTTACGCACATTATAATTATAAAGATAAAATCTAGTCTTTGTATAAAAAATGAGCGAGTTTTAATCAATAATTACTAAAAAATGAGCGAGTTTTTGTAAGAGAATACCATTTTTATGTGGATGGCACTTAGAAAGTGGGGTCGGGTTTGGGACTTACAATTAGTTTGTGTGATATTTGCAAACGATTGGCAAAAAAGAAATCGAGCAATCGTTCTTATAAAGTGGGTAATTGAATTTTGGATTTTTCGTCTCATCGTAATTCCGCATGTCTTTTACTAAGTAAACCTCACCGTTTTCCTTTGTGCCTTTTTCGACAAATCCCCATTTTTTCCATCAGTTCTTTTAAGCCGAGCACTTCCTGGCGTTTGTCTTTAAACATGGAGACATAAATCTCATCAACATCTCGTTTCAAAGCGTTATCGAAGATAATTTTAGGAACCTTTTGCCCAAACGAATCCCGGTGCTATTAATTTTAAACGTTCCTACCTTAAACTTTTTTTCGGCGTAAGGCGAGGATTAAAATCTGAATAATATTCATGTATTCCCTTGTCTTTTTTTGCCAAAGAGAACGACCATGTCTATAAAATAAATGCTTTCGTATCCACAAAAGTTGGAAACAAATTACCGCAAAAGTTGGAAATGAAATGCCACAAATATTGGAAATGGAAGATACGCTTGCAAATAATTATAAAGATAAGATCTAGTCTTTTTATAAAAAATGAGGGAGTTTTTGTAAGAGAGTACCATTTTTATGTGCGTGACGCTTAGAAAACGGGGTTGGTTTCTCGTTTTTAAGAACTGTGAATGGCGAACTTATCCTGACATTAGCTAGAACTGGCTCTCATAACCCTTTGTTTGGAGAATAAAGATTTACCTAGCAGACACAGTTTGTTCATAAAGGCGATGATAAAAGACTTGTAAATCTATCAACGATTTAGCTTCTTTTTTAAGCAAGATATTAAGCAAGATTTAAGCAAGATGTTTTGCTATCGAAATGGAACAAAACATTTTATGAACGAACCTTCGGCTTAGCAAAGTCAAAATTTTACTGAACACTTTGTCTCTATACAACATTATTGTTCACTACTACTGAACACTTTTTCACTGTTTAGCAATATTGTTCACTACAAATGAACAGTTTTACGCACCATTTCAAGACATGTTTCCGCAAGAGCGTTTTTTTCAAATCAACAAGGAATCATGCTTTGTATGGCGGTTATAACGTCCTTGAACAAAAACATCGCCCTCAAACCAAATCTAGTAAATAAGAAATCCAAGGTCAATCGAAGATTTAGACACTTTTAAAGCAGTTTTTTGCGGTGTTCTTTGGATTAGACGGCTTTTTGGTTAAAAAATGCAAGAACTTGCAAAAATTTTATTTATTAATCGTTACTGTCAACGTCATGCTGTATAATATTTATGCAAGAACTTGCAAAGATTTTAGTTAGGAGAAGGCCATGATTAAAAGAAATGATTATCTAAAAAAGCTCATCGACCGAATTGGCAACGGGATGATAAAAGTAATCACTGGTATCAGAAGATGCGGTAAATCCTACCTTTTATTCGAAATATTCTATAACTATCTGTTAGAAAACGGCGTCGATAAATCCCATATAATCGCCTTACAGTTAGACGACAGATCAAACATCAAATTCCAAAATCCGGATTATTTATATGAATACGTCCGTAATCAAATTATCGACAATGGTAAATACTATATTCTTTTAGACGAGGTACAGTTTGTTCACGACTTTGAAAGCGTCCTGAATTCTTTCCTCCACATTAAAAATGTCGATGTGTATGTGACAGGAAGCAACGCAAAATTCCTTTCTTCAGACATTATCACGGAATTTAGAGGAAGAGGTGATCAAATCTATCTATCACCACTGTCTTTCAAAGAATATTTCGATTATTGCAAAATGGATTTTGATGACGCGTGGAATGAATATTCTATGTTTGGGGGGTTGCCTTACCTTTTAACCTGCAAGAGTGACGAACAAAAGATCAATTATTTAGAAAATCTATTCACTGAGGCCTATATTAAAGACATCGTCAATCGTAACAATATCAGGAACACCGAAGTTCTAGAAGATGTTTTGAACATCGTCTCTTCAAGCGTCGGGTCATTGACGAATCCAAACAAGCTATCAAATTCATTCAAATCCATTAAAAACATCGATGTGGCGCCCAACACGATAAAACAGTATTTGGATTGTTGCGTTGATTCTTTTTTACTACAGAAAGCGTATCGGTACGACGTCAAAGGAAAGAAATATATCGACACTCCCTTAAAATATTATTTCACCGATATCGGGCTAAGAAACGCAAGGCTGGGATTTAGGCAGCAAGAAGAAAATCACATCATGGAAAACATTATCTTCAACGAACTAATAATCCGTGGATATAAAGTAGACGTCGGCGTTGTAACAATCGGCGAAAAAAATGAGAACAACAACTACGTAAGAAAGAACCTAGAAGTCGATTTTGTTTGTAATCTCGGATATGAAAGATATTACATACAATCCGCACTTACTATCGACGAAAAAGGAAAAAGAGAGCAGGAAGAAAAATCATTGCTACACATCAACGACAGTTTCAAAAAGATCATCGTCGTAAGAAATAACATCAAGAAATGGAAAGACGATAAGGGAACTCTCTTCCTAGGTTTGAAGGAATTCCTTATCGATCCAGATTCCATAAAATCCTAGAAATTCGCTTATAATCCTATCGATTTCTAAATTTTAAATGTGCAAGAACTTGCAAAGATTTTAGTTAGGACATTCAAGCAAGCAAATAAATTTTTCTCCTATGGACAACGTGACACATAGTCACATGGCATTCATTAGCAAAGGAGATGAATCACCAAAATATCTCTATTCTCCATTTCAAAAGAGCGATGTCGTTTAAGACCACTTAGCTCATTTCATGTTTATGCTCCTAACAAATAAACGGGAAAGTATAGGCTTTTTCGTTAATTGGACGCATTTTATCGCAACAATCCACCACCAGTCCTGGTTTTATCTCCATATGGTATTTCGACAGAACGTTAAAGTTCTTTGTCCGTTTATTTGGTGCTTCGCCTTTTTTGACTTCGATAGGATAGATGGCATTCCTATCCACATAAAGAAGATCGATTTCTCTTTGATGATCGATATCTCATTTTAAACACGTTTATTAGCCTCCCACCACAATGATCCGTTAGTAAGTTTTTTATATATTTTCCGATGAAAACACTGGTCGACTAGTGTTTTAATCGCTGTTTTTATAACAAGGAAAGTGGTGACGTTTGTTGTTCCGATGCTGCGCTTTTTAAGCAAAAGTATTTGTTTTGCACGTATGTTGCACTTCTTTTTATTTGTTCTTTTCCAATCAAGTGCTATGATGTATCTAGAAAAAGGAGATATTAGCTATGGCAAGCGTAAACGTAACAATTAGAATGGACGCCAATGATAAAGAACAGGCAGAGAAACTCTTCTCGGAATTTGGTCTCACGATGAATGCAGCCTTCAACATGTTCGTCAAACAAGCTCTTAGAGAACAAAGCATCCCTTTCAAAATCACCATGAATCCCGATATCCAATACATGGATAGGAAAACTCTCGAAAAATTGTCGGAAAAATCGGAAAAAAGTATCGCAAAGTCTATGAGGAGTTAGCCAAATAAGTCTGTATTTCTCTAAAGATGACTTTCTCCAAATCCACTCCAAACTTTTGATTCGCAAGACCTCCATCCCACGACAATCGATAAAATAACCAGACTTTCATTGGGATTTTTCCAATATGTTTTTATATCGTTTTTGGGACTTTTCCAAACAATTATGACGTCTAAAAACGGACTTTTCCAAAAAATTCTACTTCACTATGAAATGATGTAGTAAAGGAGAAGACCTCATTTTTTCATAGGAAACAAATATTTTGTTTTGAATATCCCTTCCTTTTTCGATAAAGTGAAGAGGACATGAAAAGCGAAGGGGATACTGAAATCTTTTCGGGCAACGAAGAGAACGTATGTGAAGAATATTCCCTTTTTCCTGCGGAAGATTACAAAACGCTAGAGTTAAAAAACGAAGCTAAAGAGGATTTTGACGTAAAAGAAATCTCTTTAGGGGAAGAGCCTCCTAAGAAAGAAGAAAAAGAGGGGCTTAGCAAGTTCGATAAACTAAAAGATAAGATTGTTTCCCATACTTCAACGGTTGTTACCACGACTGCAGTTGCCGTTGTTTCCGCTACCGTCCTTGGATTTGTACCTGAAGTAATTAAAGAGAAAAATCCGTTTGGAACTTTAATTACAGACTCTTTGGTTGATAAGACTTCTTTTCATCAGATTTCTATCGAAGGAGAAATGGAGATTGGTGATGAGGCTTCCCGTTATTGCGCATTGGTGGAAGAATACGGAAAAGACGAGAGAAAAGAAGAATACTATACGGATTTAGTCTTTACCGATACACATTTTTCTTTTGATGTGGAAACAATCTATGGTCTGGAATCCTATCGCTATACTCTTCTTTCCTATTCGGAGGAGGAAAAAGAAAACGTCATTTATTCCTCTTCTTTGATCCCGTTTAATCTTGATCAAAGTTACCAAGGGAACTATCAGAAACTAAAACCAACAGAAACAAAGATAACGTTTGCCGAAACAGATACGTATGAAGTCGAAATTAATACGGGGTACCAAAGTCCTTATCCAGATGTTTTCCAATATGAGGTTTCCGCTGTTACAAGAGAAGGCGAAGTGTTAGATAGCTATAAAGGAACGGACCCTTTAGTGAAATTGCATGTACCATACGGTCAGGATCTCTTCTTAACTTATAAAGATATTTCTTATTTTGCCTATGAAGAGATTATTTCTGAACAGTATATGGCATCCGATTATAGCGTAGTCTCTCTTCCTCACCTTTCTTTTGATAATGTATTTGGTTTTGATGGTCAAAACTTCACTTTGTCCTATTCTTTTGACACCATTTATGAGTTTTCTTCTTTTTGCTTATATCTCACTTTAGATAATGGGGCAGGAAGAAAAAAGAAAACAATTCAAAACTTAGAGAAAGCCGGAACAATTGTCTTAGACGAGTATGAAGGTGAAATCGGAAACCTTGTTTTATCTGGTGGATTAGAGTTCCAAGATAACAGCTTAGATAGTTACACACATAAAGTGCCTATTATTGAGAACACCTACAATTTGCAATATCACCTCAATGTCACATCATTACGTGCAGATTTGACAGAGGCAGGAACTGATTACATTCCTTTGAGTTTTGAATTCGATTATCTTCTTCCAAATGATTATTCCATTGCAATTTATAACCAAGATCGAACAATCGATGAAAAATTCGCATTAACGGGCTCTTATTATCTAAAGAAGGTACCATCTGCCGATGGGGACGCTCTTTCCCTTGCTATCCTCTCTCCGGATGGAAACGAATGGGAGAAAGTGTCGGATTATACAGTCCTTGGTGCAAGTGAAATCCGTAGTACTTATGTTGAACCGACAATCTCTGATTATGTCAATCCGAATGACTTTGTCGTCACCTATAACGATGATGATACGGTCAACGTCTACCGAAAAGTCGGTTTCTCTTCTTCTAATCCAAATATTTATTTAGACACGATGCTATATGAAGGAGCCACTGAAGATCCTACCACTGGCGAAATGAAATATATAAACGCCAAACATAACAAAACGACAGGTACCTATTCCATTATGGAAGATTTGCCAGCCCTTGATTATCGCCCAATATATTTTATAAATTACGAAAAGGACGGAATCACCTATCAGATGAGTAAAGAGGTGCCTTCGGGTTCTTTAAGGCTAAAAGAGAATGAACCCATTCGTTATGAGGCAAGTTACGATGAAACAAGTAATTCCACTAAGATTATCGTCTATAACGATTCAAACTATTTCATCAAGAACGAGCTTTTGATTGATGGAATTTATTATTACTTTAATGAGTACGTAGAACATGCTGGTTCCTATATGTCTCTTGTTCCTGGAAACGTCCTAGGAAAACAGATGACGTTGAGTATGACTTTATATGATGGCAATTATGCGTCCTATTCAACCGAGTGTGAGATGAAGGGTAATCGATATAAAACATACAATTTCAATATCAATGCATAGGAGGTAAATGATATGGAAAAGAAAAAGAGAAAGGTGTCGAAATTGATCTCGACGATATTGCTAAGTGCAATCTTGCTTCTATTTGTTTTGATTTGCATTTTGCAATTGGCTCTGCCACCAGAGAACGGTTTCGTCCCTTGGTCAAAAGAAAACGTCATAGATCTAAGCGCAATCCCAGGGATGTTACAAGAAAACTACAAGGTCTTCATCCATTGCTTGATCTTAATTGTTATCGTTATCGCTTTATCTAAGCTAATTCGAATGATTTTTAAAAACATCATGCAACGCTCTGATCGTGCTAAGACCGTTATCACTCTATTAGATGGCCTTATCAAATACGGAAGTGCAATTGCCCTCTTCTTCCTTATCTTGAATGCTTTCGGCGTGAATACAAGAGCCATTTGGGAATCGGTTGGTGTTATCACCCTGATCATAGGTCTTGGAGCCCAATCGCTTATCGCTGATATTATCGCTGGCGTTTTCATCATCTTTGAAAACGAATACAACGTCGGTGAGATTGTATCCATCGATGGCTTTAGAGGAACCGTAACGGAAATTGGTATCCGCGCCACAAAAATTACGGATGCTGCTGGAAATATCAAAATCATTAATAATTCTGACATTAAGAACGTCGTTAATCTTTCTCGTGAATTATCCTTAGCAGTCGTAGATTGTGAAGTCAGCTATGATGTCCCCATCGAATTGGTAGAGAAAATATTGAAAGAGAACCTTCCTGCCATGAAGGAAAAGATCCCTGAAATCATTGAGGGGCCTTTCTACAAAGGCATTTCCGAATACAAAGAAAGCAATGTGGCATTAAAGCTCCTTGCTAAATGCAAAGAAGAGGATCGTTTCCAAGTGCAAAGAGATATCTTAAGAGAATACCATCAGATTTTCTTGAAAAACGGCATCGATTTCGATTATGAACGTCTTGTCGTAGAAGAAAAGGAAAAGAAAGAATATCACGTTCCTGAGCAAACAAAGAAACAAGCTGAGAAGTTTGTTGAAGAACAAAAGACTGCTTCAGCGGGCATGGAAGAGCAACAGAAAGACTGATTCTTGATGGAATTCAACAATGACGTGCTCTATTTCATAATTTAGATGTTATTCCGTTTTCAAGCCAAGAACGTTCTTATGAATATTTTCAATCATCAGGAACAACTCTTTCTCTTTTTGGGTAATTTTCTTATCTTCAAGGATTTTCTCTTTCGCCTCTAAATAAAGATTATTCAAACGTTTTTCCTTTCGTTTGTTAGGTGATTTTTGTTGGCTTTGGGCTGTTGTCAAATATCGAAAGAAAAACATTTTAAAGTAAAAGGTGGGGTTTATTTTCGATAAGACAGTCAATAAAACGGCCTTGACTTGCGAAAGGGAAAACAGAATAGCAAAAGACACGAAAATACAAACGGCTATTCCAATTAGATGAGCATAGCTATCTATTTGGCTAGAAGATGCGTCACCCCCAAAGAAAGAATGTTTCGCGTAAACGAAATAGAAAATGACGGTTCCAAGAAGAGAAAGCAAATAGGCAAAAGGATCCTTGAAGTTCTTTTCTGGGGAAAGAATGAAGAATAAGAACTTATGAGGTGTTTTCTTTATCTCTTCATCTAAAGAAATATCTTGGGCAACTTCCGCCACTTCAGGATTCTTTTCTATATGAATCTCCTCTAGAAGTTTCTCGTCTTCTTTCTTTTTCCCCGCCACTAATTCTTTAACACGTTCGAACTCTTCTTTCTTCATGGACGTGTCTTCGTAATCATTAGAAGGATAAGAAAGATCTAATAAAGAACCGATGAATATTAAAACGTTCGAGAGAATGAACATGCCATAGTCAACAGCATAAAGGATATTTGACAGTTGCACATAAATCGCTAAGGCAAAGAAGAAAATGTTTCCGACGAAATAATAGATAAAAAGAAATCTCCTAGCTTTAGCCACTTCATAATAATTCTCTTTTTTCTGATCACTCTCTCTAACCTCATCAACATACTTTTTTGAAAAGGCGGTTAGAAGAAAATTGCCCGCTAAATAGACGACAAACAAAATCAGATAAACAATGTAGTTATCAAAAGATAATCCTGAAATAATGTCCATTGCAACGCTTGAAACCAGTAAGAAAACAACTGGAAGGGCCAAAATTCTCATCATCCCAAAACAACCCAGAAGCCCTGCATAATATTTCGCATTTCCTCTTATAAGACCGTAAAAACCGGAGGCATATGTGACAATCACCCCCACCAAAATAAGATACATGCATAAATCGACCATCCCGTAGACAAAATTAAAATAGTCCGTTATGTCTTCAAAATCCTTAAAAGAAGAAGAAATTGCATCCCAGTTTAGAAAACAAAGCAATCCTGCAGCCGCAAAAAAGACAACAAGGCCCACAATCAAGACAATTCGAGCAAGCAAGTTTTTCCCTTTATTTTCCAGACGGCTTTGAAAGATACGAAGTTTGACTCTCTTGCCATCATCTTTTATAACATCGTAATCCGCATCCTTAAAATACTCCGTGAATTCTTCGTAATCAGGATCGTTCATGAGTTCAATACTCTTGAAAACATAATAGATGCCAAAGAGCAAAATCATGCATAGCAAAACGATTTCAATCACATAATCTAATGGTGTGCTTGAGTTTCCTTGCAATAGGACAATGAAATTTCGAATTTCTAAATAGCCCCAAAATATAACCATCAGAGTCGACCAAATGACTTGTTGTACGTATTTTCTCTTCCGGAAACAGGTAAAGATATAAGAAATACTGCTCCACATTAACAAGCAAGCAATCCAGTCCACAATTTCCCAAGAATGTATCAGATTTTTTAAGAAATCTCCAAATTTACCATTCAAAGAAACAAGAGTCACAATCATATTTGTGATATAACTAAATAAGATGCCGATAGCAAAAGAATAGGCAATTGAAATAATGGCGTTTGCCTTTTTATCCGAAGTCTTTTTAACAAAGCAAATGAGAAGTCTAACCCCTTGGAATAAAGAGATTGCAGTCGGTATTAAATTGATGAGTTCTGGAAGTTGAGAATAAAAAACATCTCCCCCGAGTTCGTTATCTAAACAGCTTTGGATAAAAGAATAAACAATGCTAAAAAGCGATAAAGAACCATAAATCAACGCGAAAATAGACAAAACAAGAAGAACGTAGTCACTAAACTTTCTTTTCATAACACACCTTTGTAAACGATAAGAATAAAAAATAATTTGACTCAAATCGTTTCTTTTTTATATCGCTTCTTCATTGTAGTTCTTTTTTGACGAATATCAAAAAATTTCCTACTAAATATCGTCATTTATAAAATTTTTATATTGTTTTAAGCCGCTCAGTATAAAAACATGAAATCTTCGTAAGCTTATCGAATTCGATTTGTAATTCCAAACTCACTCATGAAGTGCAATAAACTTGGCAGTTAAAACAATTGAATACATCTTTTCCCTCATAAAAGGTGTGTGAAGTACATTATTTTCGCTACGAAAGTGTGTTTAACATTAATATTTTTCGCTACGAAAAGGTGTGTGATGTGCATTATTTTCGCTACGAAAATGTGAGCGACATTGATTTTTATCTACAAACTTAGCATAATATTTTTAGAATTTTTCGGAGGTTTTTATAGAAATGACCTATTTAAAACGTAAGATAGATGACTTTCTTTTAAAATGGAAGGAAGACAAAGACAAAAAGCCTTTAATAGTAAAGGGATGCCGACAAGTAGGTAAAACCGAATCCATTAGGCATTTTGCCAAAGTGGCAGGTTACCAAAGTGTCATTGAAATCAATTTCGTAAAAGACGAAAAGTATAAAAAAATAACCTTAGATGGGTATAGTGCTTCAGCAATCATAAAAAATATTTCATTGCTGGACCCTTCTAAATCCTTTATACCTGGGAAAACATTAATATTTTTTGATGAAATAAGCGATTTTCCCGATATTGCAACTTCTTTGAAGTTCTTTAAGGAAGATGGCCGTTTTGACGTTATTTGCAGCGGCTCTATGTTTGGAATAAATTACAAAAAGATTGAAAGTAACAGCGTTGGATATAAGACTGACTACGAGATGTATTCAATGGATTTCGAAGAATTTCTATGGGCGAAAGGTTATAGCGAAGCAACCATAGAAGATATTCTTTCGCACATGAAAACACTTACTCCTTTTAGTGAACTTGAAATGTCCCTATTTCACGGGATTTTCCTAGACTACGTGATTCTTGGCGGAATGCCTGCAGTTATAAAAGAATATATAGAGAAAGGGACTTTTGAAGGCTCTCTCGATACCCAACATCAGCTTATAGCCGACTATAAAGAAGACATAAGGAAATATGCAGAGGGGATTGATCAAACAAGAATATTAAACGTTTTCAATAGTGTTCCGTCTCAATTAGCGAAGGAAAACAAAAAATTCCAGATTTCGAAAGTCGAAAAAAATGCGAAATTCCGTGATTATCGTGGTTGCACCGAATGGCTTGTAGACGCAGGAGTCATCAACGCGTGTTATTGTTTGAATGTGGCGGAATTGCCCCTCTCAGGGAATTGCGATATTGACAAATATAAGTTGTATTTCTCTGATACGGGTTTGCTTGTTTCGCTCTTAGATGAAGAATCGCAAGAAGATTTGCGAGCAAATAAAAATCTTGGCGTTTATAAAGGTGCGCTTTATGAAAACATCGTCGCTGAAGCATTAGTTAAATCCGGTTACAAGCTCTACTACTACAAAAAAGACAATGGAACATTAGAAGAAGACTTCTTCATTCGTACGGCAAATAATCTGATACCTATCGAAGTGAAAGCAAAAGGTGGCCATTCAAAGTCTTTAAGAACATTGATCTCTTCTAACGAATATCCGGACATTGCATACGGTTTCAAATTATCAGCAAATAATGTCGGTTACAACGAACATATATACACTTTTCCATATTTCTGCACATTTTTGTTAAAAAGAATGATGAAAACTTTTGTGCCGATAAACGATTAAAAGCCCTTTGTTCAACTGGGATATTAGAAGCAAATCCAACATTTGGGTCTCGCTTCAAACTCCAGGGCCTTTATTTATCCAGGAAGCCAAAAACGCAATCGCATAACTAAGTTGTTGTAATGTTGCTTTATCCATAAAACTTTTCCTTAATTAAAATCTTCCGGGAATTGTATTTTCAGTTTTTCTTTTTTGTTTTCAATTTCTGAAATCACACGAACAATAAGGCAATCGGCATGTTGTTCTAAATAAGAGAAATCACCATCCATTTTGCCTAACCCATTGATGATGGTCATAATCGACGTTTTCAAATCAGATACGTAATTATGAACAGTACTTGCATCACAAATAGCAAAAGCGGTAGCGAGATCGTTACTCAAACTTTCCATGAGCGGTTCAATATCTTTAAGTAACCCCTTCAATTCGAAAACGTCTGCATTATAGACCGTTTCCCAGTCAATTTTGTTTTCGACAAGAGAATTAAGATACTCAATAAGATCGCCATTTATTGTTAAATCCCGAATGAAAACCACTTCTTTTGAGTCTAAATCATTATCTGCAACCGCAATTTGTAACAAAGAGAACTGAAGAATAATATCAAAGTTCTTACAAAGAAGCTTCGAATTAAATCTTTCCTTTTTCCCGTTGTCCAAACGTTCGCTAAGCCACTTCCCCATCACACTAATGTCCGCGCAAGTTACTTTATACGCCAACTTGCACTTATCAAAAATCGCCTGTAAATCTGCCATATTCTTTCTCCTTTACGATTGATTGCTCTTTTGCTCTTTTTATTCGGACGAGCTTCCTTTTTCATCGAATTAATAGTAATAAAGGCAGAGAAAAAATGATTTAAACAGATTCCCTAGTGTTTAAACAAAACCTTATTATCGAAGCATTTTTGTTGAAAATGAAAAACAATGACGTTCTTAATGCGTCACTTTTTTAAGCGATGACTATAAATTGAAAAAATCAAAATCGGAACAAATCATCTAGGTTTATAACATTTGCAAATACAGAAGAATATTCGTTTTTATATAATCCGTAAGTGGTAATTAAGACGTTTCTTATGGAAGCTTTTTTAGATACCTTCCCCGCGATGGAATTCATCCTTCGATTTATCTTTAAATAATTATCTTTATCCAATTTAAACGCATCAGAATAGAACTTCATTTCACAAATGTTAATGACGTTATCCTTTCGAGACAAAATCATGTCAATTTGCATTTCATCCTCTTTGGAATAATAGGCGCTAGAAGAAGAGTTTACCCCTGATATGCCAAGAGCAAATTTAATTTGATCAATATGATTAAAACATACATTTTCAAACGAAAAACCAGACCAAATACTCAATTTGTAATTGGAGATATTTTGGCTGAAAAAGTTTTCGTTTTCTACTTCAGACTGGCAAAAGCTAAGATAAAAGAGACAAAAAGGGTCCACCAATTTGTAATAAGCTTCTTTTTTACTACGCCCAAAAGGAACGTATTTGATAATAAAGTTGCTTGCAATCAAACCGTTTAAATAATTCGTTAACGTACCACCTTCGGAAATTTTCGTTTTTGATGATATTTCTTTTCTCGTATATCCCAAGCGATTCGTATATAAAAGCTTAACAATGTCTTTTGCTTTTTCACTATAAACAAAGATGGATCGGAACAGTCTATCAAATTCTAATTTTAATTTGGCTGTTTTCTTAAAAAAGAGGTTGTCAATATTTTGCGAAAGCGAATATTGGCTCTCAATGTAATTTAAATAATATGGAATACCGCCAAAAACCATATAGGCAAGGGTGATTTCGTATCTAGAGAGGCTAACATTCTTGTTTTTGAAAAATTCTTCACACTCAAAAAGAGTAAACGGAGCCAGTTTGATTTCATAAGTAACGCGCCCATACAAACCGCCATGATTATTAATTAAGTTGTTTTCCATCCAGGAAGTTGCACTACCGCAAATAATCATCATCAAATTGTCTTTTGCGCAACCAAAAGAATTCCAAAAGCCTTCAAAAGCCTTGATAAAGTCGGAACCTTTTGAATCCATCCAAGGAAGTTCGTCTATAAAAATAACAATTCGTGAACCATCGTCTCTTTCCTCAATTAATTTGCGCAAAAGAAAGAAAGCTTCAAACCAGTTTTTGGGTTCATTGCGTTCCTTAAGGCCATAGCTTAAGAGATTCAAATAAAACTGATTTAACTGGCGATTCATTTCTTTTATTGAATTTTCGTTGTCATCAGGAGCTAAACCAGCATGTTTAAAAAGAAATTTATCGGAAAATAATTGGTTAACTAAATAGGTTTTACCAACCCTTCTTCGACCATAGACGACCACCAGCTCAGCTTGTTTTGAATTGTACAGTCTTTCTAATTCTTGTGTTTCTTTTTTTCTGCCAATCATAAATCATTAAAAGCCATGAGATTAAAAAATATCGTTTCGTGGCTAAGGCCTTTCTTAAATATTATCCTTTTTACAATTCATTTCGTCAATTAAATAAGAAGATAATTAGTATTTATGCATATTTCTCTTCATTTTAGAAATAAGATGTTCTTTTTGAACAGTCATATAGTAAAAAGCCACGAAACGATATTTTTTGCTTTCGTGGCTTTTTACTATGTTATTGATCGATGATTTAAGAATGATAAACGATGGAATTTCATCAAAGCATTAAGTAACAAGGGAGACTATTACATTTTTAATAAGCTTAATGCCTCCTTGCATATTCTAATAAGGATAAAGGCTATAATATTCCAGTATAGAGGATAAGTATGAGCGTTAACGATTCAACGAAACATCGCCAAAACTTAAAAATAGGCGATCATGGCCATCTATCTGATTTAAGAAAAGGCCAAGTTGCAAAAATCTTAGACTTCCATAATGATAATGCTGCATTAAAAAGACATCTTTTAGATATGGGCATAACCAGAGGCGTTACAGTGAAAGTGAAAAAAGTCGCGCCATTTGGTAACCCAATTGATATAGAGCTACGTGGATACGAATTAGCGATGCGTATCGAAGATTTAAAAAACATCGATGTCGTTGTAATAGGTAATAAAAATGAGTGACAAAATGATAATCGGCTTAGTTGGTAACCAGAACGCTGGCAAAACAACTTTATTTAATGCCCTCACTGGTCAAAACGCTACAATCGGTAACTGGCCAGGCGTGACCATCGAAAGAAAAGAAGGATATATCAAAGGTGAAAAGAGTCTCCTTTTAGTGGATACTCCTGGGGTATATTCTCTTTCCCCATACACGAGCGAAGAACAAGTAACGCGTTCTTTTTGCTTAGATGCCAATCCAGATTTAATTGTCAATATCGTAGATGCTACCGCTATGGAACGTTCCCTTTATTTAACGACGCAGTTAATGGAATTAGATGCGGACGTCATTGTTGCAATGAATATGGCGGATATTCTAGAAAAGAAAGGCATCCATATCGATTTTAAGAAGCTTGAAGAAGAATTAGGCGTATCCATTGTACGAATCTCCGCTAAAACAGGGGAAGGAATTGACGACCTTATTTCTTTGATTCGAGACAGAAAATATCGCAAAAACCCGAAGAAGAAAATCTTTGCTCCAGATGTTGAAAAAGAATTGGACCATTTGCAAAATGACCTCTATAACGAACTAGAAGACAAGAGAGAACTCCGTTTCTCTGCCGTAAAACTCTTTGAAAACGATCCTTTCTATCAGGCGTTAAACAATGGTTCAACAAAGAAAGAGGTTGCGTCCTTAGAAAAGAAATATGACATGGACGCGGAACAAATCATCGCGGACGGTCGTTATCAGTATGTGACGAAGATAAAGCAAGAATGTTGCGCTCAAAGTCCAACGCCAGAATCCTTGACGGATAAATTAGACAAAATCGTCCTCAATAAGTTTTTAGCCTTGCCTATTTTCTTATTGGCGATTGGCTTGATGTATTTCTTATCGGTTGGGGTTGTCGGCTCAATTACGAGCGATTTCATCGACGCTTTATTTAATGGTTCCACTTCCATAAGCATTTTCTTCCATGAAGTTCCTTTTGAGATAGAAGGCTTAGGGCCGATATTAGGCGATGCTATCGAAAATGCAGGCGGTTCCGTTTGGGCTTCTGATTTGATTGCCAATGGCATTATTGGAGGTATCTCCACTGTTTTATCTTTCGTTCCTCAATTAGTGATGTTATTTATTTGCTTATCCATTTTGGAAGCGACAGGATATATGTCTAGAATTGCTTTTTTCTTAGACGCAGTCTTTAAGAAATTCGGTTTATCTGGCAAATCCATTATTCCTTTTATTGTCGGTACGGGTTGCTCCGTTCCAGGGATTATGACGGCAAGAACGGTTGAAAATCCAAAAGAAAAAGAAATGACGGCGATGCTTGTTCCTTTTATTCCTTGCAATGCCAAACTTCCTATTATGTCTCTTTTAGCAAGTCTCATCTTCCCTAAAGCGGGGTGGTTAGTAACCTTCCTTTGCTATATCTTCTCTATTGCCATAATCTTGCTAGCAGCCATCATCTTGAAGAAATTTTTCTTTAAGGATGGAGATGATTCTTTCATTTCTGAACTGCCGGAATATAAATTGCCTAATGCCTATTATGTTTATCGCGATGCAAAGGACAAGACATTAGACTTCCTTGAAAGAGCGGGAACCACTATCTTTTTATGCACCTTTTTGGTATGGTTCTTCACAAGATTCACCTGGGGTATGCAATATGTTGGACCCGTTGGAAATTTTAAGAATCTTGATTCAATGAACGTCTCTGCTTCTATTCTTGCGAACATTGGTAAGGTTCTAGCCTATTTGTTTATCCCTGCTTTTGGCGGGCATTATTCTTGGGGATTAACGGTTTCTGCTATACAAGGCCTTATTGCCAAAGAACAAGTCGTATCTTCTTTATCCGTTATTGCAGGTGGGGGAAGTAACATCCTCTCCCCCTCTTCACCATTCTCTTTCCTTGCTACAATGGATGCGAATGGAATACTTACTTCTTTATCTTTCCTTTGTTTTAATCTCTTCTCTATCCCATGTATCTCTGCAGTAACCACCTTAAGAAGAGAATTAGCTTCTACAAAGAAGCTTCTCTTCACCATGGGAATGGAATTACTTATTGCCTACCTAATATCTACAATCATTGGGACGATTGGCTGGGCCTGTAATGGTTTTATGGGGGTGAGTGGCTTATGAATTGGGTAGATATCGTTGTTGTTTTATGTGTTGCTTTAGCAATCCTTGCCGTTATTTTCTATAAGCTATATCCCCTTCTTTTCAAAAAGAAAAAGGTTTCTAGAAAAGCCAAAGAGCTTGTAAAGGACTATAACAAGGCCAAGAAAAAAGAAGGAAAGTAATATTCAAAAAGAAAAACCATCAGAACCATTTAGAAAATGAATGGGTTTTAACATTGGTTATGTTTTTTGAATTTCTAGATGTTTCTAGATTTTTCTTTCGATAAATAGCCTATTTTAATATTTTACGTCTAAAACATTTCTAGATGTTTCTAGATAATTTCTAGATGTTCTAGAT
>ERZ1026780.1016-NODE-1016-length-19759-cov-6.653877_pt1 | contig 19759 bp, 17 predicted proteins | sample MGYA00380126_ERZ1026780 | MGnify/ENA primary metagenome ERZ1026780 (study PRJEB33269, sample SAMEA4719762) | human gut metagenome | biome: human-associated habitat; feature: organic feature; material: feces | place: Cameroon | collected 2013-10 ... | reverse complement strand
TGCCTGTCTCGTGGGCTCGGAGATGTGTATAAGAGACAGATATTCTATTAAAAACGGTAAATCACCGGTCAAATATCGCTAAGGATGCATTGTGTTTCACAACTCATCAACACGATGCCATTTTAGAGAAAATTGGAGCTTGTTCAAAGTATCTATAGGGTTATTACAATTCCTGCACGAAGGCTTTAAACATATAGGAATATGTTATTAGGTTTGCGCATGACTTTCTTAAAAAGAATATGAGAAATGTTCTAGTTAAACGTCAATTAATCACGTGGTTAATTTGTAAAGAAAGAGAACAAATATTCTAATCGCTCATAGCGATGTATCTACCACAGGTGAGATGGCCTACATTAATATGGCTCTGTAACAATCGATGAGGATAGCTTTTTACTATTCCTATTAAAAGATACAGAGTCACTTTTTATTTTTGCGATGACTCAAACTCAAAACTTTAATGGTTAGATATGTATTCATAGGACTTTGTCTCTGATTTGAAATACAAAGAATAAAGCAATTACCTGTGTATTTCTCCTTAGATAAAGGGCCATTCCCTTTGTAAAAAATGATAATAGGGGTGCCGAATGACACTTCTTAGATCTTTATCCAATTGATAAAGTGTTTTCGGTATAGAAGGACAAAAATATCTTATTTTTGAATTTTGTTCTTTTAATATCCGGTGGGTAAAACAATCCTAATTCCTCTATAAAATAGAAGAATAGTGAGAATCATCGTCAGCATATTTTTACGAGATTGGAACCCATAATGATTTTTCCCTTTCTTTAAGGAGGTTAACGTACTATTGGGAAACAAAATATAAATAGTGCAAAATAATATGCATAAGAAAAAAACATCCGTTACGGTTGCAATGCTTGCCTTATTATTAACCGGCTCTCTTTTTAGCTGCAATAATCAAAATAATAGTTCAAGCGAACTACCTTCTACTCATGTTCATGACTATTCTAGTGCGTGGAACCATGATGAAACGCAACATTGGCACGCATGCAAGGACTCATCCTGCAACGAAAAGAAAGATGTTGTCAATCATACGTTTGATTGGAGCGAGAAAACCCCGGCTGGGGTTCATGTCGATAAAATAGAAAAAGGCGTTTGCACCGTTTGTAATTATGAAACCACAAGAACCGTTAAAGAAACGGCCATTCATAGTTACGACACTTCAAGATGGGCATATGACGAAAATAGCCATTGGCATGAATCAAGCTGCAATGATTTAGCTCCAGCTCATGGCGTATTGAAAATCGATGAAGCAAACCATAGTGGCGAATGGAACACAAAAGTTGAAGCGAATTACGGTGTCAACAAAGTCATTCAAAGAGATTGCGAGGTTTGTGGATATCACGAAGAAAAAGAAGTGGAAGGAACGAAGCTAGCTCCTAAAAACAGAGAAATTCAAGCGAATATACCTGAACTAACTTATAATGGCGAACCTCAACCTGTTGATCCTTATCTCACGATGACCAATGATGCAGGCGGTCTAACCGTTCAATATAGAAAAAAAGGCGATAATTTGTTCACCAACAATGTTCCAGTCAATGCCGGAACATATGAGTATGTTGCTACATTAAAGGGCACCGATGAATGGTTGGAAGCATCGACTCATGGCGAATACACGATCAAAAAGAATACCGTTTCTATCGCGGATGGACCTTATACAATCACGTATGTTAAGGATCTTACGGTCAGCTATTTAGAAATTGCGACCGGCACCATTGATACGAACGGCGTATCCTTCTGCATTAATGCAAAATACAACGTTCCTGGTAGAGTGAGCATTCCTACGAGCGAAATATTCATCCGTTTTTCCGGATCCGTCAATTATAATGAAAATTATCAAGTTGTCATCGAAGGAAAGGACAACTTTGAATTGGTTGTTTTAGATACGGCTCCATTCTATTGCGGCATCCAAGATATATTCACGGTTGGAGGCAATACGATTATCACAACGAAGGTTGCTAAAGGAACAATTAAGGCGGGTGATAAACTCTTCGTTAATAATATTTATAAAGAAATCACCGTCCAGGAAATCTCAAAAAACAATGTTCGTGTGAACTCGGCTACAATTGGGGATGAAATCTCTTTGAAAATCTCTGGTGCTGAACAATCGGAACTATCTAGGGGCTATGTTCTTTCGGCTTTAAATACAATTAAGAATTATAACGTCTTTAAAGCAACCGTCACCCTTTTAACAAAAGATGAAGGTGGCAGAAACACCCCGTTGACTGACGGATATAAGCCAACATTAACCTTCACTGATACTTTCTCACAATTTAGTGGAAAATTTAGCTTCCCAGAGGGTTTGGAGATGTTTATGCCAGGAACCACTGAAGAGAATATTATGGTCACATTAGATATGCCTAAACCACTCGTAATGAATGCTAAATTCAATATCTACGAAGGTGGTAAAACGATTGGTAGGGGCGTTATTACGAATTTACATGAGCATGATGCTTTATATTTAAACACCGGCAAATGTGGTTCATGTAATTTGAATGAGCAAACGGAAGTTACGTTCCTCGATTCAAAATTTACTTCCACAAACAATACCTTCTATGCGAATGAATCTAAGTATTACGCACTCAGAATGGTGAAAGGCAGCGGATCACTCACTGTTAACGTTTATGATTTTGAAATCAGCGATACCACGAATTTTGAATTCAAGGTTTATACAATTTCAGGAATAGAAATATCTCTCATTGGCGGTAAATCGTATAAATGTACGGAACCACGCCAAGTAATCGTAAAAGTAAAAGGCAAAACGAATTCGACTACAGGTGATTGCATTACCACAATCACTAGAAGGTCAGTTAAGGCATAGACTGACTAATGAATCTATCTCCTTTAAAGAAAAAATCTAAGGCCCACCCCTTAGATTTTTTAATTGCTCACTTAAAGATACGCATCCAACAATCTAACTTTTTAAAATTCACAAGCTTTGATACATTTAAAAAGAACGAAATAGAGAATTGCTATAAACTGTTTTAGAAGTTAAAAATTGAAGAGGGCCTATCAGGAGAAAAATATGGAACGAAATGATTTGACGATAAGAAAAGCAACCACGAAAGACTTGGACTTTCTTTTCGAAATGATAAATGGCTTAGCCAAATACGAAAAACGCCCAGAAGACATGACTGGTTCAAAGGAAATGCTAAAAAGCTGGCTTTTTGAAAAGAAAATAGCGACCCCAATCATAGCTCAAACCTCTGATGGACCTATCGGTTATGCCATATATTATCCAACCTTTGCTTCTTTTGCAGCCAAAGCAAACATCTATATAGAGGATTTATTCATCAAAGAAGAATACCGTGGCAAAGGATTCGGAAAAGAATTCTTTCATAAACTTTCGGAAATGTTAAAGAACGAAGGATATGCAAAATTGGAATGGAGTTGCCTTGATTGGAGCCTTCCATCAATCGAATTTTATAAAAAGCTTGATGCAAAAGAAGAAACAGGAAGAGTCTATTTTGAATACGATCCAAAGAACGAATGAAATTATCCCATCGCCACTTTCTAAGATGGGGAAGGCCTATCTTTCCTAAAAAGACGTCCTCTTTTATTTAAAAACCACAAGAAGAAACAGCTTTTTATTTGAAAACAAACTTCTTCTTTGCATGATGGCAATATCATGGAAAAAGAAATCAAACCCACTCGTTTGAACGCCTAATAGACGTCTGATTTTTAAAGATGACAATTATGCTCTGTTCTCTTTCAAAAGATACGAAACAGGATCGGTAGCTTACGCAAGATGCGAGCTAGATTTGATTCCCGGTCTCCCTAAATGTTTCACATCAATTGAAGAACTAACAGATTCTTATTCCTCTTAATTATCTTTTCTTTCACTAATTCCCCAAAATGATATAATCTAATAAAGTTTTGGGGCGTTTATATGGAAAAAGAGAATCGATTTGAAGAATCAATCATTGGGCGTGAAGAAGAAAAGGAGACACTTTTAAGATGCCTCCACTCAAAAAGCCCTGAGTTTGTCGCTTTATATGGCAGAAGAAGAATTGGAAAGACTTTTTTAGTCAGGAAATTTTTCAAAGATAAGTTTTCTTTTTATGCCACAGGGGTAAATTCCAAGACAAAAAGAAGCAAATTAGAGGCTTTTAAACAAGCCTTGCAGAATTATGGTGATAAAGATAAGAACACTCCAAAAACATGGTTTGACGCTTTTTCTCGTTTAAAGGCTCTTCTAGAAGACAAAGAGTGTTATAAAGATCCCGAGACAGGCAAAAAAGTAGTTTTTCTCGATGAACTCCCTTGGATGGATTCTCCAAGAAGCGAATTTAAAGCGGCTTTAGACTATTTTTGGAATGTTTTTGGCTCAGCACAAGATGATCTTCTTCTTATTGTTTGCGGTTCTGCAACTTCTTGGATTATTAACAATATTGTGAAAGATACTGGCGGTTTTTATAATCGCCTTGCAAATCAAATTCATCTCTTCCCTTTTCATTTGAAAGAATGCCAAGAACTTGCAAAAAGAAAAGGGTTAGATTATGACGAGATGACTCTTTTGAAAACCTATATGGTCTTTGGTGGAGTTCCCTATTATTGGAACCTCCTTTCTCCTTCTAAAAGTCTTGACCAAGAAATTGATGGACTTTGTTTTCAAGAAAACGGAGTTTTACACTATGAATTTCAGAATCTCTTCCGCTCGCTCTTTTCTTCGAAGGGGAGCCATAGAGAAATCATTGAAGTTCTTTTTAAAAAAGCTGCGGGATATACTCGAAAAGAACTCATCGAAAAAGGAATTTCTGATGGTAAAAGCCTAACAAAATCCCTTGAAGAGTTAGAAGAATGTGGCTTCATCCGCAAATTTAATCTTCCAAACAAAAACAACGGTGCTTATTACCAAGTAATCGATTCTTTCTGTCGGTTTGCTTTAACCTTCTTTGAGAAAAAGAGACTATCTTCTTGGCTAGCGTATATCGACACGCCATCTTATTACTCCTGGCAAGGGAACGCTTTTGAGTTACTTTGCCTAAATCATGTGAAGGAAATCAAAAATGCTTTAGGAATTTCGGGCGTAGAAACAAAAGAATACTCTTTCCGTAGCAAAGAGAGCAATCCAGGTGCGCAAATTGACCTCGTTATCGAAAGAAAAGACCAAGTCATCAACCTTTGTGAGATGAAATATTCACTTCCTCCTTATGTCATTGATAAAGAATACATGTACAATCTTGAAAACAAAAAACAAGTTTTTCTTAAGGAAAGCAAAACAAAATGCGCTCTTCGTTTGACTTTGATTTCTCCTAATGGTCTTCAAGAAAACCAATATTCCAATGAAATCCGTAACGTTATCACCGCAAAAGATTTCTTCCGCTCTTGGTGAGCGATTCTACAGACGCATGAGCTTCTAGTCGCCCGGCTGACGCAAGATACGGGCGAGGTTTGATGCTAGAAGATCTTAAATGTTTCACATCAATTGAAAACTAGCACAAGACGACAATTATGCTCTGTTCTCTTTGCTATGATGTCATACTTTCATATGTTAGAATCAAAAAGAGGACTTTCATATGGAAAAACGATTCTTAACATCCATATTGGTTACGACATTTTTGCTTAATGGATGCGTTACCGATAACGGGAATTACTCTTCTTTTCAAGATGTTACCGGCGTTACGATTTCAGACATTAATGAATTTAAGATTAGTGAAAATGTAACTACTTCCTCTGCCTGGCAATACGAATATGATGACTATACGTTTTTAAATACGAAATATGTGAAAGTTAATTTTAACATTAAAAACGAGCTACTTGATAAACCCTTATCCGATGGTGGAGGGGCGATATGTTTACATTTCATGACCGACGTTCTTTTAGAAACGTATCCTGTTCAACATTACTCCTTCGATATGTATATTGGTCAAAAAGACCATTATTTATATTATGGTTCGACTATGGAAAACTCCGTTGAAGCCTATCGTTCTTTTAGCAAAATACCCGACAAATACATAGCCATGATAAAGGATAGAACAAATAAAGATGGAGAATATCGTCTTAAAGTAACTGGTGATGTAACGATCTCACCAGATTTACCTAAAACGGCCCATTATCCCGAGAACCATCCATTCCGTTTCAAAGTAGGGCATGTTCTTGACGCTACACTTTATGTCTACTTAAATAACGAATTACTTAAGCCCTTTAAGGAAGATCCAACTCTTGATGGCTATTCTTACTATGAATTTAAAATGCCCGCTTTAGATTCGACCTTAGTAATTACCTCGAATCGGTTTTATCTAAATAAAACATATTCTTTCGTAGAGGTGTTTCCTTACCTAAGTTCCGTCACGAAAGAATCTTTAAAAGGGGTGCGTATTGAAACTGGTTATTTTGGTGTTAATCCAGAAGGCAGGAAACCGACTATCAAATATAGCGAAGATAAGAGAGACATCGAATACAATCTCGACATCCTAAACAATCAACCCCTTCTTAAATATGATGAAAATCAACCGGTAGATGGTGGAAATTATCGGAAAGTAACCTACGTTCTTTTTAGCGAGGGTGAATACGAGATTGAAATTGAAAACGGCCATGTCGTTTATAGAGATTTTTCCTCTTATCAAATGTTTCGATTTGCTTCTACCGCAACGAAAATGCCTGATATTTTTTATCCTCAAAACAATTAAGTTCGTTATCTAAAACCATCATCCTTAGAAAGAAACGAGTTCTATTTATCAAAGAAATAACTGAGAACTATAATAGAGAAGACAAAAACACACGCTTTCTTTTATGAAAATATATTCGTATATCAAAGAAAGCCAAGATAATAAAAAAAGGGGATTTATGATTCAAAAACTCACGTTAAAGGACGCGCATTATCACGTCATTGGTTATGTAGAAATCAAAGAAAATGGTGATAAAACCTTGAAAGATTCTCATTACCACATCAAAGGCTATTACATAGCAAGTAATGATGTCACAAAGGATGAGCATTATCATATCGTTGCTCATGGGGATGTTTTAACTTCCCTCTTATAATCTTGTTTTAGACAAAGCTATTCATTCCTTTGAGTAAGGAGAGAGTTGCTTGGAGAATTATTCTATTAAAATAGAGATATGAACGAAGAACTTGAGCAATACATCGCTAAACACCAAAAGAACCGTGAAAAATCGGAATCTTTTGTAGACTATTTATATGAATTGATGGAAAAACATCAGATAGAAAATCCTTCTGATGTTTATAAGAAAGCCTTCCTTTCTCGCCAACTATATTCTTCGATCATTTCCCTTAAATCAAGCCCATCATTAAATGCCTGTATCAAACTCGCTTTAGCCATGCATTTAGACAATCATGAATGCAAATATCTTTTAAAAAAGGCTGGATATACCCTTTCTTCCTCTAGTAGATTCTCTTTAACCATCCGTTTTGCGATAGAAAAGCATATTTATGACATCTATGAGGTTAATAAACTTCTTATAGATGCAGGATACGAAGACTCTTTGCTCCTTTAAGAAATGTCAAATCCCATTTGACCATTTATCCTCTCTTTTTCTTTATCCTTTTCTTGCATTGGGAGGAAAAAGAAAATGCAAGAAATCATCGAACATTATAGAGCCTTCAATCTTGCTAAAAAGATTATGGAAAAAGCTCATGAAAACCAAACGAGGGTGAGTGGAGAGCCTTATGAATTACATCCTATTAGATGTTTTAATAACTACGCGGCTTTCATTGGATATCTGGATGAACCCGAAACGAAATGTTATCAATTAGAAGAAGATGGAATTCCTTTCTTTGGCGTAGTGGAGGTGGCTCTTCTTCATGATGTTATTGAAGATACGCCTTTTACTATCGAAGAGATTGAAAAACTCTTCCAAGAGAAGGGATTATCTAGCTATTTCCATAAACGTATCAAGGATGCCTTAGAAAGAATCACCCATGATAAAACGATGGATTACCCCTCTTATATTGAAATATGCATGGGTAATCCTATCTCTGCTCTTTGTAAAATGTTGGATCTTCAAGATAACCTCTACGTTTTATCTTTGTCCAAACTTGATTCAAAAAATTATAAACGTGCCAAGAACTATCTAAAATACATCTATCAAATCAACAATGAATATCATTTCATTGAAAGAACCCATAAATATCGTCAAGAACATTACCAAAAAAAGAATAGAAACAAACGATCTTCTTCCATATAATTCTTATGCCATAAAGAGAAGACGAGGGACAGGCCCTATGACTCTTCAGCAACCTGCATTCGTAAGGTGCTAAATCCTGAACGATGGGAAATAAACAATTATCTCTCATCGTGAAGATGGGAGTTTTTCTTTCTCTTGTGGCTAGGAGATAAGAAAAATGAAAATCTTATTACATCTTCCTCACGTCTCATTTGACGTACCAAATTATTTTTACAAGGGGTTAATCATCCCTAAGCCTCTTTTCCGGAAATACAATCTAGAAATGAGTGATTTAGGGTGGATTATCTTTTGAAAGATCTTCCAGGAGTAAAGATAAAACCTCCTTATTCCCGCTTATTTTGTGATGTAGAACGTTTTCGTGACGATAAGAAAGAAAGGATGGCTCAATATGGGGAGGGCCTTCTATATACAAAGACGTATGATGGCATTCTCTTTCATAAGCACGATGAAATCTATCGAAAGAAAGTTCTAACTTATTATGATACGTACCATCAAAAACTAGATGAAATTACCAAAGGTCTCCTTTCTTTTGACGATGAACTCTTAATACTAGATTGCCATTCTTTCTCTGATAAGATGGCCTCGTATTTCTCTAAACCTCCTTTTCCCGATATCTGTATCGGAATAGAAAAAGACTTCTTTGATCAAGAAATATTGGATCGTATCATTGAAGAAATCAAAAAGAGGGGATACACCTATCAAATAAACTATCCCTATCAAGGAAGCCTTGTCCCAAACTGTATCTATAATAAGAAGGTTATTTATAAAAAAGTCGTATCCATCATGTTAGAAATCAACAAACGTATCTATCTTTAATGCCTATTGAACTGTTACAAATTCAAAATTATTTTAAGTTTGTAACAGGTCGTGATAAAATGGAATTGTCTCTTAAGAAGGAAAAAATCTTGTTCTCATATTTCCAAAAGCGTTAAAAAAAGAAAGGATGCCTTATGTATATTCTAAGAAAACAATATCTAGAAGAAATTAGAAAATATTATGATTCCAACTTGATTAAGGTTTTAACAGGCATTAGACGTGTGGGCAAGAGCGTTCTTTTAGAACAAATACGCGAAGAATTGAAAAAAGATCGCCATTTGGATGAGGAACATATTATTTGCATCAATTTCGAAGATATTTCTTTTTCTTCTATCGAAAACGCCAATCAACTAAATGACTATATTACTGCTCGCATAAAAGATGAGAGGAAATACTATATTTTTCTCGATGAAATCCAACATGTAAAAGAATTTGAAAAAGTTCTTGCCTCTTTGAAGGCAACGAAAAACGTTTCTATTTTTGTTACTGGCAGCAATTCAAAGCTTCTTTCTGGAAGATTGGCCTCCCTTTTAGTCGGACGTTGTAAAGAATTCAAAATTCAGCCGTTCACTTACAAAGAATTCTTAGATTTTTATCAAGAGAATCAACTCCCTCTTCCTGAGAAACCTCTAAATAATTACATCCGTTATGGGGGAATGCCACAAAGATTGGACTATTTTTTAGAAAAAGACATCGTTGCTTATTTGTCTGATCTTTTTAATGGCATCGTGGAGAAAGATATTTGTTCAAATAAATCTAGAATCGACAAAGAAACATTCTTGAATGTTGCCAAATATATCATCTCCAACTCTGCAAAGGACTTTTCTCCTGATAGCATCGTCGATTATTACAACATGAACAATTCCGATAAAATACAACGCATCACGCTTTATCGCTATTTAGAAAAGATGGAACACGCTTGTCTTATTCAGCGAGTGAAACGTTATGATATCGCTTCAAAAAGAACTCTAAAATCGATAGAAAAGCAATTCGCCATGGACACAGGGCTTATTTTAGCGTGTAGTAATTCAAATCGAATTTTTCCTTCCAGAGCACTAGAAAACCTTGTTTATAACGAACTTATTTATAGAGGATATGAAGTAAAAATAGGAAAGACATATAAAGGTGAAATTGATTTCGTCGCGATGAAAGAAAACAAAAAATGTTTCATTCAAGTCGCTTATCTTCTTTCTGATGAGGAAACCATCAAAAGGGAATTCTCTCCTTATAATTCCGTACGTGATCCCTCTCCGAAATATGTTATGAGTTTGGATGAATTTGATATGTCACAAAACGGAATAACGCATATTAATATTGAAGAATGGCTGCTTGGAAAAGTGGACTTGTTCCTTTCGTAACTGTTACAGATTCAAAATAATTTTAAGTTTGTAACAGGTCAATAGGTTTTTGATAGACATTCCGATAACGGACTATAATAAAAATATGAATCAATTAGAAACCATTAAGAGTTGGATACACAAGGACGCCCGCATTCTCTTTTTAGGAGGAGCAGGGGTTTCTACCTCAAGCGGAATTCCAGATTTCCGTTCTCCTACGGGGCTTTATAAAATCCAAAACAAGTACGGTCTTCCTGCCGAAACGATGTTATCCCACACTTATTTCTTTGAACATACAGACACTTTCTATGATTTCTATTGGAACTTCATGGTTTTTCCTAATGCTAAGCCCAATAAAGCCCACCTCGCTTTAGCTAACTATGAAAAAAGAGGGGGCCATATCGAAATATTGACCCAGAATATAGACGGTCTTCATCAAGAAGCGGGGTCTAAACGTGTCTATGAACTTCATGGCTCCACTAAGCGTTATTTCTGCTTAGATTGCAATAAAGAATATACCCTTGATCAAATTCTCCAAAAGAAAGGTGTTCCCCATTGTTCTTGTGGAGGAATTTTGAAACCGGATGTTGTTCTTTATGAAGAGCCCTTAAACGAAGTCATCCTTTATCAATCCGTCAATGCGTTACGTTATTCTGATTTATTAATCGTTGGAGGAACCTCTTTAAATGTCTATCCTGCCGCTTCACTTATCTATGAATTCGGCGGAAAACATAAGGTTCTTATCAACAAAGAAAGAACCCCTTTAGATTCTTTCTTCGATGAAGTCATTCATGAAGATATAGGGGATATCTTAGAATATCTTCTTTCTTAATTCTTTAGAGAATTTATATCGTTTCTGGAACGTCTTTCTTTTTTGAAACGGAATTTAGAAGAAAAGAAACCATTCCGAAAAGGAAACAGATAAAAGGCAAAAGATAAACGAAAAGAACATAGGAAACGATCGTAATCCTATCATAGCTTCCAAAACCTTTGATTTTGGTAAAAGAATAAATTGGAATAAATAGAGATGGCATCAAACTTAAAGAGAAGAGAATTCTCGTCTTCTTTTCTTTTGCTCGAAGAGAGAAAAAAGCAAGCAAGAACGAAAAAACAAGAACTAAAGCGCCAAGAATAAAGACAAGGGCTGTAGCCATACTTGCATATTTATTATCTCTAAAAGATGTGAATTCCTCCAAAAGGAGAGACCCATGTACGTTTTGAAGAAGAATGCTAAAAAGAGCAAAGAGAATCAGCGAAAGAGGAAGAATAGAAAACGATTTATTTCCTTCGAAGAAAGTCTTATTACGGTTATGAATGACAATCATCATGATAAAGGCAAGGAAAGAGAAAAGGAGCCAAGCGTATATCATGCAATAAACGACGTCTAATTCAGGAATGTTTGTGAAGTTAAATAAGAAACAGGTCAAAAAATAAACAGAATAGGAGTTTGAGAAAATCAATATATCTACAATCAAGAAAGTCAAGAAATGAAGGAGAATGCTCTTCTCTGACAAAAAATATTTCGTTCCAAAAACAAAGAAGAAAACAGAAGAAAGACAAATAAACGTCTCCAAAATCGCTAAAACAAACGGTGCACTTGTTGGAGAATTGTAATACGTTATAAAAAGAAGATTAATACTAAGCAAAGGAACGATTAAAGCTAAAAAATAAGGTAAATGTTTTTTCATAAAATCTCCTATCTACGAAAAACTTGATACGTTTCTTTTGACTCAAAAAGTGAGGAAAAATTGCTGACACTTTCTGGACAACGTTCTTTTATAGCTTTTGCTAAATCACCAGGCTGAATGACATTTGATGGAATAACGTCAAGGCCATGATAAATTAGATAAGAATTAAGGATAAACCGGCAAATGGTAACGCAATTGTCGGTAAAGAGGTTATATCCTGAGTTACGATACTCTAATATTTTTTCCAATTGGTCATATTCTTCTATGCCAATGTAATCGCCAAAAACGGTGTATGAAGTCATTGTATCGATGTGAGAGTAATGATATAAATCGTAATCGTAACGGATCCCAACGTAATCACTTTGGTCGCATCCCCCGCTAGAAGAAGCGCCACCCCATTTTCCGATGGAAAATATCTCATCTAAACAATACGTCATATATCCATATTTGGTTTGGTCGTCATAAACATTCTGAAAAATCATATAGGAATGGCCTGGCCAACCATGCACATCGCCGTTCCTGTCCTTTGATTCCTCAACCATGACCACTTCCATGTAAGCATAATAAACTGTACTTGTAGGTGCGGGAACTGAAAAAGAACCAATTAAAAATGCGCCTAATGCCGCTAAAGTTTGTAACATATTAAGCCCTCACTTCTTTATTAAAATAGCAAAAACATTCAATAATAACAATAGTTTGGCTTTAAAAGAAGGAATGGAAATTAAAAGAAAACCCATAGTTTCCTATGGGCTTCTACCGAAAGAAATACTTAAGCTGCCTTATGGCAAACAAAGGTGAACTTAGGCGTAGATTGATATGTGTTTGTACCGAAATAGATATCGCAATAAGTTCCTTTATAACATTCCTTGTTTGAAGAGTCTAATCCCTTGGTATAACCACATTTTAAGAGATAGACCGCATATTTGTTGGCGTAGATTTGACGATCAGAGCTTGTTCCGCAACTCTTATCCAAACTAATCTCTAAAGTCACGCCATCAATTGGACCATAACTAAATGGATAAGAAGAATCGGTGTAATCAAGAGCAAGATATGGTACGGAATCGGCTGCAGTTTTTGCATCCGTATCAGACATTCCGAGTTTTTCTTTGAAAACCTTTAACAATTGATAGTTATAGAAACTTGCATATCCTGTTTCCCAAGTTAACCAAGAAGAATTCACCTTCAATGGAGAGAAATCGATGTAATCCTTATCGGAGAAATAGAATTTATCATTCTCCACGCTGATAGCTTGATAGTTAAAGGCAAGCTTACGGTAACCACCATTATTTGGAGACCAATATTCATAAGAAGAAACCTTGCCATCTTCCCCTAAGGTGATGTAGGTATCGTAATCCTTTGCATCATCGTCATCTTTAGGGAACATCGTTAAGCCAACGCCATTGACAAATGGTTTCACGGCATATTTGTTCTTAGAGACTTTAGTGAATAATTCAGGATGGGTGCTAAAGGACATGAAATCAGAGAGAGTTTTGCCCGTTTGAAGATCACCAGAACGGACGGCTCTACCTTCAAAATGGTCGGAAGGATCTTCCGTTTCGGCATTTTTATAAATTAGTTTATAGCTGATGCTAAATGGTTGGACGCCATCCTCTGTTTTTAAATATCCATAGCTTTCTTTTCCGGAGAATTCTGGGATATAGAAAGAATAATCCCCCGTGTGGTAATAATCGCCGATATCACGATTGGTGATGGTGTCGTTATTGGAATTATTTATTTCATGCGCTTGCCAAACGTTACTTTCATTTTGGAAATAAGTGAAAGCAGTGCTTAATTTTTGATAATCCTCTTCTTCGGAGTTAACGGCATATTTTTCTAAAGAAATAGCGGTAGGTGTTTCGAGATTGGTTACGAATTCGTAATGATGCCCATCGTTATAGGTATAGCCTAATCCATGGAAAGACAAGGCGTTATTCTCATATGTAAGATCTAAGGAACGAACATTTCCGAAGGTAACATAGTTATAGTCGCAAAGGGATTCAATTATGCCATCGGCTCCTGGACCAAAATAATGGTAGGAACCATCATCTGTTTTTCTACAGGCTAAAGGATCGAAATACTCCTTTAAGAAACGATAGGATAAATCTTCCCAAAGGTAAGAAGTACGTTTGCTAGCAATTTCATTATTCCCGTTAATATAGACTTCTTCAGCATAACCTGAAGCACTCTTACGGAGATATTGGCAATCATCGATAGCCCCACGGACATTATCATAACGGTTATGAATCTTTTTCTCGTTTTCGTTTGCTTCCAAAGAAACGCTTGCTTTCCAAGAGGAAACGCCTTCGCTAGAAATCTTATTCATTTCCGTTTGGGCTTTAATCTTATTATCAAGCGCCAATTTCGAAGCCTCTTCAGGCAAAGACTCCGTTGGTAAAGAGAAAGAAGAAATGTAATCTTCTAATTCTTGGTTCACTGTTTCGCCAACTTTCGTGAGGAATCCTTTTGCAAGAGGGACAATTCTCGTATTCTCATCATCATTTGCATCTTCCCAAGTATAAAGTTGGATAATAACGGACTTATCTTCTCTCACGCCAAAACGAACTTCGGCAATTCTTCCGGTTATAGAAGCATTTTTATACCCAAGCAAGGTCCCGCAAGCAACGATGAAGGCTTGCTTATCGGAATAAATACCATGCTCCGCGTCATAAGAGATGAACTCTTTGGTAACGCGGTTTTCTGGATTTGCTAAAGAGCCAAGGAGGTTCATGCGGTATAAGAAATCCCCTTCGTTAGCAGGCGTTCTATAAGAAGCCCCATCAAGACGGTGGGCATTTGTAATCTTAATCGAGGAGCCTTCCTTATCGTATTCGTAATAAATGTCATTAGGGAATTCCGTTTGGTTATAGCTCTTTAAAAGAAGATAACCCGTATTGGCATAATTTCTTGTGATGTATTTATGAGTGATCGTATCTTTTAAAGTAGAAGTTACATTTCCTTCCGTATCATACATTTCGTATTCAACGGTATAGTTTCCGGAATTGGCAGCAGCCATAAGTGTGCTATAGATGTAAGCTTTATCACCAGAATTTGTATCGATTGGAGGGACGTATTGAGAAGATTCGGAACTTCCTTCTTGAGAATTGCTGCTAGAACTTTCGCTAGAAGAATCTTTTCTAGAATCGTTACTAGAAGAAGGGGCAATGGAAGAAACACTTTCTTCCGAAGGAATCGTATCGTTACTGCTTTCATTCGTGCTTACGCAAGAAAGTAACATTCCTACGCTTAAGCACAACGGCATAAAATATCTTTTTTTCATTTTTTTAACCTCAGGATGACTACATAAATTTATCCTTTTTTTAATTTCTTGAAAGAAAAAAATAATTCATTAGAATAAAGAAGTTATCGCTTTTGGAGGATAATTATGCCTAAGTTTAAAAAATATTTATCATTGCTTATCTTGCCTTTTTTATTTTCTTGTGGGGAAAAGCCAAATGTTTCATCAAGCGAACCCGCTTCTTCGAAAACACCAAGTATTTCTAGCGAAATACCCACAAAGGATGTTTTTTCTTCCTTTATAGAGAAAGGAAAAACCAATATCGGGGTTTTTGAAGTTCGTGCCACGGGATATGATTTCCCCCTCTCTACTTATTCCTTCTATGGTCAAAAGGTTCAACTTCAACAATATAGTGACGATTTTAAGAACTATTATTTAGAAAACTATGGAACGACTGTTCTTGATGGAGGAGTTTTAATCAATGGTGAGCAAGGTGCATTCACTTACCGTATTGAAAATAACCAAGTGATGTTAGAAAGCCCTGTGGGATATGCTACAAATCTCATTGATTTAAAATCCTATGGCCCAGCATTATTAGCGGATGCCTCTCTTTATGATGAAACGGATTCTCCTTTTGCCTATACTTCAAAAAAGAATAAAGACGGAAGCTTAGCTGCAGCCAAATATTGGGCAGCTGTTGCTGGTATTAATTCAACATTTGAGCAATATATGGACGGTTTCTCTCTTATTTTGGATGAGAATCTTGAAAATATCGTCACCATCATGCATTTCCAAATAAATGACCAACAGATGACTTATCAAATCAGACTTACGCATTTAGGGGATACAAGCCTTCTTCCTCCAAGTGTGCTTACTTCTTATCTTTCTTCCCCAAAAGTAGTGCCAGCCCCTACGACTTGGACAGAAGAAAGCAAAGCCTATATCCATGCTAATAAACCAGTGGAAAATCTTCTTCCTTTCCCAACAGGGGCGACTGCTCAATATTCTGAAAGCTATTCAAGCGATGGCATCATTATCGTGAATTATGGCGTGAATCTTGTAAGTAGCTATGGCAAGCAACTTCTAGCAAAAGGCTTCAAAAAGAGAATGAGCTTAAATACGGAATATCTTCTTGAACTTACCCCAGAAGAAGGAGACACGTCTTTCTTATATTGTGCCGCAAAAGTGACCATGAAGTACGCATCCAATGCGACCATGATCTTAATTGAATTAAGCACGGATTATCAAAGCTTCAACCAAGCCAACGAAGAGCTTTCCCTTTGGAATAACGGAACATATAACAAAGAATATGACTTAGGGTTAAATTACGCTTCTCTTCCTGAATCGAATAAAGTAACCCGCGTTCATTCTTACGATATGACGTTGGCTATTAAAGAAAAACTCGCTTCGAGTGGCTACGCTAACGATATCCTCTATTATTGGCTCGCCGAAGTGGATATTTCTTCTAAAGAAGAGGCAATCGCCTATGCCAATAGCCTTTTTGAAGCCCAAAAGAAGAACGGTTTCTTCCTTGATGAGAAGACAACCTTAGAGAAAGACGGCTATCTCTATGTGTATAAAGTAAATTCCAAACATAGCACTGAAGCAGTTCTTCGTGTTGTCTTAGATAGAGATGATATGGGCGAATATTCTGGAACCATTGTTCTTCAAGCGATTGTTGGTAATTATCAATTGCTCGATCAAATGTTAAAAGAAAGCCCATACGAAAAATAAAAATAAAAGGCCCTTCGGGGCTTTTTTTAATCCAAGATGTTTCCGACCTGTTCCAATCTTTTTCGGAATACTCTCGGTCGAAGAAGAAAATAAGCGATAGTGGATACCAAAGAAGCAAAGATATCGGCGATAGGTTCGGCATAAAAGACAAGGAAAGCGTTCTTTGAAAGGATTGGAAGTAGGATCGTTAAAGGCAAAAGAAGAATGAATTTGCGGTTCAAGGAAAGCCAAATCGAATACTTCGCCTGCCCCATGCCGGTAAGCCCATCAACAAACACATATTGCAAAGCCAAAGGAATAACCCCATACATATAAATAGAAATGGTTTGATTCGATATCGTGATGGCTCTTTCATTAGGCGTAGAGGAAGAAAGAGAGATGAAAAGCCTAGCAAAAGGTTTGCCAAGGAAGAAAGATAAACCAACGCAAAGGGTGCAAAAAGCAAGAGCGAATCCTACAAGTTGCCATTCCGCTTTCTTAATCAAATCCATTTTTCTTGCCCCATAACAATAGGCAAGTAAAGGCTGAGTTCCGCTTGATATTCCTAATAAAGGACCGGTAACCAAAGAGAAGAAAGCCTGCGTGATGGTCGCAACCTCAATATAGAAATCCCCATCTCCTCCCCCAAAGTTTTTAAGGCAAGTGTTCAAACAAATAAAAACAACAGAATCCGTCGCCATGATAATAAAGGGAGAAAAACCTAGTTTAAAAATCTTTTTGACGATTTTCTTTTCGAGTTTTTGAAAAGAAAGGCGGATGTCCGTCACCTTTAAAAGAAGAATAAGAACAAAAACAAAAGAAAGGAATTGAGAGATAAGGGTTGCTAACGCTGCTCCGGAAACGCCCATCTTAAAAACATAGATAAACAAAGGATCCAATCCGATATTTGCCACGCATCCTAGCATTGTAACAAGCATCGCTAAAGTAGATTTCCCTTGGGCAATGATAAATTGATTCAATCCTAAAGTAAGGATGGAAAAGAAAGTCCCAGCCAAATAAATCATGAAATAAGAATAAGCATATGGAAATGAAGCCTCTGACGCCCCAAATAGATAAAGAAGTGGCCTTCCTAATGGATAAAAAACAACGACAATAAGAAGACTCATAATCAAAAGAAGGATAAAAGAATTAGATAGAATCTTTTTCGCATTCTCTTCATTCTTTTCACCTAAAGACATGGAGAAAATAGGCGCTCCTCCAAAACCAATCCAATAGGCAAAGGAAGTAATAAAGGTTGTAATAGGGGCAACAACCCCAATTCCAATCAAAGCAATCTCGCCCTCTATAGGAATATTGCCAATAAAAATACGGTCAACAATGCTATAAAGAACGCTCACAAATTGAGCTAACATGCTTGGAAGAGCCAAAGATAAGATATTTTTGAAGGTGCGTTTATCACCTAAATCTAATTTCTGCATACTAAAAATTTAGAACAAAAGAAAACGAATATATCAATAAAACGCTTACAATTCAGGATTATCTTGGTGAGAGATCTCTTCGGCTTGCTTGGCTAAAATCTTGATTTCTTGCGATTGTTTCTTTGCTAATTCGATTTCTAAGGCAATGGAAACAAACAAACCGAATAGAATAATGAAATAGTAGGTGTAACCTCTCCATAAAAGAGAGATGGTTTGAGAAGTGGCCCATACAGTTTCACTTGTAAACAAATTTCCGCCTAAGCCAATGACAGACAAAGAAGCTAAAACAACCGCGAAGGCATAATCAATGCCTCCGGTTGTGCCAGGCGTAGGAACCCAAACCACAGCCGTAATGGCAAAAGAGGTCCCAAACATAACCAAGATATAGACAAAGAAAGGATTCACGTTACTTAATTCGACACCAACCGCTAAAAGTAAGAAGAAAGGAATCGAATAATAAGCCAAATCGGCTAACATACGATAAAGCAAAGAGAGCAAGAAGGCTTTCTTGTGGGTGAAGATTTCTTTAAAAGCAGTTTGTGTCTTATCACAATAATTCTCAAAAGCCTCAATCTTGCTAGGAAGAAACTTACGGAACATCTTCCATTTGGAAATCTTCGTAAGCAAAGAGACCAAAAGGTTACGCACTCTTTTGGATAACCCCAAAAGCAGCATAATAACCAAAGTTAGAATGTTATTGAAATAACCAATGGCAACAATAATCGTGAAAACGGTTGGATTTAGCCAGCTAGTTAAGCCAGTAATGCCACCTTGTGAAAGGCCTTTAATATAAAAAGGGAAGAAAAAGAGAGCGATAATAGCATAAATATTGGAAACAACGACATGAACCACAAAAGTAGCAAGGATCGAACCAGTTGCTTTCGACATATCGGCTCCGCATTCTTTCATCAGATAGACTTCCATTGGCTGTCCACCGAAAGCGAATGGGGTAACGTTGTTATAGAATTGCTCAATCGTGGCAATCTCGAATAATCTTCTTTTGCCAACCACCTTATCAATGCCGTTCGATTTACTAAAAGCAATCAAAGAAAGAGGCCATAAAAATAAGAAAAGGATCAATAAGAGAAAAGCAACAAACAACCATACCCAGTGGTTATTTTGGCCAATGGAAAGGAAAACCTGCTTGATTTCCTCTAAATCGGTGAAATTGGTGATCAATAAAACGACGGCGACTGTCAATGCGAGAATCATGATTCCACCCATAATCGCGGAATTTCTCGTCTTCTTATCTTTTTTCCTATTGATTTCTTGCAAGTTTTTCTTTATTTCATGCAATTCTTCTTTTTTCTCTTCGTTTGGCATATGTATCAGTTTCCCTGAACACATTATTCTAGCATATTTATATGG
>ERZ1026780.1012-NODE-1012-length-19799-cov-18.538949_pt1 | contig 19799 bp, 18 predicted proteins | sample MGYA00380126_ERZ1026780 | MGnify/ENA primary metagenome ERZ1026780 (study PRJEB33269, sample SAMEA4719762) | human gut metagenome | biome: human-associated habitat; feature: organic feature; material: feces | place: Cameroon | collected 2013-10 ... | reverse complement strand
CCGTGCCGCACGCACTTGCCACGCATGGCTCGCGCGACTAACTCGTGCACGCCGCACGGAGGTTTTCAAGGAGGACGGCGTGAGTCCTCCTTGCTGACTTTTGGTACTTTTGGTCACTCAAAAGCGCGAGAAGAAGAAAAGTTTCTTTATGATACTTATCTTTCAGAGTTCTTTTCGCTTGTCCGAAAAGAACGAAAAGGACAAAAAGAGGAAGGAATTGACTCCCGTCTCGGCGACGCCGACACACATGCTTCGCATATGTGTCAATCCCTCTTTTAACACCTTCCGTCGCCTCGCGGCGACCGGTGCAAACACACTTCCCCGACCGTCCGGCAATTGCTGAACCACGGCTACAGGTTCGAAACGCTCAAGCGCCGACTCGGATTCGCTACTGTGCCATGTCAGGCTACGGCGAACCTCGCGGTTAAGATTTGGGTGCGCGTCTGTGTGCGAACATAGCAAGATATGGTTTATTTTGATAGTCCCGTCAGCGCACTCACCTTATCCACGATGCCCCGTCTCGGCGACGCCAACACACATGCTTCGCATATGTGTTAATCCCCGCCTTGCACTTTCAGCGGGCGTGCAGACAATGCGTGCACGAATCTGCTCGGCTTTTTCGTGTGATATGTTCGCACGCGTGGTATAGCTGAAATCGTGGAGGTTGCAAAACTGCCGACTTTCGCTTTGCCACCGTGCCGCACGCACTTGCCACGCATGGCTCGCGCGACTAACTCGTGCACGCCGCACGGAGGTTTTCAAGGAGGACGGCGTGAGTCCTCCTTGATGACTTTTGGTACTTTTCGTCACTGAAAAGTACGATAAGAGAAAAGCTACTTTATGTATTATCGCGGGCGAACGATGTTCGCCCCTACCACACAATCTCAAAGCCCCGTCAACAGACAAAACAAAAAATCAGATGCCCTTTCAGCTTTTTCTTTTGCAAAAACAGGCGCAAAAGAAAAAGCTATCAAAAAGAAAAGCGCCGAAATGAAATTTCGCGCTCTGCGGAGCACGACAAGGGCGACTTGCCCTTGTCCCAGCCGCCTTTTGAAAAAGGCGGGCGAAAACTTTTGTTAAAGTCGGCAAAAATATTATTATGAACGAAAAACAAGCGCAAAAAAGCGACGGACGAGCCGCCGCTTTTTCATTATTCCTTTTTCTCACCCGTTTTCACTATCGGGAGTTCTTCCGTTTCATCGGAAGCAGACTGTGTATTTTCGCCCGATGCAACTGCCTCTGCGGCTTTTTTCGGCGGGACTATCGTCCGCTTTTCCTCGCCGCGGAGCGTGCAGGTTTTGAATATTGCAAGCTTCGCACATCCGGGACCGATAAGCTCATAGAGCACAGACGACGAAAGCACTATCGTCATAAGCAGGCTGCCGATATCATCGGGCAGGATTCTCTTTCCGAGATAAGCAAGACCTATGGCAACGCCCGCCTGCGGAATCAGCGCGAGACCGAGATAATTGCGTATCGGTTTATCTTCATGCGTGATAAGACAACCGAGATATGCGCCCGCATATTTGCCGACGATTCGCACGAGAAAATATACTATGCCGACTACGCCGAAAGCACCGAGCGCTGTAATATCAAGGTTTGTACCCGACATTACGAAGAATATCGACATTATCGGCGGAGTAAATCTGTTTATCTGCTTATAAAGTTCCTTATCGAGCGTCATATTCATATATACCGCGCCGAATACCATGCAGGAGAGAAGCGGCGAGATATCGAAAATCGAGCAGAGACCGGAGAGACCGAGAAGCAATGCCACAGCAAGAATAAGACGGTTATCATCGCTTCTGTGTGACAGAAGCTTTGCAAGAATCAGCCCGAAAACCGCACCGAGTATTATCGCGGCAAGATTATATGCCAAAGGCAGTAATATGCCCGCAGCGGAAACACTTCCCTCTCCCATAGCTCCGATAACCGATGCGGCGGCACTGAAAACAAGCAGGCAGACGACATCGTCCAGCGCCACGACCTGAAGCAGTATGCTTACGAATTTTCCTCTTGCATGATACTGATTTATCGTCATCATCGTGCTTGCGGGAGCCGTCGCCGTCGCGATAGCCCCGAGCAGGAGCGAAAGACCGAGGTCGAGTCCGCAGGCAAAATACATCGCGGCAAAAACTATCGCACCCGCGAGCAGAGCCTCCAGCACCGTTATAACAATAACGCCCCAGCCTGTCTCACGCAAAGTATCCTTCTTGAAAAATCTGCCGACACCGAACGCGATGAAAGCAAGTGCGATATCGCTGAAGAAGCTCATGCCGTTTATTATGCGCATTGGTATGAGATTGAGCAGATGCGGACCGATGATGATGCCCGCTATTATGTATCCGCTGACATTCGGCAGTTTAAGAAGCTTTGTTATTCGCGTCATTAAGAAGCCCGCGAGCAAAAGTATGGCTAAAGATAAAAGAATTGCCGTTCCGTCCGGCAATTTTTCGAGTATGCAATCAAACATTTTTTGGAATATGCCTTTCTTATATATAAATCAAAAACATACCGCCCGAAAACGGTATGAGACGATAATCTGTTTTAAATAATATGGTCTTGACTTTCTTTTGATAATATGATACAATACTTTTTACATAAATGCAAATTATTTATTTTTGGATAACCATAAATTCCGTTTATAAAGGAGAAAATCATGCTTGATATAAAACTCGAAACTCTTCTCACCGTGAATGAGAAAAAGAGCTTCACAAAAGCGGCAGAGGAGCTTTCGCTGACCCAGCCCGCCGTGAGCCATCATATCGCCATGCTCGAAGAGGATTTGAAAATCAAGATTTTTCACAGGAGCAGAGGAGAGATAAAACTCACGCCGGAGGGCGAAATTGCCGTCAAATATGCGAAGCGCATCAAGGCGCTTTATGCCAAAATGCAGCAGGAAATAGCCGATGAAGAGAAACAGATGACAAAAATCCGCGTCGGCATAACGCACACTTCCGAGAGTAATATCATAGCAGAAGTTCTGGCTAAATACGGAAATCAGACAAGTGGCATAAGCATAACGATTATTACTGATTCGATAAATAATCTTTATGATATGCTGATAAATTATGAGCTTGACATCGCCATAGTCGAGGGAAATATCAACGATTCGCGCATAAATGCGCGTCTGCTCGATACAGACTATCTCGTCTGCGTCATGTCCAACAACAATCCGCTCGCAAAAAAGAACACCGTCACGCTCGCCGACATCAAAAAGGAAAAGATGATATTGCGCCTTCCGAACTCGGGCACGCGAAATCTTTTTGTTTCGCATCTCGAGAGCATCGGCATGAGTATAGATGACTTCAATATCGTGCTCGAGGTCGACAACATAGCAACGATAAAAGACCTTGTGCGGAAAGACCTCGGCGTTTCCATCCTTGCGCACAGTGCCTGCATGGACGAACTGAAAAAGGGCAAAATCACCGCCCTGCCCATAGAAAATCTGAGCATGATACGCGGCATAAATCTGCTTTATCACAAGGATTTCGGTCATGATGACATAATCCGTTCGATAACGGAGCTTTATAACGACACGGCGAAGATATACAGATGATATTTCACTTATCTATTGATTTATTTATAAGATTGTGATAATATATAGACTGGAAGTCGCACATTGCGGAGGAACGAAATGATAGGCATAATAGGTGCTATGAAAATAGAGACAGCCGAGCTTTTTTCGGCGATGACCGAGACAAGAGAAGAGGTGCTCGCGGGCATGAAATTCATCTCGGGAAAGCTGGACGGGGTTGATGTTGTAGTCGTCACCTGCGGACCCGGCAAAGTTTTTGCGGGGGTATGCACGGAAGCGATGATTCTGCGCTACAAGCCGAGCCTGATAATCAACAGCGGTATTGCCGGTTCGCTTTCGCCGGAGCTTCATATAGGCGATGTCGCGATAGCGGACAAGGTCTGCCAGTATGATATGGATACATCGGGTTGCGGCGACCCTGTAGGCATGGTATCGGTAGTGAATATGGTTTATTTCCCCTGCGATGAAAAGGCGATAGCCGCCGCGGTGAAGGCAGTGAGCGAGATGAAACTCGGATATCGCATCGGTACGATAGCGACAGGCGACCGCTTTATCGCAAACGCCGCGGAAAAAGAGAAGATAAATTCTGTTTTCCCCTCAATATCGTGTGAAATGGAGGGCGGTGCCGTGGGACATGCCTGTTATATAAACGAAGTGCCGTTTTTCGTTATCCGCGTAATTTCGGATGAGGCGGACGGCGGCGCGCCCGAGAATTATGAGGAATATGCGCACTCCGCGGCGAAAAAGTCCACTGAAATAATCCGCCGCGTGGTGAAAAAAATATCGGCTGGAGGATGAAAATGGGGATTTTCGGGTCGTCGAAGCGCCGACCCCTACAAACTAAAACTCAAGTACAGCCAACAGACAAAATAAAAAGCGCACTCTCCATCCCGTCAGCGCATTTACTCCACCCACGCCCGCACCCAAAATTCAACCGCGAGGTTCGCCGTAGCCCGACATGGCACAGCAGCGAATCCGAGTCGGCGCTTTAGCGTTTCGAACCTGTAGCTATGGTTAAGCTACAGCGGGACGGTTCGCTCGCTATGTTCGCACCGGAGGGCGATGGTTGTTTGCAGAGAGCAAAGCGGGAAGATGCAGGGAGGTTTTCTAAGGAGGGAAAGTCCTTAGATGACTTTTGCCGCGCTTTTCGTCAGTGAAAAGCGCGAGAAAAGAAAAGTTTCTTTATGTATTATCGCGGGCGAACGATGTTCGCCCCTACAAGCAAAAACCCGAGTACAGCAAACATCCAGAATAAAAGATTTTTGCCCCATCCGCTTTTTCTTTTGCAAAATCAGGCGCAAAAGAAAAAGCTATCAAAAAGAAAACGCCGAAAGAAGATTTTGCGCTCTGCGGAGCGCGACCGACGCCACCGTCGGCTCGTGCCGCCTTTTAAAAAATGCGGGCGAAAACTTTAATGGGTTGGCGAAAGATTTATTACAGCAAAAAATTATTGAAAGCAAAAAAGCAAAAGAATACAATAAATAAAGAGGAACAAAAAATGAGAGCATACGAAAGATTTCTGAAATATGTCGCTTTCCCGACGATGTCCGACCCGGAAAGCGAGAGCGTACCTTCCACCAAAAAGCAGCTCGCGCTGGCGGAAGCTCTGGCAGCCGAACTGCGTGAAATGGGGCTTGTCGGCGTTGAAATAAGCGAATACGGCTATGTTTACGCTTCGCTTCCCGCAAACTGTGATAAGGAACTGCCGACAATCGGTTTCATCTCGCATATGGACACATCAAGCGAAGCCGCAGACGAGCCTATCCGCTCCCGCATAGTAAAATATACGGGCGGCGACATACTTTTAAATGAAGAAAAAGGCATATATATGCGCACCTCCGACTATCCTTATCTTGCGGATTACGCGGGTGACGAGCTCATCGTCACCGACGGCACAACGCTCCTCGGAGCCGACGACAAGGCGGGCATAGCCGAGATAATGACAGCGCTCGAAAAGCTCATCTCCGAAAACATCCCGCACGGCGAGATAAAAATAGCCTTCACGCCGGATGAAGAGATAGGCAGAGGTGCAGATCACTTCGATGTTGCCCGCTTCGGCGCGGATTATGCCTACACTGTCGACGGCGGCGCGCTCGGCGAGCTTGAATATGAAAACTTCAATGCGGCAGGCGCACTTGTTACGATACACGGCGTTTCCATTCATCCCGGCAGTGCCAAGGACAGAATGAAAAATGCAATCCTCATCGCGGGAGAATACAATTCCATGCTTCCCGAAAATGAAATCCCCGCAAAAACCGAGGGCTACGAGGGCTTCTTCCACCTCTATCATATCGAGGGCGAAGCGGAAAACACCACGATGAAATATATCATCCGCGACCATGATGCCGAGAGTTTTGCCCGCCGCAAAGAGCTGATGAAAGCTGCCGGTGAGGCAATAAACCGCATTTACGGCGAGGGCACGGCAGAGGTGAAAATCACGGATTCCTATCGCAATATGCGCGAGATGATAGAGCCGCGCATGTATATCGTCGACCGCGCAAAGAAAGCGATGGCAGACTGCGGCGTTTCGGCAAAGATTGTACCCATCCGCGGCGGAACGGACGGTGCGCGGCTTTCCTTCATGGGTCTGCCCTGCCCCAATCTCTGCACAGGCGGCGAAAATTTCCATTCCAGATTTGAATTTGTATCGGTTTCCGCTATGGACAAAATCTCCGATATCATAGCAAAGATAGCGGAAAACCTCACACGCGACTGAACGGAGGCGTATAAATGAACATTGTTATCATAGGCTCGGGCAAAATAGGCGATTCCATCTGCGAACAGCTTGCCCGCGAGGGGCATGATGTCACGCTCATAGACAAAACCTCGGATATCCTCGGCACGACGGCAAATCAGCTTGATATAATGTGTGTTGAGGGCGACGGAGCCATGCGCTCCACGCTGATTGAGGCAAATGCGGGCGGTGCCGACCTTGTTATAGCCTGCACAGGCAGCGATGAAACAAATATGCTCTCATGCCTGATGGCAAAGAAGCTCGGTGCCCGGCGCACCGCCGCCAGAGTGCGTAATCCCGAATATTACAAGCAGATAGACTTCATCAAAAACGATCTCGGCATAGATGTCGCCATAAATCCCGAGCTTATCACGGCAGAGGAAATATGCCGCGTATTTATCTTCCCTGCGGCGCTGAAAATAGAGGTTTTTGCGCGCGGCAGAGCCGAGCTTGTGGAATTCAAAATAGACGAGGGCAGTCCGCTCGACGGAATAACGCTCTCCGCGCTCTCGCATCAGGTCAAGGTAAAAGCGCTCGTCTGCGCCGTTCAGCGCGGCGAAGAGGTCTATATCCCGAAAGGCGATTTTCGCCTGCTCGCAGGCGACAGAATTCATGTTTCCGCCTCACATAAGGATATCGAGGGCTTTCTGCGTGCCATCGGAGGATTTCGCGAAAAGGTCAAAACCTCTATGATAGTCGGCGGCGGCAGAATAGGCTATTATCTCGCGGGGCTTCTGCTCTCGGCGGGCATTCATGTCAAGATAATCGAGCGCGACGAGGCTTTTTGCAATGTGCTTGCCGCGGCGCTTCCCGAAGCTGCCGTGATAAACGGCGACGGCACGGATCAGAAGCTTCTTTTTGAGGAAGGTATCGAGCATGCCGATTCTTTCGCGGCGCTGACGGGTATCGATGAGGAAAATATGGTCATTTCCCTCTTTGCTCAGAGCAGCGGCGTAGACAAGGTAGTGACAAAGATAAACCGCGATTCCTATATAGATATGGCGGGCAAGATGGGCATAGATTCCATAGTTTCGCCCAAGGATGTCACCTCCAGCCGCATGGTAAGCTATGCGCGCGCCATGGAAAACACCGTCGGCAGCAGCAATGTGGAAAATATGTATAAGATTCTCGGCGGAAGCGTCGAGGCACTGGAATTCATCATACGCGACAGTGAGGCTCCCTATATCGGCAAGCCGCTCAAGGAGCTCCGCCTGAAGGAAAATTCTCTTATCGGCTGTATCGTTCGGAACAGAAAATCCATCATCCCGAACGGCGATACGGAAATTCAGCTCGGTGACAGCGTTATACTCGTTACCACCGACAGCAGATTCAATGATTTGAAGGACGCTTTTAATATATGAATTATAAATCAGTCTATAATATAGTATGCAGAATGCTCGCCGTAGAGGCGGTGCTTCTGCTCATTCCCGCGGGTGTTTCTCTCGCCTACGGAGAAATGCGGAGCTTCTTCTGCTTTCTGATAACGGCGGGAATAATCGCCGTCGTCAGCGTACCCGCGATAATAATCTTCCGGAAAGGAAACGGACATGCGCTCTATGCCAAGGAGGGACTTGTCACAGTCTCGCTCGCATGGATACTCTGGTCGGCTTTCGGCGCGCTCCCCTTTGTGCTCGAGGGCTGCATCCCGAACTATATCGACGCGCTTTTTGAGACAGTCTCGGGCTTTACCACGACAGGCGCAAGCATACTCGGAAATATCGAGGCTCTGCCGAAAGGAATGCTTTTCTGGCGCAGTTTCACGCACTGGATAGGAGGCATGGGCGTGCTTGTATTCGTAATGACGATAGTCCCGCTCTCCGATGACCATTCCATGCTTCTCATGCGTGCGGAAATGCCGGGTCCCACAGTCGGCAAGCTTGTGCCCAAGGGCAAATCTACGGCAAAGATTCTTTATCTCATCTACATATGCATGACGCTTGTCGAAGTGGTATTCCTGCTTTTCGGCGGGATGAATGTTTTTGATGCCGTCATCCACGCTTTCGGAACGGCGGGCACAGGCGGCTTCTCCTCATATAACGCGAATATAGCGCATTTCAACAGCGTCTATATAGAGATGGTGATAGCCGTATTCATGCTCCTTTTCGGAATAAATTTCAATATTTATTTCTTTATACTTATCCGCAAGATAAAGGGCGTACTGCGCAATGACGAATGGAAAGTCTATCTCGCGATAATCGCCGTGGCAACGGGAATCATCGCCGTGGCAACTCTCGGCATATACGGTGCTTTCGGCACTTCCCTTCGATATGCTTTCTTCCAGGTCGTCTCATTTATCACGAGTACGGGCTTTGCCAGCACAAACTTTGTAGCATGGCCCGCGCTCTGCCGCGCGATACTGATGATGCTGATGGTGGTCGGTGCCTGCGCAGGCTCCACCGGCGGCGGACTCAAAGTCTCCCGCGCGACTATCCTCTTCAAGGGACTGAAAAAGGAACTGAATCAGATGCTCCATCCCAAGGCGGTTTCCCATGTGAAAATGGACGGTGCCATCGTCGACGAAAAGGTTGTGAAAAGTGCCGCGATATATTTCTTTGCGCTCTTTGTGATAATCGGCGCTTCGGCTTTTGCCGTGTCGATAGACAATCTCAGCCTCGAGACAAATCTCTCGGCGGTCATCTCCTGCACGGGAAATACAGGTCCTGCTTACGGCGCGGCATCGAGCAATTTTGCATGCTTCTCATGGTTTTCCAAAATAATCCTCTCGCTCGATATGCTTTTCGGCAGACTGGAGATATTCCCGCTGATTATAGCGCTCACCCCGAGCGTATGGAAAAAGAAATTCTTCTGATACGGTAAAACAAAACATAATAAAAAACAGCGTTTCTGCCGCAAAACACGGGCGGAAACGCTGTTTTTGTTTTTATTTTAATTTTTTCGTCGCGGCGAGCAGTCCGCCGAACATTCAGAGGTTTCCTATGCTTATCCATGCGCAGGAAACGGCGTTTGTAAAAGGATAATTCCCGATCAAACCGATAAGCAATGCTCAATCCGATTTTCTCGGCAAAAGCCTCCTGACTCCAGCCCTTTTCTTCCCTGCAGGTGCGAATCCTCTTTCCGATGCTCGCTTTATTCATATTATCCACCGCCTTTTGGTTATGATACTTACACTTTTAGATTTACAGCTCGGGCGCAGGCTCGGCAGGCGGTATTATCAGCTTCTTATAACTTATGATAAAGCATATGATTTCCGCTATCGCCGTGATTGTCCACGAGAAAATATACAGCAGATAAAGCGACGGGATTGTATGGAAATGAGCAAACACGGTATATATCCACGCCACGCGGAATACGCATGAACCCATGATAACGATGATTGTCGGCGCGAGGCTCTTGCCGATACCGCGGCAGGCGGCAATGGTGCAATCCATGAAAGCACTGACGGCATATGAGAAACACATTATCTGTGTACGCTGAAGTCCTGCCTCGATGACAGCCTCATCGTTTGCGAAAAGGGAAAGAAATTCTCTGCCGAAAAGGAAGAGCGCACCGCCGAGCACCGCGCCCGCGATGAAAGAATACACTATGCCGATGAAATAGCTTTTCAGCACGCGTTCTCTCTTGCCCGCGCCGAGATTCTGCCCCATGAAAGTTGAACATGCGGTATAGAACGCCGCCATTACATTATATATAATGGCATCGGAATTTGCGGCGGCGGAATTTCCCTCTACCATGACGGAATCAAATGAATTGACCGCGCCCTGTATAAAGAGATTGGCAACTGCAAAGATGGCATTCTGAAGTCCCGCGGGAATACCGAGCCCGAGGATGCGTTTGCTCTCGGTTTTGTCAAGCCCGCCTTTAAGGTCGCCAAGGCAGAATTTGCAGTCATTATCCTGACGCGCCATATGTATGAGAATAAGCCCTGCGGATACATATTGAGTTATGATGCTGGCAAGTGCGACGCCGTCCTCTGCCATTTTGCAGACGATGACGAAAAACAGATTGAAAATAACATTCAGAATACCCGCAATCATAAGATATACAAGCGGGCGCTTCGTATCGCCGTTTGCGCTGAGCACGCCGTTACCGAAATTGAAGATTCCGAGTGCAGGCATACCGAGCGCATAGATGCGGAAATAAAGCACGGCGCCCTCGATAAGGTCATCCTTTGTGCCGAGCAGTTCCAGCATGAACCGCGCGGAAACAAGGCAGAGCACCGTTATGATACAGCCTGCCACAAGACATATCACAAACGAGGTGCGTATGGAAGCGGATGTGCGCGCCTTGTCTCTTGCGCCGAGATGATGCGCAACCTGAACATTGACGGCGCTTCCCATTCCGATGAGAAAGCCTGTGAAAAGAGAAACGAGAATCGTTGTGGAACCGACGGCTCCCAAAGCTTCCGCGCTTGAGAATTTGCCGACGACAGCCACATCCGCCATATTGAAAAGCACCTGCAAAAGCTGAGAAAGCATGAGCGGAATGCTGAAAAGAAGCATATTTTTCCAGAGAGAGCCCTGCGTCATCTGAATTTCGCCGCGCTCTCTTCCGACAGCAGAAGAGCGATTTGCCATATATGAATATCCTCCGAAAAATTACATGCCGCGCTCGGAATCGTCCCCCGCCGCGCACAACAGCATATTATATCATGGAGAATGTCGATTTTCAAGAGGGAAAGTAAAAAAGTTCCGCCCGCAGGCGCAGTGTTACAATTGATGTGAGACTGCACCCGAAATTCCGATATTTTTTTAAAAGCCTATTGACACGGTAGGATTTAAGTGATATAATTCCTACCGTAAAGGTAGGCTATTGCGGATAAGGAGGAATGTTTCGTGATGATTTCGACAAAAGGGCGCTATGCCTTGTGCGTCATGCTCGATATGGCAAAGCACGGCAGTAGCGAATGGCAGTGCCTGAGCGACATTGCCCGGCGCCAGCAGCTCTCCAAAAAATATCTGGAGAGCATCATGGCTGCCCTGATTCGTGCAAATCTGGTTGAGAGCGCACTGGGAAAAGCGGGCGGCTATCGCCTGACGCGTTCTCCCGAGGACTATCCCGTGGGTGAAATTTTACGGGCGGCAGAGGGAAACCTCTCGCCTATCTCATGTCAGTCCGAGGGTGAATCGGTCTGCGGTCACTCCTGCAACTGCGATGCGCGGCTTTTCTGGCAGGGACTGGAAGAGCAGATAAACGCTTATATCGACAGCTGTACTTTAGCGCAGCTTATGTGAGCAAATATAAATAACCTGCCGCCACTGCGGCACGGTAAAAAACAAGGTGGTTCAATTATGAGTAAAGAGCTTTTAAAGATTCGGAATCTGCATGTTTGCGTCGAGGATAAAGAAATTCTTCACGGCGTGAACCTGACTGTCGGGCATGATGAAACCCATGTGCTCATGGGACCCAACGGCACCGGCAAATCCACGCTCGGCTATGCCGTCACAGGCAATCCGGCTTACAGTATCACTTCCGGTTCCGTCGTTTTTGACGGCGAGGATATCACGGAGCTTCCGGTAAACGAACGGGCAAAAAAGGGCATTTTTCTGTCTTTTCAGAATCCGCTCGAGGTGCCGGGCGTTACGCTGAGCGCATTCATCCGCAGTGCGCTTGAGCAGAGGACGGGCAGTCGCCTGCGCCTGTGGGATTTCAGGAAGAAACTCAGTGAAACCATGGCACTGCTGAATATGGACGAGAGCTATGCTGAGCGCGACCTGAATGTCGGTTTTTCCGGCGGAGAGAAGAAAAAGGCGGAAATCCTGCAGATGCTGATGCTGGAGCCGAAGCTTGCCATTCTGGATGAGACGGACTCAGGTCTTGATGTCGATGCCGTCCGCACCGTCAGCGAGGGCGTGCGCCTCTTCCGCGAGAGAACGCACGGTTCGCTCCTCATCATCACCCATTCCACCCGCATTCTCGAGGCACTGCATGTGGATGCGGCTCATGTGATGGAGGACGGAGTCATCGTCCGTAGCGGCGACGCCGGACTTATTGAGGAAATCAACGAACACGGCTTCGGCAGCCTGAAAGAAGTCTGAATCGGGAGGTTCCTTGCATGACAGAACAGAAAGAAAAAACCTATGTGGAGGATGTGGACCGCAGTGTCTACGATATCCGTGACGAAGAGCACGACGCATACCGCATGGAATCCGGTCTGACACCAGAGATAGTGGAAAAGCTCTCCAAAGAAAAGGACGACCCGATATGGATGCAGCAGTTCCGTCTCGAATCCCTCCAGATTTATAACGAAATGAAAATTCCCGATTGGGGTCCCTCCATCGAGGGCTTGGATATGGCTCATATCGCGACCTATGTCCGCCCCAACACAAAAATGCGCAACGACTGGAAGGATGTGCCGGACGACATCAAGGAAACCTTTGAGCGGCTCGGCATTCCGCAGGCGGAGCGCAAGTCGCTCGCAGGCGTGGGTGCGCAGTACGACTCCGAGCTTGTATATCACAATGTCAAGGATTCCGTCGCCGCAGAGGGCGTGGTATATACCGACATGGAAAGCGCCCTGAAAGGCGAATATGCCGACATGGTGCGCAAATATTTCATGAAGCTTGTGACGCCGCGCGACCATAAGTTTGCGGCGCTTCACGGCGCGGTGTGGTCAGGCGGCTCGTTTGTGTATGTGCCAAAGGGCGTGCATCTGTCGATTCCCCTGCAATCATATTTCCGCCTCAATGCCAAGGGTGCAGGTCAGTTTGAGCATACGCTCATCATCGTGGACGAGGGCGCAAGCCTGCACTTCATCGAGGGATGCTCCGCGCCGAAATACAATGTGGCAAATCTCCATGCCGGTTGCGTGGAGCTATATGTAAAGAAAGGAGCAAAGCTCCGCTATTCCACCATTGAAAACTGGTCGAAAAATATGTACAATCTGAATACCAAGCGCGCGCTGGTCGAGGAGGGCGGAACAATCGAGTGGATTTCCGGCTCATTCGGCTCGCATGTGGGCTGTCTGTATCCCATGAGCATCCTGAAAGGCGACAATTCCCGCATGGAGTTTACCGGAGTCACCTTTGCCGGAGCGGGACAGAATCTCGATACCGGCGCAAAGGTCGTTCATGTCGGCAAAAATACAAGTTCCTATATGAATACCCGCTCCATCAGCAAGAGCGGCGGCATCAGTACATTCCGCAGCAGCGTGGTGGTGGAAAAGAGCGCGAAAGGCGCGAAATCGTCCGTATCGTGCCAGTCGCTGATGCTGGATTCGGAGTCGCGCTCCGATACCATCCCCGCGATGGACATCCGCACAAAGGACGCGGCAATCGGTCACGAGGCAAAAATCGGCGCCATCAGCAACGAGGCGGTATTTTACCTGATGAGCCGCGGCATGAGCGAGGAAGACGCACGCGCGCTGATCGTCAGCGGGTTTGCCGACAATGTTTCAAAAGAGCTTCCCGTTGAATACGCGGTGGAAATGAACAACCTCATCCGCCTGGAGATGAAAGGCAGCATCGGCTGAAAGGAGTACGGATATGAGCGAAAAAATTTTAATAAACAAGCTCCCGACCCGCACATGGAACAGACTCGGCGTCAACGAAACGCCAATTGTCTGGGGGCAGACCGAGGATTTGGGAGAAGAGCAAATCACCGCCGCAGGGCAGACCGAGCGTCTTGAAATTTCGGACTGTGTCAATGCCGAATACAGCGGGAAAACCGTGAATATTCACGCTCACGAGGGGCAGACCGTCACCGTTTTCGAAACGCTGAAAGCGGAAAAGAACCTGCTTGTCCGCACGGCTCTCCATATTGAAAAGAACGCAAAAGTGCGGCTTGTGCAGATTCAGAATGCGGCGCAGGATTCGCTTCTGCGCCTGGAAACAAGCGGCGAGTGCGCCGAAAACGGTCAGGTGGAGCTGATACAGATTCTGCTCGGGCGCGGCGATGTGTACAGCGACGGGCATTTTGAACTGAACGGCGATGGGGCGGGCTTTAACGCAAACATCGGCTATCTGGGTCAGAACAGCCGGACCATCGACATAAACCTTGCGGTGAATCACCACGGGCAGAAAACCACAAGCGAAATAAGTGCCGCAGGCGCACTGAAAGATAATGCCGGGAAAATTTTCCGCGGAACGATTGACTTCAGGCGCGGCTCGGCAGGCTCCGTCGGAAACGAGCAGGAGACCGTTCTGATGCTCGGCGACGGCGTCGTCAACAAGACAGTGCCATTGATTTTGTGCGCCGAGGAAAATGTTGTGGGCAACCACGGCGCGACCATCGGCGAACTGGACGAGGACACTCTGTTCTATTTTGAGAGCCGCGGCATCTCCGCATCGGAAGCGGAAAATATCATGGCACGCGCCGCCATCGAGCGGCTGGCGCGCACAATAGGGGACGAAGGGGCGCAGACCGCCATCCTTGCCGAACTTGAGGAGGTGTTATAATGACGCATATATATCGGGACGATTTCCCGCTGCTGAAAAGTCAGAATATCGCCTATCTGGACAATGCCGCAACGGCACAGCGCCCGCAATGCGTGCTTGACGCCGTAACGGAATTTTACAGAACCGAGAATGCCAACCCGCTTCGCGGACTGTATCCGCTGAGCATCGCCGCAACGGAAAGCTATGAAAGCGCCCGCGAGGCTGTCCGCGCATTTCTTGGTGCGAAGAGCAACAGAGAAATCATCTTCACAAGAAATTCCACCGAGAGTCTGAATCTTGTGGCTTACAGCTACGGGCTGTCTCATGTGAAAGAGGGAGACGAGGTGCTTGTCTCCATCATGGAGCATCACAGCAATCTCCTGCCGTGGCAGATGGTATGCCGCCGCACAGGCGCTGTTCTGAAATTTATGGAATGTGAGCCGGACGGCACACTGGATTTAAATAAAGTCGAATCCCTCATCACAGACAAAACGAAAATCGTAGCCTGCACGCATGTTTCGAATGTGCTCGGCAGAGTGAATCCCATCCGCGAAATCGCGGCACTGGCACATAAAGCCGGTGCTGTCATGGTGGTTGACGGCGCGCAGAGTACGCCGCATATACCCGTAGATGTGCAGGCACTTGACGCGGATTTCTTTGTTTTCTCAGGTCACAAAATCTACGGTCCCATGGGAATCGGAGTTCTCTATGGCCGTGAGGAACTGCTAAGCGAAATGCCGCCGTTTCTCACAGGCGGCGAGATGATTGAATCGGTCACCCGCGACAGCGCGGTTTTTGCGGAGCTGCCGCAGAAGTTTGAAGCAGGTACGGTCAATGCCGCCGATGCCGTCGGGCTTCATGCGGCGATTGACTATGTAAAGAGCATCGGTTTTGAGGAAATGCATCGGCAGGAAGCGGCACTGACCCGCCGCGCCATGGAGGGCATCCGGAAAATCCCCTGCGTACATGTTCTCGGGTCGGAAAATCCCGGGGAGCACTGCGGCATCATCACTTTCACGGTAGACGGTGTGCATCCTCACGATATCAGCGAAATTCTCGCCGACGACGGCGTAGCAATCCGCGCGGGGCATCACTGTGCTCAGCCGCTTCATGCATATCTCGGGCGTCCGTCCACGGCGCGGGCAAGTCTGGCATTTTACAATACGGAAGCGGATGTCGACCGTATGCTTGACAGTATTTCCACATTAAGGGAGCGAATGGGTTATGGAAAACAGAAGCTTTTATAATGAAATCCTTACCGAACACAATCTGCATCCGGAGTTCAAGCACGACCTGCCGGATGCCGATATTGTACTGGAGGGTGTAAATCCGAGCTGCGGCGACGATATTTTTCTCAAGCTGAAACTGGATGGCGATATCATAGCGGACGGTGCATTCGTCGGCGACGGTTGCGCCATTTCGCAGGCTTCGGCAGATATCATGCTTGGCATGATAATCGGGAAAAAGAAAGAAGACGCACTGAAACTGGGCGAAATTTTTCTGAAAATGATTCAGGGCGAGGCATCCGAGAAAGAGATTGACAGCCTGGAAGAAGCCTCGGCGCTTCGCGATATCGCCCATATGCCCGCGCGCGTCAAATGTGCGGTGCTTGGCTGGCGGACGCTGAAAGAAGCACTGAAAGAGCAGAAGTGACAGCGGCAAAGACTGCATGACAGGCGAGAGAGTTGAACCGCAGAATACACATCCCCCAAAAGCACAATTCGGGTTATCGCTCCGCCGTCGGTCTGTAACACGATAAAAGAAAAAACAGCCCGATGGGCTGTTTCTCTTTTGTTTATATCAATTTGCCGAAAATTTGACAAAAAGTATGGTTTTAATGTCATTTTTCTTCTTCACTGTTCACTTTAGCGAAGGTACAGTGCTGTCAATAGTTTTTCTACACCTGAAAGTTCTATTAAAGTAATATTTTCACTTGACATTGACGCTGCGTCAAGTAATATAATATAGAGGGGGTGAGGGTATGTATCAAAAATCTCTATACGATATTACGGAAGTTTGCAAGATGCTTGACACTACATCAAGAACACTTCGCTTTTATGAAGAAAAAGGTATCATCCAAAGCACTACTGTCGGAATCTCATCTCGCCGACAATATACCGAAAAGCAAATTTCTCGTATCAAAAATGTTCTTGTTCTTCGTACATTGGGACTATCCGTAAAGGCAATTGCAGAGTTGCAAACCAAAGGCATAGATTTGAAAGATGCAGTCCTTTCCAAACGCGCGGAAATATATGCCTCTATTGAATCTCGCATACGCGAAATCAACCTCTTGAATGAAGCTTTATCCGCGCTTGAATCCGGCAAAGACATCTTTGCTGAGGATTGGCACCTTTCTTCCGTAATGAATACTGAAGAAAAAGAAATCGCGCGAATTTGCACAGATGCTATTTTAAGCGGAGCTACCGATACTCTCTACGAGTATTTAAGTCCACGCTTGGCAGAATATATGCCGAGAGATGTATATATTGCAGTGCGTAAGGATACATTAGCCCCACTTGGCGAATATCTTTCGGTAGACAGAACAGTTGCGGATGATAGATTTTCAAACAGATTATATTGCTTTATCAGATATTCAAAACTTGGTCTTAAAATCACATATGTATTCCACGGCGGGAAAATTGACGGGCTTTGGCTTGGATATTATGACTTGAATGCGAGGTGAGACGAATGAAAAAATTCATAGCTATTACCTTACTTTTGTGTAACTTTGTCCTGTCCGGATGCAATACCGAAGTGCCCGATACGAAAGAAACAAGCAATAATACCGAGTCGAGCACAGATAAATCAACAAATATTCCCCATCAAGGTACTCCTCAAAGCAACATTGAAGAAAAGAAATTTGTTTTAGAAAGTGACGGTTATAAGTTAAACGCTGCTTATACCTATATTAACGACGGAAACGCGCATCCGGCTGTGCTTTTGATTGCAGGCTCCGGTCCAAGTGATTATGATGAAACTCTCGGCGTATTAAAGCCGTTTAAGGATATTGCCGATGGGCTGGCTAAAGAAGGCATCAATTCTCTGCGAGTTGACAAGAGAACATTCGGCTATGCTGCCGAATTCGATATAAAGTGCGGCATCAAAGAAGAGTATATCGATGATTGTAATATCGCTGTTGAATATCTGAAATCGCAAAATATTTCGGGATTATATTTACTCGGCCACAGCCTCGGAGGACAGATTGCTGCCGAGCTTGCCGCAAGCATCGACGGCATTGACGGAATCATTTTATTCAACAGCTCTGCACGGCATCTTGCAGATATTGCCTGCGATCAATATTCTGAGCTTGATCCTGCCAATAAAGAGTCCTATATCACTTATGCAACAGCCGCTAAAAATGCAACGGCTACTTCTGCAAAAGGATACTGCTATTACAGCGCAAGCGATTATTATTGGGCGTCCTATAATCAAATGGACACCGCCCAAAACATTGCTGACGCTAACATAAAAACACTTATCATCAACAGTAAATCTGACAAGCAATCCTTCGATGAAGATATTGAGCTGTGGAAAACGCTTTTTTCTGATTCAGTAAACATATCAATATGTGTATATGACGATATAAGTCATTTTGGATATAAGATCGACACAACAGACCCCGCGTCAATATATACTCAAGTTGATTTTCCGAGTGAGCTGATTTCCGACTTTGCCGATTTTATTAAAGGAGAACGATGAAAAGGTGCGTAAAGTCACCACACTTTCCGCCATACCGCTTCGCTCTTTATACCTTTTACTTAAAATTGCTTTTCGCCAGATGGCGAAAAGCTACATCACTTCTTCACTGTTCACCATTACTTATTACTTCCAAAAACCTTTCCGGACTGGTTTAGTGAAAAGTGAAGAGTGAAGAATGAAAAAGTAAAACCTTCCCGAACTTCGTCTGGGAAGGTTTTTGGTTGCGGAGTAGTGGAGCGAGGCGGAACTACCGTATGTTAATGATTACGGATAACCGCTCCGTTCTTTATTTCAAAAGCGATTTTGCCGTCCGATATTTTATACTCCACCGCATATTGATATCCCACAATGGGATGCCCCGTTGTATTATCGGCTTTATCAAATAAGCACAGGCTCAAGGAAAACTCTCCGCTTGTTTTATCGAAAAAACTGTTTTCAAAATGCAAAGTAGCTTCTTTTTTATAATCATAGTTACCGTCCGAAACGGCAAAAGAATAATCGTCTTTATCAAGACCTTCAATGCTTTGTAAAACCGACGGAGCTTTGCCACTATTGTCGGATGCTAAAAAAACCGCTTTATAATTTTCAAGGTTTGTAGAGTTTATTCCATAACGAACAGTAATGGAAACGGTATCAAGCGAGAACAATGAATTGAGGTTTGAAACCGAAAAAGAACAAATTCTTTTCTCTTCGGGCGGATTGGGCTGCGGCTTTTCTTCCGGTTTTTTACCACAACCGACAAATAATAAAGATGTGAGTATCAACATAAATGATAAAGCAAGCGAAACTATATTTTTTCTCTTTAACATACTGTATTTCATCTCCTGTTAATTATAACATTGCAAACGGTTTTGATTCTATCAATTTATAGTCGTCATCGTGCGTATAAAAAAGTTCCATAAGCCAATAGATACCGCTCGTTACTTTTTCCGACTTTTTTGAAAGCAATTCTTTCACGCTTATATTATATCATATAATCGAGAGTATTGCAATAGGAAATATCAACGCTCCATAAAATACATGTGAATACTCATCTTTTCCATGATAATTACATTTTTCGTGCAAGATTGGTTTCGTTGGGGTGGACGCATTGCATTTCTGGTGTTGCCTGCGGTTTCGATACATGGTCGACAAAGCGGATGTTGCGGTCTGTGCCTTCAATGGAAAAAGCGGAGGGACTGCCTAGGTTTCTTTGTCGTTTTCATTGAGGACAGGGGAGCGCGTGCGAATCTTATCTTCCAAGCAGCAGCAACGGAGGGCGCGGCATTTCCTGCGCCGGAAGTACAGGCAGTAGCGGCAGTCGCAATCTTCTTTTTTATAAATGTAACCGATGACGAGCTAGATCCAAGTGTTTCTGCAAAAGTTAAAGAACTTTGAGCAGTTGTTGAAGATGCTACCGATAGGCGCGGAAAAGTGAGCAAATGCGGTCAAAACGCGAGAAAATGCGGTCGGCTCTGCCGTCCGCTGTGAATCCGGCAGGGCGTTTGACGCACTG
>ERZ1026780.1011-NODE-1011-length-19807-cov-28.633961_pt1 | contig 19807 bp, 3 predicted proteins | sample MGYA00380126_ERZ1026780 | MGnify/ENA primary metagenome ERZ1026780 (study PRJEB33269, sample SAMEA4719762) | human gut metagenome | biome: human-associated habitat; feature: organic feature; material: feces | place: Cameroon | collected 2013-10 ... | reverse complement strand
TGTGAATGTTCCTGATATTGTTCCTTGAAGTTTTAATCCTGTAAGTCTTGTAATTACAAGTAATGAGTTTACAGTATTAAGGTTGACTGTATAGTTTTTGTTGTCAGTTGCATCTTCAATAGCCCAGTTAGTAAGAGCATGTGCCCCAACTCTTTCGTCATCGCTGGCGACGCCATCGCTGCCGAATCCTTGGCTTGTTCTTGAAAGTTTAACTGCAACTTTTTCGTTGTTAACACCATCAACAGTTGCAATCATTTCTGCGTCTGCAGAATGATATGTTTTTGTAAATGGAGTTATTGTTCCGTCTGCAATAGTGATTGTGGCTTGTTTAATTGTAAGAACAGGCGCACCGTCAATAAATGCAAATCCGTTTGAGTAGTTTTTATTTGAGCCCGAAGTTGTTGCTTTAAGAGTGTAAGTATCTGCATCCTTCGAGGTCTTATCGAATGCGAATGTTACGCCTTCAAGAAGTCTTGAATAATCTTCCCCTGCTGGAAGAGCTTTTCCTGTTGCGCTTTCGATAAAGTTTGAAAGAACGATTCCCCAAGTTTGAGCTTTGTTCTTAACAGTTACTTTCCATGTGTTGTCTGTGCTGAATACTGGAGCAGAAACTGTAGGAATTGTTCCGTCGTAAATAAACTCATAAGTTTTCACATTTGCTTCGGCAGTGATTGTAGAATTTGCTGCTTCGGTAATTGTGAACCACTTGTTTGGTGTTGTGATTGAAAGTTGATAGTTGTTTTTGTTGTAATCATGTACAAGTGCAACTGCATATGTTCCAACATCTTCGCCTGCTTCTCTTGTAAATGTAAGAGTGAGCTCTTCATGTCCAGTTGGGTTTGCGGTTCCTGTAATGTCCACGTTGTCTGCTCTGAACACTTTCGAGAAGTTTGCGTTTTTAATGTCAGCAAGTGTAAGTTCTTTTACAAGTTTATTGATAACAACTTTGCTTTCTCCAACCAAACTTGTTACTGCTGTATATGTTGCGTTTGTGCCTGAAAGGCTTGCAACAATGTTGTATGCTTTTGCATCTTTGCTGTTGTTTTCGATTGAGAATGTTACACCAGCAAGAGTGCGTTCGTCTGCCTTAACAGAGCGGTTTCCAAGTGTAACTTCTACAAAGTCAGTAATTTCAAATGTTTTCTCACCAACTTTGATTGTCCACTTGCCTGTTGCACTGTCGTATGATGCAGCATTATCGATTGTAGTGAGCTCTGCATCATAGTCCTTTGTGTAAACTTCGTTAATCTTAAAGCTGAGTTCAAGATTGTCAAGTTTGTTGATTACAAATTTTGATGCTGAATCAGGAGTTACATTATAGTTTTCGTTATCCCATGAAACGATTCCAAGAGCATATTCTCCAACCTTTTCGCCATCTGCTCTGCTGAATTTAACTTCAACTGTGTCGCCGGTTACTACTCCTGTTGTTGTGTCTGTGTAAGACATAGTAAGTGGTGGATCTTCAACTACGCCATAGTTCTTTTCAAATACGGCATTAATTGTGAGATCTTTCTGAGTGACTTCGATTACGTTGAGAACATTTGTGATTGTGATTCCCGTATATGTTGTGTTTGAGCCTTTTGAGCCAACAATTGTGTATGTGCCAACATTCTTAACATCGCGGTCAATGCTAAATGTCATGCCTGCAAGAGTATTTTCATTGACTGTTGTTGGGGTTGTCTCTGCGGTGGTGCTGTTGTAATCATGGAACGATGAAAGTTTATATGTTCCATTTGTGATTCCATAACCACTTAATGTAAGCACCCAACCATCTGTTTCTGAGTAAGAAGCAGTGATTGTGTAATCTTTCGATCCGTCATAAGTGAATGTGTTTGTTGAGCCTGAAATTTCAGCGGTTACAAACAATCCTTCCAAAGGTTTAATTTTGAAAAGGTTGTTTTCTGCGCTTGCCATCTTAACTGTGTAGTTTGCATTTCCTGAAACTGGGTTTTCAAGATGATAAGTTCCAACTTCTTCGCCTGCTGTTCTTGTGAATGTAACCTTAACTGAGTCACTGCCAAGAATTCCACTGTTGTCGGCATTTGTAAATGTCTTTTCAAGTTTAGGATCAGCCTCTTTATAAGTTTTTGTAAAGAGTGGTGTTGCACTGTCCGCGATAGTGATTTCTTTTGCTGTGATAGTAAGCTTAACTGCGTCAATAGTAATGCCTGCTGGATAGTTTTTATGTGTAAGAGTTGCAACGATTGCGTATTCTCCAACACTTTCTTTCGCACCAGTGATTGAAAATTCTACAGCAGCCCAAATTTCTTGAAGTTGAGCTTCGCTGAGTTCATATTCAACGCCCGCAACATTTTCTTTCAAGTTTGAAAGTGTGATTGTTGCTGAGTTTCCGTTTGAAACGGTGAGCTTGCCAACTGCTGTCTCTTTCGTGATAGTTGGTTTTGCGTTGTTGTAAACAAGTTCTACGCTGTTTGCTTTTGCTGTAATCTTTGATGTGGCAACTGATTTAATTTCAAACCATTTGTTTGATGGAACTTTAATTTCATAGTTTGCATTGTCTACTGCTTTAAATTGAAGAGAATAAGTTCCAACATCTTCTCCTTGTTCGTCTCTTTCAAAAGTAATAGTAATTTCTTCCGTTCCAATTAATGTTGCTTTTGCAGAAATAACTGTTGGATTAGGCTCTCTAAATGCTTTGCTAAATCCAACACGGCCTGCTTCTGGTAAATCACTCAATGATGATATTGTTCTTGCTGCTTTTGTGATTTCAACTGCGTTTGTGCCATTTGTAAGATTTACTGATGTATATGTTGCGTTGTCATCAGAGTTTTCAAGACTAGCATTGATTGTGTATTTACCAGCGTTCTTTGCAACTTCATTAAGAGTAAATACTACTCCAGCAAGGGTTCTTTCGTCCGCTGTGATTGTTTCTGTGCTTGAGCCTTCTTTAAAGTTTGTGATTTCAATTGTCTTTCCGCCTACAACGATTGTCCATTTTCCATTAGTATATGTTGCTGGGCTAATTGAAACTTCGTTTGTGTCGTATTCCTTCGAGAAAGTATCTCCAAGTGTAAATGAAAGGGCAAGTGATGATGCTTTCTTGATTTCAAACCAATCTGTGTTGTGTGGAAGTGTCAATTTGTAGTTTTGAATGTTGGTTGTTTCGCTTTCAAGGATGCTTGCGCCTGTGATTGCATATGTGCCAACTTTTTCACCTGGTGCACGATCGTAAACTACTGTGATCGTTTCGCCGTTTACGCCTGCAACAGTGTTTTGAATCGTTACGTTTGCTGCCCCATATGTCTTGCTCATCACGGTTGCGTCTTTTGCAAGAACAATTTCCTTTTGCTCAATTACTACTTGTGGCGCAGTTCCGTCAAACTTAAATCCACCCGGATAGTTTGCGTTTGTGCCTGTCGCTGTAATTGTGTATGTATCTACATCTTTAACTGTCTTGTCAAAACCAAATGTTATTCCTTTAAGCAATCCATCATATGGTGTGATTGATTTTGGCTCTGTAAAGTTTTCTTTGAATGTGTTAAGTCCTAAAGTGATGGTATCAAGAACAGTTTCCCCATCCATTACTTTCAATACATATGTTTTGTTTTCAAATGCAGTAACAAGAGAAAGTTCCTTTCCAAGATATGTAAGTTTAACTTGGCTCTTGTTTGCTGTCGCACTGATTTGTAAATTTGCATATTCCTTAATTGTAAAGTTGCTGTTTGAGGCAAGATTTACTGTCTGAGCATATTGTCCGTCTCCACCTTTAAGCACATAGTTTGCGCTTGATGAGCCTGCTGTAAGAAGTGCGTATGACTTAACGTCTTCTCCTTTTTCTCTTGTGAATGTGATTGTAACCTTTTCACCATTAACGCCATCTACAATGTTTGTCAATGCTGGGTCTGGTTCCCCATACACTTTTTCGAATGTTGTAAGATAATCGTCTATCTTAACCGCATCTATTGTAAGTGTAGGTGCTGTGCCGGTAAATTTAAATCCGTCTGGATAATTGTTGTTTTTGCCGCTTACTTTAATAGCATATGTTCCAACGTTCTTAGCAGATGAAACAAGTTCAAATGTAATTCCGTCTAAAGTATTAGCTGCTGGTATAAGATCTTTTGTTGGTGTAAAGTTTTCAACAAAGTTTGAAAGTGCGATTTCACTAATCTTTACCCCACCTGACAAGATGTTGATCACCCAATTATTGCTTTCATAGGCTTTAACAATTGTAATGTCTTTGCCTGTGTAAGTAATGTTTGCATTGCTTGCGCTTGCGCTAACTGATAAATTTGCTACTTGAGTAATTTCAAACCATTTGTTGTTTGCTGGGATTGTGAGTGTGTAGTTCTTTGAGTCTGACACGCTTTCAAGTTTAAGGTCATATGTTCCTACATCTTCTCCTGCTGCTCTTGTAAATGTAAGAGTAAGCACATCTCCTGTTACATATTCAACTGTTCCTGTGATTGTTGCAGGATCAGCGTCTCTAAATGCTTTGCTAAATGTTGTTGTAGTTATGTCTGATTTTGCTACTTCCTTTACTACTGGTGTAATTTCAATCGCATTTTCTGCTGTAAACTCTACTGCTGTAAATGTTGTGTTGTCTGCAGGGTTTGCAAATGTTGCTACAATGTTGTATTTGCCTACGTTTGCTGATGCATCAACTACTGCAAATGTAATTCCATCAAGTAAGTGTTCATCGATAGTTGCGGCTACGCTGTTTTCTTTCTCTTGGAATGATTTGAGTGTGTATGTCTTCCATACTTCTTCCCCACTGTATACTGTGATTGTATATGTCTTTGTGGTTGAGTTGTATGCCTTTTCTACTCTTGTAGGTGCTTTGCTGTTGTATACCCTTGAAACACTGTCTGTTGTTGTAAATGTAAGTGTAAGCTTGTCGGCTTTTTCAATAGTAAACATTGCTGGGTTTTCTGTTGCAAGCACTGGGTTGTAGTTTGCATTGTCAGTTGTTACTGATGTGTATGCATATTTTCCTACTGCTTCACCTGTTTTTCTTGTAAATGTAAGTGTGATTTGTTCGTTTACATCTGTGGTGATTGTCTTTGTAAGAACATCTGGTGCTGCATATTTCTTTGTAATGTTACCATTTGTTGCATTAACTATCACTTCACGTGCCGTGATTGTAAGCACGTTTGTAAGTTCAGTTGCAAATGTAGATGCTGAATCAGCTGTTGTTCCGGATACTGTGATTGAGTAGTTTTCAACTGTTCCATCGCATGTGATTGTGAATGTAAGACCACTAAGCATTCCTTCGTATGCCGTTACATTTTTCTTGTATCCTTCTGCTGTTTCTACAAAGTCTGAAAGTGTAATTGTTCCCCATGCAGCGCCAGTGGTATCTTTTACTGTAAGGAGATATTTTCCGCTTTCAAATTTTACGTCAACTGTTGATGATGCTGCTTTTGCATCGTATATGTGGCTGATTGAGCCTGTCACTTTTGCTGTGATTGTAAGGCCTGTTCTCGCTGTGATTGTAAAGAGCTGATTGTCTGTTGGAAGCGTTGCAAGTTCGTAGTTTCCATTTTTTGTTGAAACTGTTGCAAGATTGTATGTTCCAATCTTTTCTGTTGCTACTGTTCCGTTTGCTCTTGTAAATGTAACTGTGAATGTTTCACCGTTTACACCTTTCGCTGCTGTATTTTCAAGTGCTGGATCACTTGCTCCATACACCTTTGTAAATGACTTCTTGTAATCGTCATATGCCACAGTTGCTTTATTGATTTTTACTGTTACTGGTTCAATAGCAATTCCTGCTGGATAGTTCTTGTGATTGAGAACAGCTGTAATGTTGTATGTGCCAACATTTTTTGTTGCTCCACTTATTTCAAATGTGATTGAATTAAGTATTGTTTGAAGTTCTTCAGCTGTGAGTGTATGCGAAGATGTAACGCTTTCGGCAATTCCTGAAATTGTTACTTGTTTTGTATTTGCTGTGCCTGTTCCGTTTGTAATTGTAAGAACAAATGTATTTCCTATTACTTCTTTCTTACTAATTGTAGGAACTTGGTTGTTGTAAACAAGTTCTACACTGTTTGCTGTTGCTGTAATCTTTGATGTGGCAACTGATTTAATTTCAAACCATTTGTTTGATGGAACTTTAATTTCATAGTTTGCATTGTCTACTGCTTTAAATTGAAGAGAATAAGTTCCAACATCTTCTCCTTGTTCGTCTCTTTCAAAAGTAATAGTAATTTCTTCCGTTCCAATTAATGTTGCTTTTGCAGAAATAACTGTTGGATTAGGCTCTCTAAATGCTTTGCTAAATCCAACACGGCCTGCTTCTGGTAAATCACTCAATGATGATATTGTTCTTGCTGCTTTTGTGATTTCAACTGCGTTTGTGCCATTTGTAAGATTTACTGATGTATATGTTGCGTTGTCATCAGAGTTTTCAAGACTAGCATTGATTGTGTATTTACCAGCGTTCTTTGCAACTTCATTAAGAGTAAATACTACTCCAGCAAGGGTTCTTTCGTCCGCTGTGATTGTTTCTGTGCTTGAGCCTTCTTTAAAGTTTGTGATTTCAATTGTCTTTCCGCCTACAACGATTGTCCATTTTCCATTAGTATATGTTGCTGGGCTAATTGAAACTTCGTTTGTGTCGTATTCCTTCGAGAAAGTATCTCCAAGTGTAAATGAAAGGGCAAGTGATGATGCTTTCTTGATTTCAAACCAATCTGTGTTGTGTGGAAGTGTCAATTTGTAGTTTTGAATGTTGGTTGTTTCGCTTTCAAGGATGCTTGCGCCTGTGATTGCATATGTGCCAACTTTTTCACCTGGTGCACGATCGTAAACTACTGTGATCGTTTCGCCGTTTACGCCTGCAACAGTGTTTTGAATCGTTACGTTTGCTGCCCCATATGTCTTGCTCATCACGGTTGCGTCTTTTGCAAGAACAATTTCCTTTTGCTCAATTACTACTTGTGGCGCAGTTCCGTCAAACTTAAATCCACCCGGATAGTTTGCGTTTGTGCCTGTCGCTGTAATTGTGTATGTATCTACATCTTTAACTGTCTTGTCAAAACCAAATGTTATTCCTTTAAGCAATCCATCATATGGTGTGATTGATTTTGGCTCTGTAAAGTTTTCTTTGAATGTGTTAAGTCCTAAAGTGATGGTATCAAGAACAGTTTCCCCATCCATTACTTTCAATACATATGTTTTGTTTTCAAATGCAGTAACAAGAGAAAGTTCCTTTCCAAGATATGTAAGTTTAACTTGGCTCTTGTTTGCTGTCGCACTGATTTGTAAATTTGCATATTCCTTAATTGTAAAGTTGCTGTTTGAGGCAAGATTTACTGTCTGAGCATATTGTCCGTCTCCACCTTTAAGCACATAGTTTGCGCTTGATGAGCCTGCTGTAAGAAGTGCGTATGACTTAACGTCTTCTCCTTTTTCTCTTGTGAATGTGATTGTAACCTTTTCACCATTAACGCCATCTACAATGTTTGTCAATGCTGGGTCTGGTTCCCCATACACTTTTTCGAATGTTGTAAGATAATCGTCTATCTTAACCGCATCTATTGTAAGTGTAGGTGCTGTGCCGGTAAATTTAAATCCGTCTGGATAATTGTTGTTTTTGCCGCTTACTTTAATAGCATATGTTCCAACGTTCTTAGCAGATGAAACAAGTTCAAATGTAATTCCGTCTAAAGTATTAGCTGCTGGTATAAGATCTTTTGTTGGTGTAAAGTTTTCAACAAAGTTTGAAAGTGCGATTTCACTAATCTTTACCCCACCTGACAAGATGTTGATCACCCAATTATTGCTTTCATAGGCTTTAACAATTGTAATGTCTTTGCCTGTGTAAGTAATGTTTGCATTGCTTGCGCTTGCGCTAACTGATAAATTTGCTACTTGAGTAATTTCAAACCATTTGTTGTTTGCTGGGATTGTGAGTGTGTAGTTCTTTGAGTCTGACACGCTTTCAAGTTTAAGGTCATATGTTCCTACATCTTCTCCTGCTGCTCTTGTAAATGTAAGAGTAAGCACATCTCCTGTTACATATTCAACTGTTCCTGTGATTGTTGCAGGATCAGCGTCTCTAAATGCTTTGCTAAATGTTGTTGTAGTAATGTCTGATTTCGCTACTTCCTTTACTACTGGTGTAATTTGAATCGCGCCATCTCCACCTGTAAGTGTTACGTCAGTGTAAGTATCGTTTGTTCCATCGATTGTCGCAACGATGTTGTATGATCCAACATTAGCAACCGCTGCCTTGCCACTTGCATCAACAACGCTGAATGAAACGCCTTTGAATGTATTTTCATTAAGTGTAACCGGTTTTGTTCCATTTTCTTTTACCTTTGTAATGATGAATGTTTTCCAAAGGGTTGTTCCACTGTAAACAGAGATTGAATATGTCTTCTTGCTTGCGTCATAAGTTTTTCTAACTTCTGTTGGAGCGGTTTTATCATAAACTCTTGAAACGCTTCCTGAAATTTCAAAAGTAAGGGTAAGTGAACCCGCCTTTTTAATTGTATAAACAGGAGCATCGTCGCCAGTTGCAAGAGTTGGAGTGAAGTTGCCGTTTGATGTCTCAACGGTCAAGATTGCATAATCGCCAACTGCTTCGCCTTCTGTTCTTGTAAATGTGATGTTGATTGTTTCGTTTGTAGATGTTTCAAAAGGTTTTGACAATTCATCGCTTGCGCCGTATGTCTTGCCAACTACAAAGTTTGATTTGTTGAGAGTGATTGTGAGAGGAATAACTGAAACTACTTCCGCGCTGTTTGCAAAAGCAAGAGTTGATTTAGAATCGACTGTTGTTCCACTTACTGTGATAGAGTAGTTTCCAACATTGCCGTCACAAGAAATTGCGAATGAAAGACCATTAAGCATTCCGTCATATGCTGTAACTGCTTTGTTGTATCCTGTTGCGGTTTCAGTGAAGTTTGAAAGTGTTACTTCTCCCCACTTTAAACCATTTTCGCCTTTAACTAAAAGTTTATACGAATTGGTTTTTTCATCAAATGAATAGGTAACTGTTGGGTCTGCCTTCTGCTTGTCGTAAATATGACTGATTGAGCCAGAAATGGTAGCCTTGAGTGTGAGTCCTTCTCTAGAATTGATTGTGAACAATGCGTTTTCTGAAGGAAGCGCTGCAAGAGTGTAGTTTGCATTGTCAGTTGTTACCGAGTCAAGGTTGTGAGTTCCAACTGTTTCAGTCTCAACTGTTCCATGTGCTCTTGTAAATTTAACTGTGACTGTTTCGCCATTAACACCGGTTGCTTCAGTATTTTCAAGTATTGGATCACTTGCTCCATACACCTTTGTAAATGACTTTTTGTAATCATCATATGCTATAGTTGCTTTGTTAATTGTTAATGTTACTGTTCCAATAGCAATTCCTGCTGGATAGTTCTTGTGATTGAGCGTTGCTTTGATGTTATAAGTTTTAGCGTCTTTTGTTACCCCAACAATTTCAAATGTAATCGCATTAAGAATTGTTTGAAGTTCGTCGTTTGTCAATGCGTGTTCTGGCGCAACGCTTTCTTTGATGTTTGAGATAACAACAGTTGCCTTGTTTGCATCTCCTGTCCCGTTTGAAATAGCCAACTCAAAGTTTCCTGTTACAGAGTTGAATGACTTTGCAAAAGTAGGAACTTGGTTGTTGTAAGTAATGCTTACATCGTTTGCGTTTGCTGTGATTTGTGATGAACTAACAGCTGTGATTTCAAACCATTTGTTTGATGGAACTGTAATTTCATAGTTTACATTGTCTACTGCTTTAAATTTAAGAGAATATGTTCCAACATCTTCACCTTGTCCGTCTCTTTCAAAAGTGATTGTAATTGTTTCATCGCCAACATATTTTGCTGTTGCAGAAATTGGTGATGGGTCTGCGGCTCTAAATGCTTTCTTAAAGCTGTTATTTATAATTGTAAGTTCTTTTAAAGCGATAGTTTTCTTAAACTTTTCAATCTTAACTGCGTTTGTTCCGTTTGTCAGTTCAACAGCAGTATAAGTTGGGTTTGCAGAGTCAAGAGAAACTGTGATTGTGTATTCACCTGCATTTGCGGTTGCGTTTAATGCGAATTTAACTCCGGTAAGAGTTGTTTCATCGGCTGTGATTGAACGAGCTGAAAGCTCTTTTTCAACAAATGAGCCGAGAGCGATAGCTTTTCCTTCAACTGTGATGGTATATCCAGACTTAGCATTCCAAGTTGCGGTTTCTGAAATGGTTGGAACTGTGCCATCATAGGGTTTAATGAATGTTGAAGCAAGGCTGAATTGAAGAGTAAGACTTGAAAGTTTTTTGATTTCATAGCCTTGGTTGTTAGCCTTCAATGAAGCGTTTGCAACAAAGAGCCCGTCTTTGTCAGCAATTAAATAGTTTGAATTGCCAACAGTAGCGGTTGTAAGGTTGTATTTGCCAACCTTTTCGCCACCTTCTCTTTCAAATGTAACGACAACGTTTTCACCATTTAATGAAAGAGTGTTTGTAAGTGTGGTGTTTTCAGCGCCGTAGTTTTTGCTGAATGTTTTGTAATAAGCATCATAAGCAATTTGAGCGGCTGAAATTGTGATTGTTGGAGCAGTTCCTTCAAACTCAAAACCACCTTGATAGTTTGTGCTAGACCAAGATGTTTTAAGGTTGTATGTTCCAACATTCTTAACGTCTGCTTCAACAAATGTGAATGCAAGTCCGCTGAGAGCAGATGAAACATAATCTGCAGGAACTGCAGTTGTTCCCCCTTCTTTAAGATCAGAAAGAGTTATAGTAACTGTATTAACTCCGTTTGTAACGGTAAACTTCCAAGCTCCGTTTGAGTAAGTAACTGGAGAAATTGTTGGAACTGTATTGTTGTAAACAAGTCCGCCACTAACGGTAGCCTTAGCAGTAATTTTTAAGTTTTCGATAGGAGTGATTTCAAAGCGTTTATTTTCAGCTGGAAGAGTTACGCTTGAAGTAACTGTTCCGTCTGCGGCAACTAAAACGTAGTTAGGATTTGAAAGGCTTGCCGAAACAAGGTCGTATTTTCCTACGCTTTCGCCCGCAGTTCTCTTATAAGTTACAACAACTGTTTCGTTGTTTAAACTAAATTCTTTTGTAAGAGCTGGATCACTTGCTCTAAATGCTTTTGTAAACCTAACTGTATCGTTATAGAAATCTGTGTAAGCAATTTGTGCAGCATTGATTGTGAATGTAAATTCTTTTGAAACTGCATTGTAAAGATACTTAGCATAGTTTGCATTGTCGTTGTTTGCACTTTTAAACAAAGCGATAGTAAGTTTGTATGTGCCAACTGCTTTCATTTCTGTAACAGCAGTGCCATTTCTTGTAAGGCTAACAGTAAAGATTCTGTCTTTGTCGGCTTTGCTGTTTTCAGCTAAGAGATTTTCAACAGAATATGTTCCGTTAATTCCGCCTGAAACAGTGATTACATATCCCGATTTAGCAAAGTCGGTGTTATTGTAAGTTACGCTGTCTGGAGCGGCACTGATAGCCAAGTCAAGTTTAGAGAAAGTAACTGTGAAATCAATATAACCTGTTTCAACAGCAGTATAACCAGATTTTGCAGCCTTAACTTTAACAGCATAAGTTCCGTTTGAAAGTTCGCTGTTTGGAAGGTCAGTAACTACAGTATAGGCGCTGCCGTTCTTCTTATACCAAGTATAAGAATAAATAATAGAATTATCTTTATTAGAAATAGCAAGGTTGCTTGATGCAATAGAAGCAAATGTGATATTTCCTTTTGCTGGGCCTGTTACTGCGCTAACTGTTGCTGATGGAAGAGCGAGAGTATAGTTTGCAGTAAGTTTAATTGTAGGCTTAGCAGTAAGGGTTACTTTTCCGTCTGCTGCAACTGTAGCCCCTTGGTCACTTGTCCAATTCTTCAAAATATAAGCATTGTTTGCTGAAGATGTTGGAAGAGTGAAAGTAGCATCGGCAAAGTTTACAAAGTAATTTCCAGTGTTGAAACTTGCCTCTGGTTTTGATTCGATAGAAACATAAGCAGCTTCTGAATAGATAGCGCTGTATGTGAGTGTTGCATCTGCACTAACTTCTGCAGATAATGTGGTTGCATAAGAGCCACTAGCAAATTCTGTTTTGCCTGTAAGCAAAGCGGCATAATCATAACCTTCTGACCAAGCAACAACTTCGATAAGGTGTCTGTTTGCTGCTGGGTTTACGCTTGCCATAGAAACTGAGAATTTATAACTTCCTGCAGCGGCGTAAATAGTTGGGTTTAATGAGCCGTTATTAACAATTTGGAAAACAAATTTTCCGGCATTGTTGTAATAAACATCTTTGCCTGAAGTAATTGTGTAAGTATCACTTCCAACTGTAACAGTTCCGATTGTAATGTAGTATTTTTGTGCGTCTGCAAGAGGATTGTCAGCAGGCGAAGTAATAAGTGTGCTTTTAATTCCCGTTCTGTCACTTGTTGCGGTAAGTGTATGTGATGAGAATTCGATTCTGCTTGGAACTGCCATGATTTCGAATTCACCGTCAACATAAGCAAATTCGTTTGCGCCAAGAGCAGGAGTGATTGAATTTACAACAAGAGTGTTTTCTGCGAATCTATAATATCCGACTGCCCCACTTGTTGTTTTTACAACTGCTGTGTGTGAGCCAGAAGTAAGTGTAAATTCATACGCTTCATTTCTTGTGATAGCAGCCTTTTCAGTCATAGTAAATACAACTGGATTTTTGTAAATGATTGTTTTTGCGATTTTGTTGTTAACAATTTCGGTTGCTGAAATGTTTAATTGATAAACGTTTCCTGAAACCAAAGTAATATTTGTATAGTTTGCAGCATTAAATCCTGCCACGCCTGTCACATCAAAAGTAAATGTATAAGTGTGAGTGCCACATGATGCGTTGTTAGGATTTGATGTTACAGCAACTGGAATGGTTTTAACAGCGCCATTAACTACGGTTGAAATGTTAACATTATTTGCAAGTCCGTTGTTAAGAGTTGCCAATCCATTATATTTTTGCATTGAATATTCAAAGTAGTCATTGTTTGAACCAACTGTAATTCCAAGACTTGCTGCAGCATTATATCTTGTTTTAAATGTTGCAAAAGTCATGTTTTTAAGGTCTGTGTTGTTATAGAATTTAGCCCCTGAAATTGTTTCATTTGAAAGTGCCATAAATCTATACGCCATCATAGGCTTTGTCACAACATAGAACCAAGCTTGTTCTTCAGTAACCGAGCCACGAACAAGGCTTGTTACATAATTTTTAAGGTTAGCCCAAGTTAAAACTGCATCAACATTTGCGCCAACACCTGCGATATATCCATCGCCGTCTACGAGTTTCAAAACTGGAAGAGTGTCTTTTGCAAGTTGTTGAATATTTTTAGCAATAGCTTCTTCTTGAAGAGAAACATTGTTTACAAATGCAGTCAAGTTAACAGCCTTGATTGTATAAACAACATTTTTCTCTTTTATAACCGTTGCTCTCAAAAGATCTTGCGTTGAAGAAGTATCTACAAGCGTGAGAGAGTATTTAAGGTTGTGAACTGCTGCATCTTTCAATGCTGAAGCATAAATTGTGTCGCCCGCGGTTGCTGGCGCCCACTTGTATGAAGATACACCAATCAAATTTCCAACAGATTGCGTTGTGCTGTTGATTGGATAGTTTGCTGAATTGAAATCTACGCTGATTCCAAATTGATCCGTAATGGTTGTGCCATAGTCAACTGTAACGTTGTTTATATTAAGTGTAAAATCAAATGTCCATTTAGCATAAAGTGTAACTTTGCTATCTCCACCAGCAGTTGAGAAATCTCCGCTTGTGAAATTGGTTTTGTTAAATTTAGTGTCAGAATTTACTGCTTTTGCAGTATTCCCAACAATATAATACCAACCAGCAAAGCTGAAGCCAGTTCTTGTTGGAGAGTTTGTGCCCAAAGCAGTCATTTTTTCATCATATGTGAAAGTGAGTTTAGATTTTTCTACGCTTCCGCCGTTTGCATCAAATGAAACACTGAATTGTTGTGATGTCCATTTAGCATAAAGTGTAGCATCTCCAACATGTGTCCAAGCACCATCTCCATCACTAAACCCTTCGACGCTTGCCACTAATTCGCCAGCAGTGTTAATAGCAATAAGTGTTCCATTTTTTTCAGTTGTCCAGCCAAGGAAAGTATGACCAATTTTAACAGGATTTGTAATTGCAAAGGCTGTTGAACCTGTATAAATTGAATCAAATGTTGCATTTACATTTGTTGTTCCATTTGTAGTTGCACCATTTTGATCAAGAGTGATTGTGTAAGTATTTGCTGTGTATGTTCTGATAATGTTGAGCGTTTCATAGCTACTAGCCTTTACAACACTTAAAATTTCTCCGCCAAAAGACATTTTTGTTGCAGGATCTTTACGAGTATAAGTTGTTCCGTTGATTGAGAATTCCCAGCCCGAAGGAGTATAACCAGTTTTAGCAAATGAGTTGCTTGGAATTGTGTCTTTCTCTCCGCCATAATAATAAGTTTGATTGATGCTTGTTCCGCTTGCACCAGCACCAGGAGCAAAGACTAAGTTAACGGCCTTTTGAGCGCCGATAAATTCGATAACTGAGCCAGGATTATTGAAAATAAAATCTCTAACGTTTGCAGGGAGTTGTCCATAACCATTTCTAGAATCTGTAGTTTGATTATTTACATCAAACAAAACATAGTCGGTTCCTGCTGTGCCTGCAAGAGCAGTTCCGTTAAGCCCCGCCCAGCCAGACTTATGAACGATTCCTTTGTATAAGTAATAGCCATCAACTGCCGTTACAGTGAAAGCACCATTTGTATCGACAGGGCTTGTGTATGTGAAAGAAAGATTTTTAGCACCAGTATTGACGTTGCCCGAGGCTTTATGATAGTTTGTAGTTCCATCATAGTTCGCCAAGATAGTTCCGTTGACAACTGAAGCTGATGTTGTCTTGCCTTTAACTACGCCATAAATTTCAAGGTTTGAAGCAGGAGCCGTAATTGCAGCATTGTTGCTTGTTGAAATTATATCGCCATTTTTATAATACCAGCCAACAAATTCGTAATATTGACTTATTATATTATAAGTTAAAGTGATAGTGTCTTTATAGTAGTAGTTTCTTGGTGTAAACTTGATAACTGTATCTGTATTTTCTACTGCCTCACCATTTACATCTTTAACTGCCACCCAGTTAGATCCAGATCTTCCAGAAGAAGCAGTAAACGATGCACTGTATTGAACTTTTGTATATTTGATTTTAATGTTGATTATGTGTCGACTAGAAATGTTTGAAAGTGTGTAATTTCCAGCGCTGCCTGTAAGTGTTGCATTTCCACCCGTTTGTGTGGTGATTGTTGCTGCTCCCGCGCTATAATATTCGTTTGCTGGAGCACTCAACGTTGCAACATCAACTAATGTAAAATTCTTTCCGCCATCAGCATTTGTTTTAAGAGTATCAGAACCTGCCGTAAAGGTTACTTCGGCGGGTTTAACACCTGCATATGCAGGATAATCAAATGTAAGATTTACTGTAAATTGTTTTTCTTTTGCTGTAATTGTGAATGTGTTTGTTGTTGAGTAATTAGTTATAGTAACCGGGAATGTAGTAACGCCCGTTGAGGCAGTTGATGGAGTTCCAAGAGCATCCCAACCACTCTTTGAATACGCGTCTAATTCATATCCTGCTGCCAGTGTAGCAACTATATTAAATGTTTCATCTATTCTAGTAGTGATTACTCCATTAGCAAGTTTTGTGCAATGGCCATTTCCTGAAAGGCTGATTGCAATATTGCTGCCAGCATTAACTGTGATTTTTGTTTCTTCTCTCACAACTTCTATAGTGATAACGTCTGCTGATGAAAGAAGACCAGAAATTTCAACGCTAACTGTGCCATCAGCCCCCGTAGTAAATGTAGCGGTTCCGTTTGGCGAAGCCTTTACTGATGCAACTTTATAGCCACTTTTCAATTTAAATGTCATTGTAAGCGCTTGATCAGCAATCGCCTTGAAAGTATATTCTCCTTCCGCACCCGACTTAGCACTAATTACAAGCGCTGGCGCTGAAGCAGGCGCTCCGTTTTTGTATTTAATTTTGAGATTGTTAACTTGCAAATTAAAGTTTTGGCATGTGTCGCCGGTGTGTTGGAATTTAACTGTTGTGTTTGTAGGCGTTCCAACCCATTCTGAGTAGAGTTTTACCGAAACGTTTGAGCTTCCATTAACATCCCAGTGGTTTAAAACGTTTCCAAAGTGGAAAGTTTCATTCTTTGTTTTGTTCCAGCTTTCGTCAAATGAAAGTGTAGCACTGTAATATGTTTTGTTTTCAGTTGAATTGCCGCCATTTACATAAGCGTCGTACAATTTTGTAAGGTCATAACCGCCTCTTATTATCTTTGAAACAACAGTTGACCAAGGTGTGTTGTATGAAAGGTTGTTAACGCTGATAACGCTTGTCTCAGCGCTTCCGCTTTTTCTAACAACGTTAAGGTTATAAGTTAAATCTTTCCATTGAGGTTCAACGTAAAGATTCTTTTTAGCATTTGCAGTAAACCAAGATTTAACATCTTTGTAATTGCTGGTTTCCGATCCGCTCTTCCAACCAACCAGTTTCTTTCCTAAAACAGGATCTACAATTGGATATCCATTATTAGGATTAGTTGCCCAAGCACTATCTGCTTTAATGTCTTCAACAGCAAATCCGCCTAAATATCTATCCGAATAAACATATTCTGAAGCAAGATTTCCGCTTTCGTTAAGCAAAATTCTGTAATTAGAAAGTTGAGTTGAATCGCCTTTTCTATGTATTTTTGCATTGCTGTCAGGAATGGCCATCACGGAATACCCCATTAGTGTTGGGCTGCCACTTGCCCAGTCAAATTGAGGCCTTACAGGAACATTCGTCGAATTAGTTGCGCCATGGTCTGGGTCATAACTAACCCCACCTTTCCAAATTACGCCATTCGTTCCAACAAATGTATCTCCGATGAAATATTTTCCTCCAGCAAAAGTTCCTATCGTTTTGCTTCCTCTTTGAGCAGGATCGTTTGTTGTAATATAGCTCATATCATAAATATCAACAAGCGTGGTTGTGCCTGCAGCATAACCAACTAAACGCCCGCTTTTTTCAGGTGTTGCTGCATTGACATAGTTAAAATCTCCAAGCACCAAATCATAAATGCTTGCACCATTAACATAACCAAACAAACCACAATATTCATCAACCGCACCTTCGCGTGTTGAAACTGATCCAGTCACCGTGAAACCATTACCATTAAAAAATCCCTTATATGGGTTAGCATTCGTTCCGATTGAAGTCCAAACCTTACCGCCAAGATTGATGTCTTGTGTGAGCTCATAGTTTGCATTAGCCCATTCGCTATTCCCTTGCACAGAAACTTGATATGCAACCGAAGCGAACTGATCTGCGTTCGAAATTTGGTAGAATGTTTTTCCATTGCGAGTCACGCTGGTAAGTCCTGTGACGGCAGCCGTTGTTTTCTGAATCGATGCATTATTGTTTGCAGCAGAAATACAAGGCACTGCTGCCACAACTGCTGTTCCGCAAGTAAAGCATGAGAAGGCTAAGGCTAAAAACAAGTTTGAGATTTTTTTAGATTTCGTCATGATTTTGACTCCTTTGATTTGTTCGGTTAACCTTTGTTTATTTTGTCCCGCTTGCTAAATAAAACTCCAATTAACTTATAGTTAATTATATCACAAATAAGACGATAAAACCAAATAATTCGACCTTGTTTTTTATTATTTTTATTTTTCTTATTTTTATTATGTTTTCTAAAACTCCCGTGATTTTCGGGTGAAAAATTCCCATAATTTACAAAAAATGCGTATTTTTTAAAGATTTTTTTGCTATTTTTTGTTATTTTTCTTATATTATTGACTTTTGTATTTTTTTGTGATAATTTTAGGAAAAAGGAAAACAAAAATGAAAGACATAATTTTAACCGCTGATCGTCCGACAGGCAAGCTTCACATCGGTCATTACATCGGTTCAATAGCCTCAAGAATTGCACTTCAAAACGAAGGCAATTTCGACAAAATGTATGTAATGATTGCTGACGCTCAAGCCCTTACCGACAACGCCGGCAACGTTCAAAAAGTCAAAGACAACATATTAAACGTCGCATTAGACTATTTAGCATGTGGATTAGATCCTAAAAAATGCACTATTTTTATTCAGTCTGAAGTTCCAGCGTTGACTGAAATGACTTTTTATTTCTTAAACCTTGTCACACTTGCTCGTTTAAAGCGAAATCCTACTGTAAAAACAGAAATTAAACTTCGCGGCTTTGAAGAAAGCGTTCCGGTGGGCTTTTTAACCTATCCAGTAAGCCAAACCGCCGATATTGTCGCTTTTAACACCACAATCGTGCCCGTTGGCGAAGATCAAAACCCTATGATTGAACAAGCACGCGAAATTGTTCGCTCATTCAATACTACCTACAGCGAAGTTTTAGTCATGCCGAAGGCCGTTGTTCCAAAAAATAAAAATCAAGCGCGTCTTGTAGGCACAGACGGCAAGAACAAAATGAGCAAATCACTTGGAAATTGTATCTTTTTGTCAGACGAACCCGAAATTATCAAGCAAAAAATCATGTCGATGTATACCGATCCCGACCATATCCATATTTCAGACCCAGGAAAAGTTGAAGGAAACACTGTTTTTGAATACTTAGACGCATTTGTAAAGGAAGATAGCTTTGAAAAATACCTTCCAGATTACAAAAATCTTGACGAACTTAAAGCTCATTACATTCGCGGTGGTCTTGGGGACGTAAAAATTAAACTTTTCTTAAACAACATCTTGCAAGAATTGCTTAAACCAATCCGCGAAAGACGCAAAGAACTTGAAAAAGATCCGCAAGCAGTATATGAGATTCTTTTCAAAGGTTCAGACGAAGCCAACGAAGTCGCAAACGCCACTCTTGAAAAAATGAAATCTGCAATGGGAATTGATTATAGAAACACGTTAAAAAAATAAATAATTTATTAAAATTGCTAAAAATTTAATAAAAAATCAATAAAAATATGCAAATTATTAAAAAATCACGATCGCTCGTGATTTTTTTGTTGCATTTATTCTTCCCTATTTTTCAGACCAATAATCGTTTGCTTTGGTGCATTTAAAAATATTTTTCATTTTATCGTTATGCTGTCTTATGCTTTGCCTTTCTCCTAAATCTAGCCCACGATAATAAGGCAAAAATTCGTTGTCGCCGCCAATTAAATAAGGTGTTGTAATTTTTTCAACATCATATTTACCAACAACCTTTCCAGCGGTCGGGTCAGCCAATATCCACTCACCATTATAAAAGCATTCACAAAACGAATGCCCGCGGCACGTATCTATTTCGCCCTTTTCTTGAAAGTTTTTCACCCATTTCATCGACGCTGTATGCAAATATGTGGTAGGAATGCCCAATTGTCTAGCAAAAACAGCAAACAAAAGTGCATAATCTGTGCAGCCAACCGTTTTGCCACTCTCCCAAATTTCTTTTGCAGAGCGTTGAAACTGATTTTTTGCTATAAATTCCTTTTCTCCCCGCGCATATTGAACGCGTGAACTAATCCAGGCCATTAAACTTGCAAGTTGTGAAACTTCCCTTCCCTTGCTTTGTTTTTGAGACATATCATAATCTATTCGGTCTTTAACATATTCCGCATCTAAAAAAAAGTCGTGTTAAAACCCCACTTTGTAAATATGTTTTTAAATCATTGTTACAATTTAATTTTTCCATAAATATTTCTTCCTTTGCAAAAATATAGTGAAAAAATGCTTAAATTTCATTATTTTTTTAATTTTTTTATGATTTTTTCGTTATTTTTTATAAATAATTATTTTAAAATCATATTTTCAAAATTAATGTAATAGTTTAAT
>ERZ1026780.998-NODE-998-length-19973-cov-6.055126_pt1 | contig 19973 bp, 25 predicted proteins | sample MGYA00380126_ERZ1026780 | MGnify/ENA primary metagenome ERZ1026780 (study PRJEB33269, sample SAMEA4719762) | human gut metagenome | biome: human-associated habitat; feature: organic feature; material: feces | place: Cameroon | collected 2013-10 ... | reverse complement strand
TCTGAAGCCTGGCTCTGTAACTAACGAAAGCGTTAGCTCAGCCGTTGGCAAGTTCACGGGATATGGAAGTTAAGACAAGAACATGGTACATACAGGAGCAGGAAAAAGTTTCTTTATCGAAACAAGTAAGGAAATGCCTTACTACATTAAGACATCAACAGGTTGCGAGATTTACAGCAATGACAGGCGATTGCGCATTGTTGCTTCAAAGGTCAAGATTGCCAACGACGAACAACGCTACAACATTGCCTACTTCGTGCGCTCTGGCGAACACTGGGAAAAAGGCAGTAATGGTCTCTATGTAGATAGCTTGGAGAGGTATATTTCCGATTTAAAGAACTCACCCTCTTTTACCAAGGCAACAACAGAGATGTGAAGAGAGTTAAGCAGGCAACAACGAAATAAAAAAATCTAAAAATTGATTATCATGGAAAATATTGATTACCTTTGTAAAAAATTAACACATGGCACGATATGTTAGGAGCAATTATAGGAGATATTGTCGGCTCAAAATATGAGTTCAACAATACGTTCGATTATAACTTTGAGATGTTCAGCGATGGATGTGACTTCACCGACGACACCATTTGTACAGTGGCCATAGCCGATGCCATACTGAACAAGCGAAGCTATCAAGAAAGCCTACACGACTGGTGCCGCCACTACCCTAACCCCAAGGGAGCATACGGCGGAAGATTCGCAGGGTGGATTCATTCGGCTTGCCCTCAACCATATAACAGTTGGGGCAACGGTGCTGCCATGAGAGTAAGCCCGATAGGTTGGGCTTTTAATGAGCCACATACCATTATTCGAGAGGCGGTGAATAGTGCCAAAGTATCACACGACCATGTGGAGGGGTTAATCGGCGCATCCGCCGTCGCAATGGCAATGTATGAAGCAAAACTGTTTCCAACGGCAAAGAAAGCAAAGCCGTACATATCATCAATCGCAAGATGGTATTATGGGGATGACTTCAAGATGGGGCTACCTCGACAAGGGGTATTCGATGAGACTTGCCAAGGGTGCGTACCCCTTGCGTTATACATCATATTGGAGAGCGACGACTTCGAGGATGCCATCCGAAAGGCTATATCATACGGAGGCGACAGCGATACGCTTGGAGCGATTGTTGGTTCCATAGCAGAACCATTATTCGGCATTCCCCCATATCTGAAAGAAAAGGCTATCAGTTACCTGCCGTCTGAAATGGTGACTGTCGTGACTAATTTTGAAAAGAAATATGGCAGCAAGTGAAAAAGAACTAATGAGCCACTGCCGATATTACCGAGGTGGCAACAACCCAAATACTGATGGCGATATGGCTTGGTTTTGGGATATGGAAAGGGTGTATGTAAAGCATGGCGGCGTATTCAAGGGCGAAGAAGATTATTACAAGCGTATCAAAGGCAAGGAGTACAAGGGCATTCCCCACACCTTGCTAATGGTAATGTTCACCTCTTGGGGCAAGAAGGTTTATGATGTCAAGGCTGAAATTGATAAGTTTTACAGTCTTGTTGATGAATACCTTTTCATTCCTAATGACCATTTCCCTGAAGATAAGATTCCCAATAATCTATAACAAAGGAGGCATACCATTTCGGCACGCCTTTCCCATTTTCAATATCCGATATTACTATCTTTAATATATGACAAGTCTTTTAGTTCTTGCGCAATAACTTCACAGTCAATATAAGTCTTACTCCCCTCTTGGTACACCTTGGTTATCCTCATTCGTGTCCCTCGTTGGAACAAAGTCTCATGCTCAGTACTAAATGATGTGAAACGTTCTATTCCATCCCAGTTTCTTTCTGCGCCACAGCCAAAAGCCGAAATAGGCTCAATATATGCTGCTTTCGTTCCTTTTGGCGCATAGATATTAAGGATAACGTCCTTAGAACTAAACCCTTCTCCTTTACGACTCGCTGTTGACATAAAACCGCCTTCTTGCATCTCCATACCTACGAGGTCTTGCAAGTTGTTAGGCATAGAACCTCCTGCAAATTTTATTCGTGACTCAATAACAGAAAGCCCATCGTCTCCACGAGTGAACCACATATCCGTAGGTAGCTCATTTTTTTCAATGTAACTTGTAATGTTGTTTACCTTGTCTATGAATCTTGCTTTAGACTGTTGATTATAGTATGTCCTGCCTTGCAAAGGTTCATTCACATCACGATAATGAGAAGTGTATTCATATACGAAATCTTTTTCTGTCTCTGTTGCCGCTATCCACTGTCTCCCTGCCGTATCGACAAGGGCCTTATCTGCCACTTCTCCCATCCCTGTATCCCACACGGCAGCATCTTTACGAACTGGTGAAAAAGCGTTTGTATCAAATTGTACGTTTTTCGCATTTCGCTTAGATTTTGCATTAATAAGGGATTCTTTCTCCGCTTTCGCATCAGCATATAGTTTCTCGGCAAGGTTCTTGTCATGTGCATTAATTGCATTTTCAAGATCATAGACCATTTTGTGGTAAACCTTGCTTTGTGTCTTATAGCTCTTAACTTCGGCAAACATAGAATTAAGATTTGCCCAGTCAATGGCATCTTGAACCTCGCTAAGCTTCTTAAAGTAAGCGGCCTGTGATACCTGCCATGTGGCATATTTTTGTTGCACTCCATGCATATTGCCGCCCAAGAAGTCCTCTGCCTCGAATTTTAGCTTACTCGCTTGCTTTTCAAGCGGAAGCCCTTGCCACTGGGCAAGCTTGTTATCCACGGCATCGTAGACACCGTGTAGCTCTTTTGATGTGAATTGCTTGTGCCACTTATTCACGTCTGGGATGAGCTTGGAGAGCGAAGCCTCGTCCAACTGTATCGCTTTAATTTGTTTAGCAAGCGTTTTCGCAGCCTCCCTTGCCTTCGCATAATCCGCAGCCTGTAATAGTGCTTGGACATTAGCAAAGTCCGTTTCTCCGTATTTCTGAGCGGTCTTCAGAATATTCATGGCCACCTTGCGGTCAGTCCACGTTAGCTTTGCCTCGTAGCCTTGCTTGAAGCGATTGAATACCTGCATCACTTCCTTGCTGTTCTTCTTGTCAGCTATCGCGTAGCGAATCGCGAAGTATCGCTTGCGAAGAGCGTCGCTTTTAATGTTCATAATAGACTGCCCAGGAAGAATGCCTTTCGCCATGCCATAATAGTAATTACGACGATAGGCATTCCATCGAGACTGTATCTTATCTATCTGCTCCTGCGTGCGTTGGATGTGGCGAGCCTTTGCTTTCTCCAATATTTCATCCTTGCGAGAAATCGCGTTTAAGCCCATTTGCGCGCGATTTTCGGCGCTTAAAAGCCCTGCCCAGTACTTTGTGTTATCTCGCAAATGCCACGCCAATTTTCCGCTCTTACCAGCGGTAACGATGGCATCGGTATTGTCCCTTATATATTGCTTAAACTCGTCGGGTACGTCTGTAACGGCAAAGGGCGAGACATAATTACTCATGTCCTCACCTGCCATAAGTCGTTTGTAAAATTGTTTTTTTTCATCGCCCTGCAAAGTAATAGGGTCGCTCGTGCATCGGCATTGAGGGTGCCAGTTCAGCCAAACAAAATCCTTTGGGTATCTACCTTGAAGTTCATCGCATATATCATGGTGCTTCTCTGGGTCATGCTCTGGAGAGACGTGAATCCACTGCCCTATGACAAACGGTTCTTTCCGCCACCTCTCGTTGTGCGCTTTAAGGTATGCGGCGTTTATCTCCGTCCTCGCCACTCGCAACGCATTCTTGCGTGCCGAACGATACACACCCGTGCCGACCGCCTCCAATGGCTCATCAACAAAACGAACCTTACCGTTAATCACCTTACGCTTGTACCATTTGACAACATCCTTTTTCGTGCCGTTCTTTAGCACCTTGACAGTGTGATAACGCCGATACATCATGTCGGGATTATTGAGGTACTGCCTTAACTTGGAGCCTATCTGCTCAGCCGATTCGCCAGCCTTAATTCCATCGGCAAGCACATTAGACATTGCCATTTCAAATTCCCCCTTGCTTTGTTGACAATAGTTCCATACAGTCTGCGCGAGGTTCAGCCCTTCCTTGGAATGTAGTCTATTCGCGATAAAAGTCTTGGCCGCCGTTGCCCTTGCCACTTTAAGAGCATCATTCGATACTATCGTGAAAGCTCCGAGGTCGTCTTTGTCGTGATTGTAGGCCAGGGTCACTCCGTCAGTAATTCCACTCTCGTAGCACAGCAGGCTGCTTTGAAAATAGTCATTAAAAAGATTGTTGAGCCTTGCCTTTAATTCTGGGAAATTGTCAAAATTAAAAAGAGCATCGTCATCCAGCGCGCCTTCATCATAACCAAGAGACAACAGCCTCTTGATGTAGTCACTATACAGCCTACCTAAACGCTTGTTATAGATGGCGAAGAGCTGGTTTAATTGCTCTTTTTTCTTTTTAGACGTTAAAGCCATATTTTTATTGTGATTATTTTGGCGTGCCAAAATATTTTTTTTAATTTTGCGATAATAAAAGCTCTATGACAGATGTCAGTGTATGTCGGAACAAACTGGGCGTTCTGCGAGAGGAGTGGGTTCGAATCCCAACGTCATAGAGTTTTATTTAATTCTCATATATCCATGTTCAACATCAAAAGCATTCCTATCTTTTACACGAGAACTGCTTAGATGGTTTGTAACTATCGTTTTCTCTCTATTTATCTTAACCTTTTGGTTAGGCTGTAAGACGAATTTATTTTTATAGTCGGTGAATACAATTGCTCCAGAGTGGATGTACACGTCCATTGTACCGATATCCATAGGCATATTCGCAATGTCCTCCAAAGAAGATTCCTTGTCGTTGTCCGACTTCTGCCCTCCTCGATGATGAAACAGCGATGACGCGCCAGTATACATGTCACGGTTTATGATTTTTGTACCTGTAAGTTCTTGATATTTTTCAGCCAAGCCCATGGACAATGTGCCAAATTTAAACTGAGTAGCATCCCTTGTAAACCCATCGCGCGCCTTATCATTGATAATTCGCCTAAGCCGCGCAACTGCATTTGCCGCAATGCGCTTGTGTACTTCGATTGCATTATTGTGACTTGCAAAATTTGGATTAGACGCAGGTATTCGCGCGCGTGTCCCTCCGCTTCCTTTTGCCATACATTACTCATCTTCGTTATTCTCCACCGACTGCTGCGCTGTTGCCGAACCACCTTCCGCCCCAAGCATTGCCGCCTGTTGCATTAATTCGTTCTGTTGCTCCTCTTGCATCTCCTTTTCCACACTGTCTGCGTCATCATTGAGCGGATTAAGCTCAATGCTACGCCGCTGCGAGGTTGAAGGCTTGCCACCGTTGCTTTGAGTAATAAGTTGCATCAGCTCAACATTATTTTTAGGGATGTAAGGCTCAAACACAGGCTCGAAGTCAATATCCTCAGCAACGCTTTCGTCTATACCTTTCACGTAAACACCTGTATTGCAGATGCCATTGGCCACGATATTGCTCCTGCGTGTGAACATCTCACCATAAAGCTCCGTTTTATTGCCAACTTTCAAGAAAGGGTCAGTGAACATTAAGCGAATGGCCGCGCCACTGGTGTTATTGCCCAATGTCTTCATATTCTCAAATGAAATATCAGGCGTTTGTGTGAAGGAGAAGATAATATTAAACAGATAAGCAATCTCGCCCTTCACCGACTCTGGCGAGTGGTCCCAAGACAGGACGCTCATGTGCGTTTCCTTGCCGCCTTGGAATACCGCGCCCTGCTCGCCTTTCTCGGCGAAGCCTTCCAAACGCCCTTGTATGAAGTATTTAGGCGTGCCAAAATATATTGTTCCTTTTATCCAATTAATTATCAATTATTTACCATCACACTTGCTTTTGCGTGTGAATATTTCGTGAATAAAAGTAACCGAAAACAAGTTATTTCTCGGGAAAAACGACATAGGACGGTTATCCTCCCTCGGACGTGTAATTTATCATTTCAGACAAAAGAACCGTCCCAAAGCACGGAAAACGCTTTTCCGCCAAAACAATGCTTTTACCCCTTTGCGTGTTTGTTTACTCGCTGTTTCCGATTCTGTTCCGTTGTCTGTTATATTTCAGTATCTTTGCACTCGTACAAAGCCACTTGGCGGGGCGTCCTTCGCTTGCTACAATATAGGAAACGTGCGAATAACAGTGCCCCGCCTTTTTCATGTAATTGATTGATTTTGTGTTAGATTTGTGTTTAGGGTGAAAAGCCTCCGTGAGTAATTAGGTACTTCGGAGGCTTTGTCATTTTCCACGGTGGTTCAGAACCGAACCGCCTGTTTTTCATCTGATATTTACAGAACGTGCTCCCAGTCACACGGATTTTGGTATCTATCTCCAATAATCCTTTGCAATTTTCTTCAAGTCGGCCAAATCGTCTCTCATTGCGAACAAATTATAAGTATTCTTATTGATGGCTTGTAATTGCTCTAAGCCTTGATATTGTATATCTCGCATTTCCGAAACATTATTAGCAGTTTGTTCTGCGAAAGTCCGCAACGAAGACACATCGATGCTGATAGACTTTCGTGTCTCGTTACCCACTTCAACGGCAGAAAGCATACCGTAACCGATTCCTATCAAGCTGCTCGCCTGGTCAGCGGTTATCGCTTCTATCGCCTTGCCTGTCGCCGATTGTTGGGACTGTGATTCCTTGTAGCCTGTTATCTGCGCCCAATAGTCACGTTGCTCCAAGCCCTTAGATACAATATCGTCATACTCTGATTTAAGGTTGTCAATGTCATCCTTTGTGAGATTTCCCTCTTGCATCTTTGCCCCCCACTTCTCATACAACTTTTTCAAGTCCGTGTTAAGAAGTTGCTCCAAGCCATAGCGCATTACCGATTTCTGCATCATCGTGGCAAAGTCGTTGGCAAAGTCTTGCGCATCCTTTTCCATGTCCATGAGGTTCGAGAAAAAATCATCTTTCATGGATGAAAAGGAAACTTGCGTCAAGCTCTCGTTAATTTGGTCTGTCAGTTCTTGTAACTTGTCGGCCTGGTCGATATAGTCGGATAGCTTATCGGCAACAGAATTGCCATAGCCGCCCTTGCCCGTGTTTCTGATAGTGTCCCAAATGTCAATGTTTCCGCCTCGTATCTGCTTCAACTCCTCGGGAGACAAAGACCACAAATCGCCGTTAAAGTCACTTTTAACGTGGTCTTTTATCCATTGCGTCTGGTCATCTGAAAAGCCGTTCCAATAATAATTCCAAGAATGGTGTGAACCGTGGTAATTAGCCTGTTCCTGCGCTATCTTCTTGTAATTCTCGTTTTGTTCCTCCTGTAGCTTGTATGCCTCCTTGTACGATTCAACGGACTTTGCTCCGCTGCTGTTCTTCATCGTGTCGTTCAAGTCGTCTATCGACTGTTGTAGGCTCTTGTTCCTGTCCGTGAGGTTGTTGATGGCCTTTTCGACTTCTTCGGCGTTTGAGTTCTGAAACCATGCGCTTGGTCCCTTTGATGAAAGTGCCCCTAATGATAGCACGCTACCCAACTTGCCGACCACGTTGTCAAGAATGCCGCCAATGCCGTTAATGAGCGCACCGCCTATCTGCCCGATAAACTTGCCGCTCAATATGTTGTCAAGCAAGCCGTTAATCGCGCTTAACACGCTATCAATGAAACCGCCCACGATACCGCCAAGCCCTTGCTCCGCTATCGTGTCAAGCAATGAAAGTATTGCCCCTATAATCATTGAGACAAGGTCGGACTTTCCCTCAAACGCCTTTCCAAGTATCTTGCCAATAGTGTCCGTCACGGCTTGCGTGGCCTTGCCGCCGTTGATTTTCTTGTCAAAGTCTACAAAGGAATTCCACACGCTTGATATTGAGCCGCTTTTCATGCCTTGCAAAAGCGTGTCAAGTGAGGTGAGCGTGCCGCTAAGTTTCCGCGCCGTGTCCGTGACGTTGTTGTTTGCCGCCGCGAGGTCGGACTCCGATATTTGCAGGTCGTTCCTTGCCGTGTCGTTCTCCGCCCGTGCGCCACTTAACCTGCCCCTCGCCGTTGCTTGTGCGTTCATGTCGCCGCCCCTCATGGCTTTCTCGTATTCCTCCTGTGCCTCCGCCAGTCTCTCACTTGATTCATTGAGCTTGGCTTCCGCCTCGTTGCGCTTCTTCAACTTTTCATTGTAGTCATCTATCAACCTGCCAAGTTGCGTGAAATTTATGTCTTTCCAAGTGCTTGTGCCGTACTGGTTTGACAACTCGTTCATGCGAGATAGAAAGTCCTTTTGCTCGTTGATTGGCTTTGCCTTGAAAGCGTCCGTCCTTGAAAAGGCCTTCATGCTTTTCAAAATATCGTCCATTTGGTCTTTCAAGATAATGCCAAAGTCGGAAAATATTTTCGTGTAGTCAATTCTGCTTTCTATCTCGCTGGCTTGCACGCCGCCAACTTGCTTGCCTTTCTCCTCTCGCAACGACATTGCCTTGTACGTGTCGCCCTGCCTCTCGGCCTCCTGTATCTTCGCATCGTATTCCCTTGCTATTGCGAATTGACGTTCCTTGAACGTGCCATACTCTTTCAGATAGTCATAAAGGCTTTGCGTCTTCTGTTTCAGTTGCTCCAAGTCATAAGCCTTTTCCTGTGCGTCCAACGCATCATATTTAGCTTGTATGAGTGCCTTTTGGTCATCCGTGAGCGTTACTCGCTTGTCAAGCCCACTTGCGTAAAACCCCTCTCTCTTCTTGTTATTTGGGTTCTTGTCATACGCTTGCTTTGCCGCCGTGACATTCTGCGACAACATGGATTTTTGCTCTTCCTCAATGGCGTGCTTCTGCTTCTCATAGTCGAGTTTGTGCCGCGCTGCCTCTTTCTCGCTTGCGCTTTCAAGCCGTGCGATTCCAGCCTCTTTCTCGGCAAGGTACAAGTCCCATTTCGTCTTTTCGGCTTTTGCAAGTTCTTTCGCCTGTTGCTCAGCTTCCGTCTCCCTGTATTGCCGTTGCTGTTGCTCCAACTGCTTTTGCTTGTTATCGCCTTTCGTGTCCTTGATTTCGTTTTGGTCTCCGATTTGCAGTGCCTCGCCTTTCGTCCTTGATTGGCTCTCCGTCCTTGTCGTTTTCATCATGTTAGCGACATAGTTTTGGATTTGCTTGCCTGTGAAAAGCCCTCGGTTGTTGTCGAACTCCGGATTGTGGTTGTAGGCGTTCAAGGTAGCGAGATAAGCCTTACCAGGCGAATGCGTGCCGTACTTCTTCAAGTTGTCTTGGTATATCCTCGCCAAGCTGTCTTGAATGCGCTTTCGTCTCCTGTCGTTGTAGTCCTTGACGTTGATACCCCATTTATTGAAGTGTCTATCCCAGTATGAGTTTTCATCATATTGGTTCATCTCCTTGTCAAGGTTCCACGCCAAGTTTTTATTTCCTCCATTCGCGCTGCCTTGTTGCAGTTGTGCTCGGGGTTTTAACGTGCTATTCTTGTCTCCCTTGAATATCTGGAAAATCGTGCTGTCCTTGATTTTATTGTCTACGGTATTAATCCATTGGAAAGCCGTTTTCAAACTGTTCTTTATTGCGGTACTCACATTGCCGATTCCCCTTACAAAGCCGCTGCAACTTTCAAGGAAATTGATATACGCCGGCGTAAGGTTCATGTTAACTTCATGCGCCAAGGCTCGTTTAGCGTTAGCAAGTCGTTTTTCCTGTTCTTCAAGCTTGCTTTCCGCTCCTGCGAGTGTCTTTGCCGCACTCGCTTCATCGTCCAAGCCGCCTTGCATCTGCTTTATGTTAGCCGCACCTTGCACGAATACCTTTGCGAGTGAGGCTTGCCGCTTGCCAAGCAAGCTTGTAAGGGTGGCGTTCATTTCGTGTGACTTCGCCAAGTTCTGCAACGCTTTCGTCGCTCCCACCACCGTGGGGTTGTACTCGCTCTTGCTTTGCGTTGAAAGCCTTGTCATCATCATCACGTAAGCGCTTGCCGCCTCGCTCGCGCTGCCAAATGCGCTCGTTCCGTAAGTTGTCGCCGCCGCAAGTTCCTTGAAAGATACGCCAGCGTTCTGCGCCCTGTTCGCTGTCTGTGCGAGTGCTTGCGCCATTTCCTCGTATTTGGCCGTGCCGTTCTTCGTGGCGTTAATGATAACCGTGCTATTCTCTTTCGCTTCGAGTGCCGTTTGGTGGTACGCTCCCGCTATTTTCAACTGGTAGTCCGCCGCTTTCTCGGTTGTCGTTCCAAGCACGGTCGCAAAGTCGTTTGAGGATTTCGTCAAGTCTGATATTGCATCAGCGTTGCCTCTGATACCCTCAAAGTACTTTACCCATCGTGTCGCACCTGCCGCCATTTCCTCGGCGGAGTGGCTGCTGTCGTATTCGAGTGCCACGAATTGCTGCCTAAGTTCTTCAAGCGTGCCGCCGTCAACGTAAGCCTTTAAGGGTATCAATGATTCCTCTAACTGCTGGCATATCTCCGAAATGTTCTTCACGCCAGCCGCCACGGCCGTAATGCCTGCAAAGGTTGCCCCCTTGGGCGAGAATACCAAGGAAAGCACGTTATCAAGGTTAAAGCCTTTCGTGACAAAGCCTTTCAACTTGTCAAAGATTCCATTTGCCTTGTCGCCTGCCTTTTCCGCCTCCTTGCCGATATTCTCGGTTTCCTTGGCCGTGTTCTTCGCCTCCTCCGTGGCTTTCTTGAAACCGCCTGTCAGATTCTCCCCTGCCTGTATCTTCTTGGCTGCGTCAAGCAACGTATTATACTCTTGCAAGTCATTGTTGAGCCGTTGCTGTACGTTCTGCCATTCGTTAATCTTGGCTTGTAGTTCTTCTATTTTCTTCTTTGCGACTTCGACATTCTCGTTATAGTAAGTCGCCAGCCTGCCACTGCTTTTCCCCTCCTCGGAAAGGTTTGATAGAGCTTCCTTGCATTGCTCAATTATGCGCTTCTGGTGTTCGATTCGTTTTGTGGCTTCCTCTATCTTGCCGCCAAAGTCAGAAGTGTCGAGTTTGGTTTGTATGTTCTTGATGGCCTCCTCGTACATCTTCATGTCCGATTTCAGCTCCTTCGCGCTTTCGGACTGCATTCGCTCGACATCGGCACGGCCAGACGCAACGGATATATACTCTTGCAAGGCCGCTGAAAGTTGTTGGGTTGCCTGTGCGTTTTGGCTCTCGGCATCCGCGTTGCCAAGTGCTGCCGCGGCATTGGCTGTATGTGCCGCGGCCTCGGCTGTTGTCGCCGTCGCCGCTGCGGTGGCACTTGCCCCAACCGCTACGTTGGAAACGGCCTGCGCCCCATTAGCCGTTGAGCTTGCCGTGGAAAAGGCGCTCAACGCTTCATAGACCCCTCCAACTTCCGACAATACGTTCTTTGCATTGGCGTAAGAGTTTGTCAAGTCCGTGACATCCTCCTTTGCGAGTTGCAAGGATTGTTTCTGTGCCTCTAACTGCTTCGTTATAGAAGTGAAAGCATTTGAAGTTTTATCCGTCTTGGCCAACTCGTCATTAAGTTTCCCGATAGTTCCCTCAATGGTCTCCACTTTCTTGTTGGCCGTGTCTATCATCTCGGGTACTTGCCGCATTCCTTTCGTTGCCTCGTCCATTGCAGACTTCAACACGTTCATTGCCTGTTGTGTCTTTGAGGCGAGGTCTCCATCAGACTGGGCAATGTCATTCAACGCCTTTGTCATCCGCTGTGACAAGGCATCCGTATCTACGCCAACACGATTCAACCCATCGCAAAGTTTGTCAAGTGAGGCTTGAATGTCGGATATGTCCATTTGCCCACTGATACCAAGTATCTCTTCCGCTGCCATATTCTTATATTCTGTTTTTAACGTTTTACCAATGCTTTCGCCTATTGATTCAAGGCATGAAACTTTCCAATTTCGCTGTCTGTAACTTTGAAACCGAAACGCTTGTTATTTTCCGTGCTTCTTCGTCAAATTCCACCCAAAGCTCGTTCCCTTCTTGATAGTCGATACCATCCACACCGTCAAGCATGGCGTTAATGTATTCTTGCTTTGACTGAAAGCCATTCAGCCGTGCGAAATTGTCATCTATCAAATACTCCTCCCTGTAAGGGTCAAGCCATCTTCTAACCGTAAGTTCCGTGCCCCGAACCTTTATTTTAACCTTGATAAATTGCTGTCTCATTTTTGTATTTCCTCTTTCATTTCCTCAAATATATCCCTCATTTCCTCTCTTAGATAATGCTTTGTCAGTTGCAACACGTTGTAGCCATGGTTCTCCTCGACATACTTACCGTATCGCATTCCTGCGACAATGACAAGCGAGTAACCCTTTGGAGCGACAACGCCTTCCTTTTGCGCGTATTCGGCAAGAGCGGTCTCTCGGAATTGCATGACCTCGCCCTTTGTATAGGGGTTGTCGTGTACCACGTTGTTTTCGTCCTTGTACGTTGCGTTGTAGCCATCGCCAATGCCCTGCGTTATAAGTTTGCCATTGAAGTACAAGGCAAAGGAAATGGAGTTTTTAAGGTTGCCAGTCCTATCTTTGTAGCCTTTATTATCCTTTGAATATACAACGGCTTCCTCGGCAAGTTGCGCCAGGCGGTCGTTAAGGTATTTCATCATCTTTTCCTTTCTCTCGTTGAGCCTCTTTTGCAACGCCTCAATGCCTTTCACTCGTAATTGTACTTTCGCCATAATCTCATCTTGTTATCACTTGTCGTAATTGTTTTATCGTCTCATCATCAAAAAGTCCTTGCTTGAAATTCGGTCGCTTGTACGTCTTAGACGATAGCGTCCCGGTTCCATCGTTAACAACTTCTTTCGAGTTGTACGTTTGCGCCTCGGTGCCGCCATTATCTATACTTACATACCCAAGATAGATAATTTCGTTATCATAGTCTATATGCCACTCGCAATTATCGCCAATGGCGTTTGTAATTTGCGTTAATGCGCTGCGAAAATCGTTATTGTCAAATGATACGTTTAGGTTCATGTCGCTAATTCCAATTAATACGACATTCCACCCACAATTACCAAGTTTGACGTCCTCATTCAAAAATTTCTTGATACGATATGCAAGGTCGGACAACATTCCTACAAAAGGAAAGACGTATCGTTTTATATCCTCGTTTTGTGAATTCTTGGTGAAAATATAGAAAGGCACTTTGGATAGCAACATTTCGGGGTGCTGAAACTCTGGCGTGTATTTCCAGGACATTTCATCCGTTTGTGTAGGCTCGTATGCCTCCAATAGAAGAAACCTGCGAGTAACCTCCCTTGTCGTGTCTATCTTGTAGGTGTGATTTATGTATGCTCCAACTGGCAGAATAACTTTCTCGGCACTATTCCAAGAAAGGGAAATGTAGTTGGATTTCATTAACTCCCTTTCCCATTTTGCCGAACTTGTTATTTCCGCTTGCATCAAGACGTTACCGTCCGTGTCGAAAATATCTATCATGCGTTCTTCTGCGTTTTAGGGGGCGCAAATACTCTGTCAGTGCATTTCTTTGCGCTCGCTTGTTATAACCTCGTGGTGAAGCGGAAAACCGCTCCAATCTCGTTTCTTCTTACTTCTTTGTGTTGCGCTTGGCATAGCCCTCCATGCGCTTGATAAATTCTTCTTGGTTCACTTTTTTCTCCGCCTTTTCGGGGTTCGCTATCAATGAAAGCAATACCCTTACACGTGTGAGCTTGTCGCCATAGTCCTCATCCGTGGCCGTTGCCGTTATCAAAGATGGATTGCTAATCATGCGGTAGGCTTCCGTGAGGCTCTCACCTTCAAGCTCGCCCCTTGAAACCTTGTCTTTAAGGCTCGCCAACGTGCGTTCCTGCGCTTTCTGTAACGCCGCCTGTTGATATGTCGCCAGCTCGTCACGCAAGCCGTCCAAGAGTTTTTCCTTTTTCTCGGCTTCTTTCTCGGCATAGGTCTTTTCTTGCGGTATGCCGTTTTTCTCGTTCTGTTCTTCAAAGAACGCCCGGAGACTTCCGAAACGCCCTCCATAATCATTTGCCATGGTTCTTCTTTTTTATGTTCAACTTATATAACTTGAATAGTCTATAACTTGCGGCTCAAACTCGCCTTCTTCCTCCGAAAACTTGAAAAGGTTTCCTAATTCCGTCATCGTGCTTGGCCATACGGTTTTCGGAAAGTGGTCCAAGAACTCGGTAATGGCCCTTGCCGCTCGCTTGTGCGCCTCATAAGCCTCGTTTTGCGCATCCGTCTTTATCGTAAAACCTGTTGCTTGCTCGGCTTCATGTTCAAGGTCGGGTATTAGCGACATTTCGCCATCCTCGAATAACACGTACTTTATGCAATCAATACGGTTGTATTGTGCCTCATCATACTTGCTCCGTACCTTGAGGATTTCATCTTTCAATGCCTCCGCCGCTTGTGTCATTGCGCTTGTGAGGTTTTCACGTACAATGCGAGACTTTACACCCTCCGTCCCCTCGCCAAGCTGTCTTGCAAGTTCTTCATCAATGTGCTTGCAATTCTCGTACACGTAAGTAAAGTTTTCACCCTCGCCCTGTGGCCGCTTGCGCATCGTCAAACAGTCGATAAGCACTTCCGCCGTTACCTCAACACCCTTTTCATCAAGTTTCGACTTGATTTTCTGCGCCATCTCAAAGAACATTCTAACATTGAAAATCAATTCGTTCTTTGCAAGGTCATTTTTTGCAAAGAGGAACGGCTTAAAAGCTCGTTTCCCTGCTTTCTGTTGTGTTTCTGCCATCGTTCTTTATGTGATTATTAATTTATTGATTCATCGCATCCTTGATTGCCTCTCGGCTCAAATCATGCGTTTCCACGTAACCGTGGTTTTTATATATTTCCTTTCGCTCCTTTTCATCTTCAATTTCCTTGTACAGTCTTTCGATTTCCTCATAGTCTTCTCGCTTCGTTACGTAAATCATACGGCAAGTTTCTACTTCAAGCAATGAGGAAAAATCCTGTTTCTGCTTCTCTGTTATGTAGCCTTGCTTCAATATGGTAAGAAGTAGTATTTTGCTTTCTCGCCCCAATACCGTAACTTGTTGCTTTCTGTCATTGCTCGCCATCGTCTTCCGTATCTACATTAACCGTTATTTCTGATATTATGCTGTCTATCTGTTCATCTGAAAGGTTATTCAAGTCCACGTTTGCCTTGATTCTGCTTTCCGTCTGCTTCGGCAATACGTAAGGCAGCACGCTTGTTATGAACTTGCACCGCTCTTTCATTGGCAAGCTCTTGAAACGTTGGGTAATGTCCTTTGCGTTTGAGCCGATAAGCGAGACAAGCCATTCCTTTATGTATCTTGTTTTCTCGTTCTGGCTTCCCCTCGGTCTTCCCTTCGGGTTGCCCGACTGTCCTTTCTGAAACTTTGTCATGGTTCTTTTTACCTCCTTTCTTTTACTTTGGTTTCTTGTATTGCTCGGGGTGACTTTCCTTGTACGTGAGTTTGTCGGGGTCTTTCGGGTACGGCTTCACAAGCGGTTGCAACTGCTTGCGTAACCGTTTATCAAGTGGCATTAAGTATTTGCGCTTGCCGTGTGTCACGTACTCGGTGGCGTTCCTATCATAAAACCTTTGCACAAATTGCAAGCGTGTGAGGCCGTGCAAGCCGCCCCTTGCTTTCACATAGTTTGATATTCTGCGGCCGTGTACACGCTCTCCGTGTATGATATAAGAACCGTCTTTCACGTTCCGTAAGTTCGTGCCGACATATAGCCAGTTTGTCGCCTGGTATATCGTGCCATAGTGCTTTTGGTCGGCATCCGCATAACTAACAACCAAGCGAATTAACGGTGCGTCCTTTTTCAACTGCTTCAAGCACGTTGCAACCACTTGTGAGGTTGTCGTTTGCTTGCCATTGAGTGCCACCCGTGTAAGCTCGCAAACCTCGCCTTGTTTCAGTCCGTACGCCGTGCCGATATTGTTGTTTGCGCCACTGCCAAAGGTCACGACACCGCAAAAAACGTCATCGTTGAAAACGCTATATCCAAGCACGTTGCCTGCTGGCGAGTGCCCGGCATAGTGGTAGTATTTACAGGCATAGTCTATCGCCTTGTTGCTCGCTTTCTTGATTGTTATCATAACTCGCCGCCGCTAACTGAATAATTTGCCGTTTGGTACTTGTCGGTTATTAGCTGTTGTATGTCATCCGCAAATGATTGCAGTTGCCTTTCATCCTCGCAAACCACCTTTATGCAAAACGGCTTTTGCTTTTCGTCCGCCGTCAAGTCTTCGGGCAATGGCTCCTCGTTACCGTCAAGCGGTGGCAATTCATCCTCCTTGAAGTCCTCGGGCATATCAAAGTCCCATTCCTCCAGCTCCTCGGGCTCCCATTCGTTGGCTATCTGTTCCCAGTCAATTTGCCCATACGCCATGTTATCCTTGATGGCGAACTCTCGTAACTTCTTCATTGTCGTTGACTGTGGGAACACATAGCACGGCACTTCATTCATTTGCAATTCACGGCAAGCACGCAAGCGCATATTGCCACCGATAACTATAAAGTGCTTGTTTTCGAGTGGGTACACTTTAAGCGTGTTCGCCCTTAGAAACTCGGGCGACTGCCTTATGCTTTCTTTAAGTGCCTCAAACTTTTCGTCCTTGATGAATCGTGGATTTCGTGGCACGCCCGACAACTGGCCCTCGTTCAGTTCCAGCACGTCAAGTTTGAGCGTTTGGTAAGATTCCTTGTTTGCCCTCATTTCTTCTTTCCCCTTTCCTCTATCAATGAATATTCGGCAATGCGCTTGTTGTTGCGTGTCACCATTTCGGTATGTATGTTATACCCCTTGTCTCGGAGGCTATATATTATGCTTGATAGCCTAAGGCTTCCGCACAACTTGAAGGCTTCAAGTGCCGTGATTTTGTCGCCGTCTTGCAAGCGTTCAAGTATTATCTTTGTTTGCGTCTCTTTCTCCATGTTGTTATCGTGTTTTGTGGGTGGACCTTGTAGTTACGCTTGAAGTCAATGGCGGTATTTTACCGCCGTGCTCCTGTCTTTGAGTATCTTTTGCATTTGCGGTATGTTGTCGTGCATCTTTTTCAGCTGCGCCGCCTTGATTACCTCGGAGCGTGCTCCGCTCATGTTAGCGTGATTAATCGACATGAACTTGCCGCCATTCGTGCGCATACCTGCGTCCGTGTAGTCCTTTATCGCCTGTTCAAGCTGTCCTTGCTTGTATGTCTTGCCCTGCTTGATAAGTTGTTGCAAGCGTTTGTCGTCACGGTCGTTGTAGTTAATGCTCTTGCCCATTAACTCTTGTGCGTACTTTGTCGCGTCATCCGTGAACCTTTGCCGCGAGTCCGTGTTGCTGCTTGCTCTTGTGGACCGCTTTATTCTCGTTCCGCCACTTCCCTTTGCCATGTCGTGATAATGATTAATAGTTATTTTCTTCGGAAAAGCACGTAGGAGCGTTTTCCCTTATCGGACGTGTGATTTATCATCCTTGAAAGGAAAACGCTCGGAAATGCTTTATTTTGCGTCTTGTGTTGTGTCCGTGTTTTCTTTCTCGCTTGCGTTCTCCTTTGAGCGGCTTATGCGTGTGACTTCCTCGCCCGTGTCGGCCTCAATGTCTTGTGCGCAAAGTAACGTTTGGTTCAGTGTCGCCCCAACCTTCATGCAAAGTATCTTTTGCGCCGCCCTTAGGTGGGCGTTGACCTCGTGCAACACGTCATTGTCATCCGCTATTTTGTTAACGTCCAATATCAAGCGGTTAACCTGTCCTGTGAGGATTAGCAAGTCGTTGCATTCCTCGGAGCTTAATGCGTTCTTGATTCTCATTTTACCTTCTTGTTTTTGATTTGTCGTTAATATGCTTGTGGGCCGTACTTGGCCATCATCTCCTTTGCGTGCGCCACTGATACAACGCCGAATTTTACCAAGCCGCCTTCCAGCAAGTTGTCGCCACGCTCGGCGGCTTCTTTCAAGTAAAGTTCCAACGCCTCCCTGCCCCTCGGCTCGCCCTTTTCCGTGCGTGCCTCATCTTGCTTCGGCTTGTTCGCGTCTTGCACTTGCGCCTTGTGCCTTAGGTAGTCGGGAAAGCGTTTCGTTACGTCTGATATGTCGCTCTTGCTCGCATAGTCTGACCTGTAAGTGTTGCTATATGTCGCCATGTATAGCATAAGGTCAAACATCGTGCAAGTATTGCCGTACTTGGCAAGAAAGATTCCGATTTCCATGTCCAATATGTCTTGCCTTGTCGCCGCGCCGTTGTTGGCGTAAGCGTATATCGTTGAAAGCATAAGGCGCACAAAGTAGGTTGGCAAGCCCTCATTGTTGTACGCCGCGCCAACTTGGTTCAATGTCACTTGCGGCCATGTCGTGAGGGCTTCCACCTCCCTTGCAAGAACCTTGCAACAGTTCTTCGGCTGGAATGAGTTGTACAGGCTTTGCAACGTGGACCACCACGACTTAAAGCGCGCCACTTCGTCCTTTTGCAATTTCGATAGCTTGCACATCTGCGATTGATTTTGCCAATCCTTCAGCAAGGACGTTAAGTTCGAGTTGTTGTTGCTGTTGTTTGCTGTTTCCATGATAGTTCGTGTTAATTGGGGTCGTGGGTATGATTTCGTCCTCCCAAGTCTTTTTTATCAAATAATTATAAGGGTCTCTCCTTGTACGTTTATCGGGTCTTGATTCCACGTATTTTACCACATGGTCCATGATTCTTGCCTTAGTTTCGTCCGATATACTCATCCATAATTTTTGGCATATATCATGCCCTACAATCTTTCCGTATATCTTCCAAAACTTCTCAAATGGATAAGTCTCGACTATCTCGGCATAAGGAATATCATCAGACGGTTGGGCGGTCGCTTCGGCTTGTTGTTCCGATTCAAACAACGTGGGGATGGTTGTCTGTTGTACTGGTTTGATTTGCCGATTTGCTTTCTTTACTTCATTGCCCTTGTCTGATATTTTCTTTCGCTTTTTGTGATAAATCGCTTCTTTTTCCTTTTCATAATCAAATACCGATTTCCAAGAGACAAAAGCCATCCTTACCACCTTGTCTGTTATTTTATATTGTTCATTGTCCATGTAAGCATAAGCCGCATCCACTAATTCCAAAACTTGCTCTACCGTATCTAATAAGGCAAGCTGCGTTCTGAATGCTTTACGGCAAAAGAACCCATCTTTTTTTTTATTATTCTTTTCCATTTTGCGCCTCACTTTCTTCTTCTTCATAATTTGGCGCATACTCTTGCATGGCTTGTACGTGGAAAACACACATTTTTACCGCTCTTGGGGTATCTTTTGGTATTGGCTTCTCATCCATCAACAGGCAAAGACAATCGAAAAACTGGTGCATTTCGTCTATTGATAGAAGTTCCAAAAAGTCCATAATGCTACCAGGCACAAATATCTTCTTGTCGTCTATTATCATAGTATCATTTTGAATAAGTAATACAGAACCACGGCAGCGAGTGCAAAGGCAAGCCCATCAAACTTTGGTCGTGGTATAAGGTTCATCGCTTTCATCCTTTTGCAACCAGTGCTTGCTTTCGCCGTTTTGCTTGCAGTTCCTTTTTCTCCCTGTATCTTTCTAATTGAACTTTAACGCAACGTGCCACCAAGGGGTCTTCCACGTGCCACTCTAAACCGTCATAAGCATACAGTAAAGCCTTGAGGAATTGTGCGCTCTTGCTTTCCGGGTCAAGGGAAATGGCAAGTTTTATCGTAAAATCATCGTATTTTGTCATTTTCGTGTTTGTGTTTGTTGTGTTTGTTGTGTGACTTGTGCGAATTATTTGAGACTTCGCATTTCCGCCTTTGACCGTACCTCCTCAGCCGATGGAACACGTGTCGCGAGTGCATACGCTTCGAGGTCTTCCAGCTTGAAATAATTACGGAGACCGTGTTTGGCCTTGTAGTAAGGTATTCGGTGTCTACAAGCCGCTACCCTTAGTGACCCCGGGGTCATGCCCAACCACTCGGCGGCTTCTCTTACGGTAAATACTTTCTTTTCAATCATCTTGTTGTGTTTTAGTGTGATTAATAACTTTCGAGTGCAAAGTTAATAGTTCGTTTTAATACAGGCAAGAATACTAATAGATAAATTTAGCCTTTTAACTATTATTAATCTGTCTCTTAT
>ERZ1026780.996-NODE-996-length-20003-cov-14.275867_pt1 | contig 20003 bp, 10 predicted proteins | sample MGYA00380126_ERZ1026780 | MGnify/ENA primary metagenome ERZ1026780 (study PRJEB33269, sample SAMEA4719762) | human gut metagenome | biome: human-associated habitat; feature: organic feature; material: feces | place: Cameroon | collected 2013-10 ... | reverse complement strand
AAATCTGCCTGCGCTTTTATTCTTTTTGCAAAAAAACTCGATATTCAACCTATTACAAATCAAATAGATTTTTTTCTGACTATTTGAAAAAAAAATTGAAATCCGGCTGATTTATATTTTAACAGAACCTTGTGATTGTGGTCTTTTACACGGATTTATGGTATAAGTATTTGTAGCTTCAGGCGGACAAAACCCGATATGCCGGCGAGTGTGAGAGATACTTGCTTGCGAGCACATCTCTTTCCTAGGAAAAAAATAAACGCGAGTTTTGCAAAGCAAAACTCGACAGCCGGCTGAAACAACTTGCAGGCAAATTATTTTTTGCCGGCGCGTGTGAGCGCATTTTGGAAAAATGCGCGAAAACAAACGCCTGCGTTTGGTCGGAGGCGGAAGCCGCAGCCCTGAAAAGCCCGGCCTGCCGAACGGCAGGACACACCCATATTTTTATGAAGACTGCAAAAAAGAGGATTTTTTGATGAATATTGATATGCTTATTGACGGAATTCTTGATTCTTACGACAGATATGGCGGAATAAACCGGACTGGCGCCGAAAATTTTCCGAACAGGGAAAATGTAATCGCGGTTCTGAATGAGCTGCAGACGCTTGTTTTTCCGGGATTCAAGAACGCGGAAGATATTACGCCCACAAACATACGGTACATAACCGGGCAAAAAGTGAACCATATTATCACCGTGCTGACAAAAGAAATTCAGAAGGCGCTTGCGTATACGGTTTGCAAAAATATTGAGGATGACAAAAAATTCAGGGATTCGCACTGCTTTAAATTGGCAGAAAAAACAACCTTCGCTTTAATCGAAGAAATTCCTGAAATCCGGCGGCTTCTGATGCTGGACGTAGCGGCGGCGTTCAGAGGCGACCCCGCGGCAAAAAGCAACGAGGATGTGATTATCTCTTATCCGGGGCTGCAGGCGATTGCAGTTTACAGAATCGCGCATTTTCTTTGCAGGAACGGAATTCCGATTATTCCAAGAATCATGAGCGAGCACATTCACGGACGGACGGGAATCGACATAAATCCGGGTGCGGCAATCGGGGAATCCTTTTTTATTGACCACGGAAGTGGCGTTGTAATCGGGGAATCGACAATAATCGGGAACAACGTAAAGCTTTACCAGGGTGTAACTTTGGGCGCATTGAGCGTAAAAAAGGAACTGATGAACAAAAAGCGGCATCCTACTATAGAAGACGACGTTACGATTTATGCGAACGCCACGATTCTGGGAGGAAACACTGTGATTGGAAAAGGCAGCATAATCGGGGGAAACACCTGGGTTACAGAATCGATTGCGCCTGGAACGACTTTTACAAACAAAAATTAAATATTTTTTGTTGTTTTGAGATTTTTTAAAATTTTTGTAAAAAAATTTGTGTTTTATTTCTGTTTTTTAAATTTATTTGCGATATAAAGTTGTGCAGAATATTGTTTGATTCTGTTTTTATTCATAATGCCAAAATACCGGTTTTTTGCATATTCGCGAAAACCCGGTGTTTTGGTTCTTTTGAATTGCCTGGAATCATGTCTGGGGGGGGGAGTTTTATATGAAGAAAAGAATATTGTTTCTTATACTTTTCTCTATTTTTGAAATAATGTTTGCAGAAAATTTTGAAATAAAATTCATAGCAGAAGACAGAACTTTCTCTACTCTCACTTTTGACAATTCTGCTGAATGGATTGTTGTGGATGGAAACAAATTACCTATAAAAAAAATAATTTCAATTGAAGGCTTTGAAAATTTTTCTGAAACCGAAAATTTATGCTTTTATTTTTTACGATACACTGGAGATTACAGTTTTCTATCAAATTTAACAAAATTAAAAACATTAGGATTAATGAACTGCTGGATTTCTTCATTAAATTTTTTGGAAAATCTTTCAAATCTTGAAAATGCAGAAATACAATTTTCAGCAGATATAAGCAAATACAAAAAAATTAAAGAAAATAAAATCAACCTTTCAAAATTACAAAAACTGAAAAAACTTTATATAGAAGGCTCTGATTTTTGCAATATTTATAAAAATGAACCTTGGAAAACAACTTCTGTTTGTTCACTAGATTTCATTCCTCCGTTTATAAATGTTCAGAACAAGCCGGAACTTTTGATTTATGACAATCGGATAGAAAAAATTTCAAAGGAAGAACTGCGGCTTTTGAAGCAATATTCAAAAGTTCACTTGGATTTTAATCCGATTGCAGAAAACGAGACAGAACTGGCAAAACTGAGAAAGGCGAAAATCAATTTTTCGGCAGCACAATCTTTTTAGAATATAAAATTACTGGAAATTTCAAGAAAAAAAATATTTTAAGATTCAGCGAATTAAAAAAATGCTTTAAGATTGCGCAAGAGGATTTTTTATGGCAAAAAAGAACGGCTCGATTGTTTACAAATGTTCAAACTGCGGGTACAGCCAGCCGAAGTGGCTTGGGCGCTGCCCTGACTGCGGAGAATGGAATTCTCTTGAAGAATGCATAATAGATTCAAATGCGCAAGGCTCTTCAAGAAACAATTCTGCAATCAGTGAAAAAGCAAAGCCTGTGCCGCTGGAATCAATCAAGGCCAAGGACAATCTGCGTTTTATAACCGGAATTGAAGAATTTGACCGCGTTCTTGGCGGCGGAGCAACAAAACGTTCCGCGATTCTTTTGGGCGGCGAGCCTGGAATTGGAAAATCGACGCTGCTTATTCAGACGGCGGCAGCCGCGGCAAAAACCGGATGCGGAAGAATTCTGTACGTTTCCGGGGAAGAATCCGGCGCCCAGATAAAAGAACGCGCAGAACGGCTGAATCTTGAATGCAAGGGTATAGAGATTCTATGCACAATGAGGCTGGAAGACATCCTTGATGCGATGGATAAAATAAATCCGGCAATCGCGATAATTGATTCAATACAGACAGTTTATTCTGCGGAAGCCGGTATTATTCCCGGAACAATAAATCAGCTTAAATACTGCTCGAACGAGCTTATCAGCTGGGTAAAAGAACGCGATTCAGTTTTGCTGATGACTGCGCACGTTACAAAAGAAGGGACGATTGCCGGCCCAAAAACTCTTGAGCACATGGTTGACACTGTAATTTCCTTTGAAAGAAACAGCGATGACGTAAGATTTCTTCATGCGCAGAAAAACAGATTCGGTTCAGTTGATGAACTTGGAATTTTTAACATGACGGAAAAAGGTCTTGCACCGGTTCTAAATCCGGCGACAATGTTTCTTTCGGAAACAAGGGAAAACCAGCCTGCCGGCGTCGCCTGCTGCGCAGTTTTTGAAGGGAACAGGGTTTTTCTTGTTGAAATACAGGCTCTGACCGCACCGGCAAAGGCCGCGATTTCCAGGGTTTTTACAGACAAGATTGAATCCGCAAGAGTTTCAAGAATCGCGGCGATTCTTGAAAAGCGCGTAGGCATAAAATTTCTTGGACAGGACATCTACATAAATGTAGCCGGAGGAATAAGGCTTAGCGAGAGCGCTGTCGACGCGGCGCTAGCGGTCGCGATGTATTCCGCAAGAACGGACAGGCCTGTTGCGGCGGGAACCGCAATTTTTGGAGAATTAAGCCTTGCAGGCGAAATCCGCGCTGTCTCAAAAATCCGGCAGAGGGCAAAAACCGCGGAAGGTCTTGGTTTTAAGAACATTTTTGCGGCAGAAAAAACAGAAGGCGTTGAAGTTGTAAAAGACATTGCGACTCTTATCAGAAAAATCTTTAATTGAACGACCTCTTTCAGCCGGCGGTGTACGAATCAGCAGGTATGAATCCAGGTCAGCTCATGCTTGTTGTAGTTCAAATGAACAATCCGGCTGCCAGGAATTTCTGAAAACTGCTTTATGATGTTCCAGTCCGGCTCTCCCTGCATTTTTATTGTGCAAATCATATTTCTGCACAGTCCGCTTTCCAGCCATTCATTAACCCACTTTAAAAGCCGTTCCGGGTAGCATATCACATCGCTGAAAACCCAGTCGCAAAAGCCTATGTCCTGCGGTTTTAACGTAAACGCATCGTGCGCCTGAAATTTTACCAGCGGGTTTTCCATAAGCTCTGGAGAAAGCTCCGCGCGGTCAACGGCATGGACAGAAGCCCCGAGTCCAACCAGAACCCACGTCCAGCCGCCGGGACACGCTCCGGCTTCAAAGCAGTGCTCTCCGGGTTTAGGAAATTCCGTGCCGTTCAAAAGATTTGCCATTGCAAGGCTTTCCTGAATTTTTAAATATGCGCGGCTAGGCGGATTTTCGTGGTCTTCCAGAAAGGTTATTTTTCCTGCCGGGAGAAAACTTGAGGTTTCCGCGCTGAAAATCATCTGTTTTTCTGAAATCAATGTGTAAAGCCCTATCGGTTTAGCAGGAATTTTTACAGGAAACGAGCGCGGCTTTAAATTAATGTAAGGCAGTTTTTCCTGAATTAAATTTGCACGGCGGAAATACTGGTACTGGTACGGCGCCCAATTTCTCTGAATGTTTTTTAAGGAATTAGCAGCCTCGCCTATCGATTCAAAATCAAGAATCCGCGGCTTTAGCATTGCAGAGCGGGCCCAATAAGGCAAATCATCGGGAGTTTTTACAGAATCAACAGGAAAATCACTATAATAAAGTAGTTCTCCGTAAACCGCCGCAGGCTTTGAGTTAAAATGCAAACGCCCCGAAAGCTCCGTCCGCAGCATTCCTGTCATATCCGGATAAGCAAGAAACGCCGCTCCCGGAAGGTCTTGTATTTTCATCAAATTATCTGGCATATTGAATCGCTTATTTCATCAGAAAGACTGTCTTCCGAGTCGCTGTCAAGTTTTTTTATATATTTTTCAAGACGCATATAGTCTGTTGAAGGAAGTATCTGAAATCCAATATCAGTGCCGCTTCCTTCTGATTTTACCCAGCATGGATGACAAATCAGAGCAAGGGTTTCGTTTGCCGCGCGAGAGAAAGTGATTTTTGCTTCATAATCGCTGTTCATGTCTACAGAAACAGGAAACGAATAATGAATTTTGCAGCCTTCACGGCTTATGTTTTCAAGAGTACCCGGAAGCGCACACAAGTCCGGCGATAAGAATCTTCCAATATCTTCAAAACGCTGCGAAAGCCTTTCTTTTGAATTCATAACTCTAAAAGTATAGAGAATTGGTCAGTTCTTTACAACCATTATTTTTCTAGTTTCATCAATGCCGTTTCCAAAGACACGGACAAAATAAAGTCCGCGGGCAACTTTTTTGCCGGATTTTGAAGTTCCGTTCCAGGAATAATTATGCTCGCCGGCCGAAGCAGTTCCGTGCTGAAGGTAACGGATTATATTTCCGTCAAGAGTCATCACAATTACATCCAGTCTTCCTTCTGAAGGCATATTTACGCGGACTACGGACATTTCTCCCTTGTTCACATCAATAACATTGTTAAAAATCGTTACATTTCCACGCTGCAGAACCGCGCTTTTCAGCCTGAACGACCACAAATCCAGAGAAACCGGATCATTTGAATTTTTAAGGCGCAATGCAAAAAGCGGCTGTGGCTCCAGCCTGTACACTCCGGTTATTTCATCATAGGAAGGAGCATGGCATATTTTTACAGGCGAGCCATCCGGTTCAGCAAGTCCAAAAAGAAAAGAAACCTGATTTCCAGATGAGTATCCGTTTTTTTCCATAGTTTCCCAGTCCAGCGTAAATTTGGCGATATTTTTGCTGACTTCGCCGGCCGCAAACAGATTGCTTGAATTTGTCGATGAAGCAAGCGCCGTAAGTGAAGCAATCCGTTCCGTTGAAGAGCCGGAAGTGTCAACAGGAACTAAGGACGGAATCCAGACGCGAAGGTTCTGCTCCAGGTTTTTATTATACTCCTTTGAAACTGAATCAGAATCAGGAGATTTGTCGTAATACATTATTATTTTTTCCGGCAAGGATTCCGCATCCTCAGAATTTCCAGAATCCTGCGATGTCACCACAAAAAGATTGTGTTCTGTAAGCAAAGTTCCGTCCTTCTGCTGGTCTTCGTTCCATTCGCGAACAGAAAGATTGCTTTGGGCCGCCGCGGAAGCTGAAAAACCGATTTTCTCTTCCATAAATCTGTCATCGTAAGCATATACAGGATTCACCACGTCAACCGCAAAATCGCTCAAAGCATGGGCATCTCCGTGCGACATATAGTTTCCATTCACATCCGTTATCGCTGTAACTTTTACATCTTTAATGCCGGTAAAAGGATCGATAAATTTTCCGGATTCTGGAGAAAAACTCTGAATATAATAATTTTTCACATCTTTTAAAGTCACATTTCTGTTCAAGGTAAAAATCAGTCCGGTAAAAGTACCAGAAGAATAAATTTTTAACGGTGCAGTTTCTTTTTCAATATATAAATCATAAACAACATCAGAATCTTCAAATTTATGTCCATCAGCAGGAATTTTTATAAAGCGCAGGGAATCAGAAATGCCGAATGATTTTTTTCTGCCATCGGAAAATTCAAGTTCCACCGGCTCAAGATTGATTTCTTTATTAAAGACAACGTAAAGCTTGTTTCCCGAAACTTTTGCAGAAGTCATATTAAAACGCGGAGAAACGCGGTCAACAGATTTCACTTTCGCAGACTTCATAAGATTTCCCGCAAGATCGGTAACACAGCCCTGCTGGTCGTATCTTACTGAAAAATTCGTCTTCAGCGGCAATTTTGTTCCGTCTTTTAAGAAAACTGAAAAATAAAGAGAATCCCCGGAAGAAATTTCCCTTTTGTCGCCGTTTTTTGACAAAAACAGGGTGCTGAACGCACCTGATTCAATCCGAGAATTTTTAAATTCCGAAGCAGGCGTTTCATAGTCGACTCCATAGTTAAAATATGAAGATTTATTATATAGCGTTGAATATCTTATTCCGCCTGAAGTTCTTGCAGAACCGCCCGGAGAGTTTCCAAAAGGCCTTGAACCGCCGAAAATATCGGAAGCATAGGAATCTTCTGCAAAAAGCGTATTCTTATCTTTTCCCCAGCCGAACTGTGAAAACCATTTTGCGCCGCCAAAATATTCATCCTCAGAGTTGTCAAAAACGTGGAATTCAATTCTATCCAGGAACGTTCCGGAAGTCTTGCAGGCTCCCAGAACCTCGCAAAATTCAGAAGATTTTGCGGCGCCGTTTGAATTAAACGAACGATAAACTGCAAAAACCGGCGCAGACAAATCCCAGGTTCCATAAACGGAATCGTTCCAGTCAGGATTATAAATATCGCCGGAAGAATCTGAAATTACAGACAGATTTTTTAACGGATGGTTTTCCTGCGATTTTACAAGAAGGCTGTTTCCTTCAGAATCTTTTATAAAATCGTTGAATTTCTGATTTTCAGCGGAAGGCTGATTTCCATGCGGAACAAGCGTTATTTTCCCGGAAGGCATTTGTGTATTTTCAGAATCGATGTAGCCCGGCCAATAAGGGAAGCCGGAAGAATTTTCCGCGGCAGACTGACTTTGGTAGCCGGCGAGGGAAATTCTAAAACGATGAGTCTGCGGAGATTCGCCTTTTGAAAGGGAAACGGCAAAATTGCGGTAAATTGAATTCAATTTTTCAGGAGCAATGCCTGATTCCGAGCCAAGGCTTACTTTTCCGTGTTCAAACTGCGCAAGCCCGGAAACAAGAATTCCGTTTTCAGAAGAATTTGAAATTCCTGCAAGCTCCGCAGAAGACTGCACATTAACGACGGAAGAATCGCCGCCATTCACAAAGATTTCTTCCGAATACTGAAATTCCAAAAAGTTGTGGGAATCATGCGTTTTTTGTTTTTCCGGCAATTTTTCGTGAAGCTCCTGCCCGGTGCGAACCGCAAGCAGAACCGGCGGGCAAGAATCCTTAACATCCACAAAACGTTTTGCCGCTCCATCATAACTTGCAATACGATTTTTATGCTCATCCCGAAGCCCCTGCGAATTTCCTGAAACCGCACGAACAATATTCAAATACGGAACAGCAGAACGATGGATTCCCTTTATATCCGTACTTTGCGCTTCTCCCGGAGACTTTCCTGTCGCATCCGTATTCCATGATTCCGGCGCTTTTATAAAGAATTTTTCAAGGTCGCCTTTTCCATCCGTGGATTCCGTACATTCCGCATCAACAAAAGTCCCTGCAAAACTTTTTAAACCGTTATTTTCGTATGTTAAAAAGGTTGGATTTTCCGCAATGTTTTTCCAGATTTCATTGTTTGAATTTTCAATTTTTACCGGTTTTCCAGAAACAGAATCTTTAAACGAAACTTCAATGACATCGTCATAAACTGTGCGTGCAAGAGCGATTTCTGGATGACCAAAGCATACTTCTTCATTGTTTCCGGTTTTGTCAAAAGACTCTGCCGCAGAAAGGAAAGAAATTCCGTTCCCGGAAGAAGAAAAATTACAGTTTTTTATAGAAGAAGCGTACACTTCCGCAAAGTTTTCAGAGTTTTCGTTGTTTCCGGTTTTCAGATTCCATGCAGAATCGCCTTCAAGATTTACGCCGTTGCAATAGAAATTTTTTCCGGCAGAAAGCGTAACGTCATTTCCAAGACCGCTCAGGGAAGAAATAAATTTTTCAGAACTTATTTGCGTTCCGTCTGGAAAAGCGACAGGAAAAACTGCGTTTGAATTTTCACGCCCTGAATATTTAAAAATTCCTTCGGCATCGCTTCGCCAGTTGAAATCTGCGGAAACAGAATCATTGTACATCGAAGAAGAATCTCCGTTCAGCAGAACAATGTCTTTTCCAGCCGAAATATCAGGAGTTTTTCCAAAAAGATTATTTGAAAGCGTTATATTGCCGTTCAGTAAAACAAAATTTCCGCTGACATCCGCAGGAGTTCTCCAGCTTATGTTTTTTGCAGAAGCCGCCGCGTCGTCAACAGCCGAAACGTAAAGATTTTTTTCTGAACCGACAGATATTTTTTCCGTTCTGATTTCAACATCATTTTTTCTTTTTGCAGAAAAATATACATCGGCGTCAAAAACAGAAATTCCAGAACTTATAAAATCAGAATCAAACTGAACAGAAGCCGCCTTGCCGGAAATATCGACCTTGCCGGAAACGTTCACATCCGAGCGGAAAAAAGATTTTTCGGCAATCACAGAAAGTGCTCCTCCTGCCGAAACAGTGGAGTTGAACCTTGCGGTTTTTGCCGACACCTCTATTTTTGAGGTGCTGTTCACGGTGCTGGCAAAAGTTACCGAGCCGCCGGTAGAATCCGCATTTACGGAAAATTCATCTCCGGCCGCAACAGGTTTTTCAAACTTGACCGCTCCGCTTCTGGCTGTAATCCCGGTTTTTGCAGAAGTCTTTACTGCGCCGGAAAAAGTTGCTTCCGAGGCGGAAACTGCAAGCGGAGAATTGGCGGCGACCGTAACCGCGCCGTAATATTCCTGTTTTCCTGATGTATTGATTTCCGCGGCGTGGATTTCCGCATTTTTTGCGATCAGGGATTTTGCGTGGACGTCGCAATTGAACAGAACGTCCGGCTCTGAAGAAAAACCGCCTATGATGTCTGGACCCTGTCCGAAACTTGCTGAATAAAAATTAATTTTCGAGCCGGATGTTCCAAAAAACGAAAGGTTCTTTGCTGCTCCAGAAGTTATTTCACATTTTTTGGCATCTGTTCCAAAAACAAGCTCATAATTATTGATTTTGAAATTTGTATCTTCAGAAAGACAAAATGCCTGCGAACCGACCGTTAATTTTTTTGTAAGCTCAATAGGTTTCTCTGTTTTTACGTCTATTGAATCCGAAGTTATTTTCCCCTGAATTTTCAGAGAATTCGTTTCTACAAGAATCTTTGTTGCCGTCAAATCTCCGGGCACTTCAAGGTTTCCCTTTAAAATCAAAACATTATACGAAATATCACCTGCAAGAATAACTTTTCCGGACGTAGTTCCGCCTGTGTAAACCCATGTTCCGTCATCCGTAACCGGCCGGTTCGCAAAGGTGACAGCGCAAAGCCCGGATGAATTAACCGTTCCCGAGTTTGAGAACGCGTCTGTTCCAGTTCCAGTTCCAAAAGTAACGCTTGCGCCGGCGGCATCCGGAAGAGTTACAGTTCCGTCCTGATTGTTAGTAAACTTTCTGTAAAATTTTATCTGCGAAGAAGCGTTTTTTAAGTTAACAGTTCCGGAGTTTGAGAACTCAGAAGAAAAAGTTCCTGCCGCAGAACTGGAAAAGCCAATAGTTCCGCCGGCAGCGTTCGTTACTGCGCCGGAAAAAGTTCCTTTAGCTTTGTCTGAAAAGCCAAGCGTCCCGGAGTTTTTTACAGTTCCGTTAAATGTTCCTTCCGCAGAACCGGAAAACTCAAAACTTCCGCCGGAAGCGTTCGTAACTGCGCCGGAAAAAGTTCCTTTAGCCGTGTTTGAAAAAGAAACCGCGCCGCCTGTATTATTGGTAAAATCCTGCGCAAATGTTCCGCCCGCCTTGTCTGAAAAGCCAAAAATTCCGGAGTTTTTCACAGTTCTGCTAAAAGTTCCTTCCGCCGAACCTGAAAAGCCAAAAATTCCTCTGGTAGCGTTTGTAACTGCGCCGTTAAATGTTCCTTTGGCTGTGCCTGAAAAAGAAACATTGCCACCTGCATTATTGGTAAAATCCTGCGCAAATGTTCCGCCCGCTGTGCCTGAAAAGCCAAGCCTCCCGGAGTTTTTCACAGTTCCGTTAAAAATTCCTTCCGCCGAATCCTTAAACTTCACCGAACCGGAATTCGTTACAGCGCCGCCAAAGGTGTTCTTGCTTTCGCCGGAAAATTCCGCTGTTCCTGCATTTTCAAAATCGCCGACAAATTTTCTTGAACCAGAAGACAAACCGGACACAGAAAGCGTTGAGCCAGCCTCGTTTTTAAAAGTTCCGGAAATTTCCAGATTTTTTACTTTTATATTGATTTTTCCGGCGGAAAAAATTGCTTTCCCGACTTTAAGCGTTCCATCACCTGTAAAATTAACAGTCAAGCGGGAATCATTCAGTTCAATAGAAGAAACATCCAGAACAGTTCTTGATGCAACCTTGATATTATACTCATACGTATGGGAAGCGCCGGGAGCGGCCGCAAAAGACATTTCAGAAACCTTTAAAGTTCCGCCGCCCGTTAGCACAAAGTCCACAGAAGAAACATACGAACTACCGAGCACAAGATTTTTTGATTTTAGGTCATACCCAGCCAAATTTATAGTTATCGTATTTGTTCCTACGGAAGAACCGGCAGCCTGAGAATTATAGCAATCGCCAATATGAAGCTCTTCAAGCTCATTAGCCGGAGAAGAATCCAGCGTCGCGGTTACAGCATGTTCCCCTGTAAAATATGTATAGGCAAGCTTTTTTTGATTAGGATCCGGATAATAACCCGGATAATCGGCAGTTCCTCCTGTATTATTAAAAGTCTTTTCCCAGTTTGGCTCTGATTTTTTCCAATACGACCAGAACTTTGCCTTAGATATACCACCGTCTTTATAAGTTTCGCTCCAATTTCCATCCCAGATTTCATCTCCAGTTGAATCCGTATACGGCGTCCAGCGATAATAAACATTTTCTGCAAAGGCGCTGAAATTCAAAAAAAACAATACAAAAAAGGCGAAAAAAGCCTTAAAGAATTTGCGGGAAAAATCAAAAAAATCACATATAAAAAAGTTTTTCAATAAAAACTCCAAAATTAAATTTTCTCAGTTAATTATCGGAGATTATAACATACTTTTTTAGCAGTAAGAAAGGAGGGCGTTGCGGGAGGACTTTCCTCCCGCTAGAAGGGGTAGTTCGCAACAAAGTGCGAACGAGGGGAAGTCGTTCCCCCTTTTTAAGAAAATTGAGTCAGAATGAGATGTGAAACAGCTCATTCTGAATAGTGAAAGACGCATCGCGGCTTGAACGGCGGGAATACATCCCCCCCCACTTTTTAAGAAAATCGAGTCAGAATGAGATGTGAAACAGCCCATTCTGAGTAGTGAAAGACGCAACGCGGCTTGAACGGCGAAAAACTTAAACCTTTGCAAAAGCCTGGGCCAAATCCGCGATTATGTCGTCAATGTGCTCCGTTCCGATTGAAAGGCGTATTGTACCCTGAGTAATCCCCTGCTCTTCAAGCTCCGTTTCATTCAGCTCGGAATGAGTTGTCGACGCAGGATGAATAACAAGCGACTTTACGTCAGCAACATTCGCAAGAAGGCTGAAAATCTTAAGGCTGTCAATAAACTTCCATGCAGCCTCGCGGCCACCCTTTATTTCAAAAGTAAAGATTGAAGCGCCGCCGTTCGGAAAATATTTTTCGTAAAGCGCATGGTCCGGATGGCTTGCAAGCGACGGATGGTTCACCTTCGCAACCTTCGGATTTTTCGCAAGATATTCAACAACTTTTTTTGTATTTTCAATGTGGCGCTCAATTCTAAGCGACAAAGTTTCTGTTCCCTGGATAAGCGCCCACGCATTGAACGGAGAAATCGCCGCGCCCTGGTCGCGCAGCAGAATCGCACGGATGTACGTTACAAAAGCCGCGCCCGGAACCGCATCCGCAAAAGAAACACCGTGGTAGCTTTCGTTCGGCTTTGAAATCGCCTTGAATTTTCCTCTCTTCCAGTTTGTTTTACCGGACTCAACAATAATTCCGCCCAAAGTTGTTCCGTGGCCGCCAATAAATTTTGTAGCAGAATGAACAACAACATCCGCGCCGTGCTCAAGCGGACGAATCAAAAACGGAGTTCCAAAAGTATTGTCAACAACAACCGCCAGACCGTATTTGTGTCCAAGCTCAATCAGCGCATCCAAATCCGGAATATCAGCGTTCGGATTGCCCAGAGTTTCAAGATAAAGAACTTTTGTGTTTTCCCTGATTGCGCCTTCAACTTCCTTCAAATTATGAGCGTCAACAAAAGTTGTTTCCACGCCGAACGGCTTTAAAGTATGCTTCAAAAGATTGTAAGTTCCGCCATAAATCGTTTTTTGCGCCACAACATGGTCGCCGGACTGCGCCAGAGCCTCTATCGCATACGTAATCGCCGCCGCGCCGCTAGCCACAGCCAGAGCAGCCGAACCGCCTTCCAGAGCCGCAATACGTTTTTCAAAAACATCCTGTGTAGAATTCGTAAGCCGGCCGTAAATATTTCCAGCGTCCGCAAGTCCAAACCTGTCCGCCGCATGCTGCGAGCTGTGGAAAACATAAGAAGTTGTCTGATAAATCGGAACTGCGCGCGCATCCGAAGCCGGGTCAGCCGACTCCTGTCCTACATGAAGCTGTTTTGTCTCAAAATGTGTATTATCAAAAATTGCCATAATTAAATTCCTCTTTTTTTGTCTTTACTTAAAAGGGGGAAAAGTCCCCCTCGGCTCAACCAAATCGCCGCAAAGCGTCAATTCGTTTTCGCCTGCCCCCTTTCCTAGGAGCCGCGCTCCTAAAACCACGCTTTAAAAATTGTGAAAAAAAATATTTTTATAAAAACTAACAAAGACAAAAGGAACGCATGACTCCGTTTCTAAAGTTTTCTCTTACAAGTTTTTCAAAATAAACTTTCATTGCGTTCCTCCTGATAAAAAAGATAATTTAATTTGATAATCAGATAATAAATTTAATTTCCCACTAAGTCAATAGGTTTTATTAAAAAAATCCGCATGAATCTGCAGTTTTTACGAAATGAAATAAAAGCGCAGGCAGAGGGCAATTTGCGAAGACTTTTGGCGATTGAACAAATTAAAGTGCGGAGCACCCGAATCTTTACAAGCGGAGCGCGAGCCAAATCCGTCTGGAGCAAATTGAAATCTGCCGGAAGCGTTCTTTCAGAATATTTTCAAAAAAACTACAAATTCACGCTATTTATTATTTTCACATATTAAAGTATTCTAAACTTATGAATGAACTACAATTAAAATATGGATGCAACCCGAACCAGAAGCCGGCAAGGGTTTTTATGGAAGACGGAACTGATTTGCCAATCACAGTTTTAAACGGAAAACCAGGATATATCAATCTGCTGGACGCATTGAACGGCTGGCAGCTTGTAAAGGAACTAAAGGAAGCAACCGGACTTCCTGCGGCAACATCATTCAAGCACGTTTCCCCGGCAGGAGCAGCAGTCGGAAAACCACTTTCAGACACTTTGAAGAAAATTTATTTTACAGACGGAGTCGAGCTTTCACCTTTAGCTTGTGCCTATGCGCGCGCCCGCGGCGCAGACAGAATGTCAAGTTTTGGTGATTTTATCTCCCTTTCAGACGAATGTGACGAGGCAACCGCCCTTCTTATAAAAAAAGAAGTTTCAGACGGAATCATCGCGCCGGGATATTCAGAAAAAGCCCTTGAAATCTTAAAGGCAAAGAAAAACGGAAATTACTGCGTAATCCAGATTGATTCAGACTACGTTCCTGCCGCGCTTGAAAAAAAGCAGGTTTTCGGCGTTACTTTTGAACAGGGGCACAACTTCCTTAAAATCGACGAAAGCTGCCTTTCAAACATTGTTACTAAAAACAAGAATATGAGCGAAGAAGACAAAATGAACCTTGTGATTTCGCTGATAATCCTAAAGTACACACAGTCAAATTCTGTCTGCTACGTAAAAGACGGACAGGCAATCGGAATCGGAGCCGGACAGCAGAGCCGCGTTCACTGCACACGACTTGCAGGACAAAAAGCGGACAACTGGTGGCTGCGACAAAGCCCGCAGGTTCTTGGACTTGAATTTGTTGACGGAATCAAACGTGCAGACCGCGACAACACAATCGATGTTTACATCGGCGAAGAATACGAGGATGTTCTTGCAGAAGGAAAATGGCAGAAATTCTTCAAGACAAAACCGGCTGTTTTCACACGCGAAGAAAAACGCGCATGGCTCGACAAGAACACAGATGTCGCAATCGGCTCGGACGCATTCTTCCCGTTCGGAGACAACATTGAGCGCGCCCGAAAATCCGGCGTAACAGTAGTTGCCCAGCCTGGCGGCTCAGTACGCGACGACCAGGTAATCCAGACCGCAGACACCTACGGAATGGCAATGGCGTTTACAGGAATCAGGTTGTTCCATCATTAAAATATAGATTACAAACTTATCATTGTTAAGTAGCCTGAATGTCAAGTTTTTTGTAAAAAGAATAAAAGCGCAGGCAGATTTACAGTTTGTGAAGATTTTTGGCGATTGAATTAATTAAAGTGCGGAGCACCCGAATTCGAGCCAAATCCATCTGAGCAAATTGGAAATATGCCGAAAGCGTTCTTTCAGAATTTGCAAAAAAACTCGAAATTAAGGTTATGTATAAAATAGTTTAAATTCAAGATTCCTGTTCTAACGGCAAAGACATTCCGCTTAGAACAGGAAGAACTTTTTTGTGCCAGCAGGAAAGGGATTTCGACTAGACAAGGAAGATAGAAAGATAAAGGAATAAAAGGTTCTTTAGTTTTTATAGAAGAAACCAGTCAGCAAAATAGCAAAAATATGTTATAATTATGTATTATGGCATATCAGAGTGAAGCACAGCTGGAAGAGCAGCTGGTTAATCAGCTTGAAAAGCAGAACTATACGCATACGGTACTGGCGGACTACAATGCGCTTATAAACAATTTCAGGATGCAGTTTGAGGCTTTCAACAAGGACAAACTTGCAGGGAAGCCTTTGAGCGAAAAGGAATGGGAACGCATTCTGAATTATATAAACGGAAAAAGCGTATTTGAGAGCGCGAAAATTCTGCGGGATAAATTCCAGATTGAGCGCGATGACGGCACAAAGCCATACTTCAGGCTTCTGAGCAACGACTTTACAGAAAACATTTATCAGGTTACGCATCAAGTTACAGTTACAGGTCTTTACACAAACCGCTATGACGTTACGCTTCTTGTAAACGGTCTTCCGCTAGTGCAGATTGAGCTAAAGCGGCGCGGCGTGGACCTAAAGGAAGCTGTAAATCAGATTATGCGGTATAGAAAACATTCATATCAGGGGCTGTTTCACTTTATTCAGATTTTTGTAGTCTCCAACGGAGTGGACTCAAAATATTTTGCGAACAGTGACAAGGATATTTTCTATTCAAATACATTCTTCTGGACAGACGACAACAATATCAGAATCACAAACTTAAAGGAATTTTCCGTTGTCTTTCTTGCACGGGATTTGCTCATAAAAATGATGACAAAATTCACCGTTCTGAATGACACGGATAAAATAATGATGGTCATGCGTCCTTATCAGGTTTATGCAGCAGAAGCCCTTATCCGGCAGGCGACAATGACAAGCCGCAACGCATATATCTGGCATACCACAGGAGCCGGAAAAACTCTTACCGCATTCAAGACAGCGCAGATTCTCGCCACAAATCCCGCAATAAAAAAAGTGGTTTTTCTTGTTGACCGCAAAGACCTTGACACCCAGACAACGGAAGAATTCAACAAATTCGAAGTTGGCTCGGTGGATGCGACTGACCGGACTGACATTCTTGTAAAGCAGATGAAGGACAAGAACCGCCAGCTGATAATCACGACTATTCAGAAAATGGCGAACGCAGTGAACAATCCCCGCTACGCTTCGGCAATGGACTTGTACAAGAAAGAAAAAGTTGTGTTCATAATAGATGAGTGCCACCGCTCTCAGTTCGGGGAAATGCACAAGGATATTGTAAGGCATTTTCAGAACGCACAGTTCTTTGGCTTTACGGGAACACCAAGGTTCGAGGTAAACGGCAAAGTGAACGGAAAAATTGTGCAGACAACAAAAAGCCTTTTCGGAGAATGTTTGCACTCATATCTGATAAAGAACGCGATTTTTGACAACAATGTTCTTGGATTTCATGTGGAATACATAAAGACGATGGACGGCGACTACGACCTTGATGACAACACGATGACGAATGCAATCGACGTGAACGAGCTTTATATGGCGGACGAGCGTATGACCATGATTGCAAACCACATAATCCAGAACCACAAGGCAAAAACTCGCAACCGCCAGTACACAGCAATTTTCGCAGTCTCATCAATTCCGGCGCTTGTAAAATACTATGACATATTCAAGGGTATTGACCATGACCTGAACATAAGCGGAATTTTCTCTTACGGAGCAAACGAGGACTATGAAAACGCAGACGAGCATAGCCGCAGTTCACTTGAGCGCATAATAAAAGACTACAACGAAATTTTCAGCACGAATTTTTCAACGGAAACATTTTCCGCATATCACAAGGACATAAGCGACCGTGTAAAGGGCAAAAAGACAAAGAGCCTTGACATCCTTCTTGTAGTGAATATGTTCCTTACAGGTTTTGACAGCAAGCCTCTTTCGGTTCTTTATGTGGACAAAAAGCTTGAGTACCATGACCTGCTCCAAGCATACAGCCGCACGAACCGAGTAGAAAAAGAAACAAAGCCGTGGGGAATAATAATATGCTACAGAAATCTTAAGAAGAACACCGATGATGCGCTTGCTCTTTTCTCCCAGTCGAACGACACGGACGGAATCCTTGCAAAATCATTTGAATACTATGTCCAGAAATTCAACGAGCTTGCAATAAAACTTAAGGAAATCGCCCCTACGCCATCCTCTGTGGACATGATTATGGATGAAGAGACGCAGAAAAATTTTGTCGTAACATTCAGGGAACTCTCAAAATACCTTCTTTCGTTGCAGACTTTCGTGGAATTCAAGATAGAGCGCGGCTCAATTGAAATGAGCGACCAGGAATTTCAGGACTACAAAAGCAAGTATTTTCTTCTTTACAGAAAAACACAGAACGAGCGCGAGGTTGTTTCCGTTCTTAATGACGTTGACTTCTGCATTGAGCTTATGGAAACCGACAGAATCAACGTGGCGTACATCATGAACCTTATACGGAACATAAGATTCAACTCGCAGCAAGCAAAGAACGATGACATTGAGCATATAAAATCGGAGCTTGGACGCTCGGACAATCTTCAGTTGCACAAGAAGATTGACATTCTGCGCGCATTCCTTGACGAAGTTGTTTCCGGCATGAACGGAACAGAAGACATCGACGTAAAATACAACGACTTTGAGAACAGAAAAAAACAGGAAGAAATAGAAGCGTTTGCAAAAAACGAGCACATAAGCGCAGAACTTTTAGGAGATTTTATCTCGGAGTATGCGTTTTCCGGAGTAATAAACCAGGGCGCAATAAGGGACAGCCTTACGCAGCCTATGTCGCTTCTGAAAAAACGCTCGCTTGTAAGCAAGATTGCGGACTTTATAAAATCCCACGTGGAAAAATACAGCAGCTAAAATGCTCCTCTAGTAATACGACAGAGGACAGCCTTAATTTATAAAACATTGAACTGGAGAAAATAAAATGGAAAACGACATTCAGCAGCACCAGAAAGAACTGTGCCAAAAACTGTGGGCAATGGCGAACGCACTTCGCGGAAACATGGAAGCCTACGAATTCAAGAATTATATACTTGGAATGATTTTCTACTATTATCTTTCCGACCGCACAGAAAAATACATGGCAAAACTTCTGAAAGACGACAATATTTCTTATGAGGACGCCTGGAAAAACGATGAATACCGCGAAGCCGTAAAAGAGGAGTCATTGCGGGACTTAGGATTTGTAATTGAGCCTCAGTTTCTTTTTTCAAACATGATAAAAATGGTGGAAAACCACTCGTTCGACATAGAATTCCTGCAGAAAGGAATAAACGCCCTTATGGAGTCAACCATCGGAAACGAAAGTCAGTCCGACTTTGAGGGGCTTTTTTCAGATATGCAGCTGGACTCCACAAAGCTCGGACACACCGTAAAAGACAGAAGCGCAGTAATGTCAAAGATAATCGCCTCTCTGGACGAAATAAATTTTTCTGTTGAGGACACAAAAATCGACATTCTAGGAAACGCCTATGAATATCTTATAGGACAGTTTGCCGCGACTGCCGGAAAGAAAGCTGGAGAATTCTATACGCCGTCTGGTCCTGCCGAGCTCTTGTGCCGTCTTGCCTGTCTTGGACTCACTGATGTAAAAGCCGCCGCCGATCCAACCTGCGGCTCAGGCTCGCTTCTTCTGCGCCTAAAAAAATATGCGAACGTGCGTCTTTACTTCGGTCAGGAACTTACTTCCACAACATACAACCTTGCAAGAATGAACATGATTCTGCGCGGAATTCCATATACTAATTTTGAGATTTTTAACGGCGACACCCTTGAGCACGACTATTTTGAAACTGCAAGAGAAACAAAATACCGCGTTCAGGTTGCAAATCCTCCGTACTCCGCAAACTGGTCGGCTGATCCGCGCTTTATGGAAGACGACAGGTTTGCCCAATACGGAAAACTCGCCCCTAAATCAAAGGCAGACTTTGCGTTTGTTCAGCACATGGTCTACCACATGGACGAGGACGGAAGAGCTGCAGTCCTACTGCCGCATGGAGTTCTGTTCCGCGGAGGCTCTGAGGAGACAATCCGGAAATATCTGATAGAAAAACTGAACGTGCTTGACGCCGTAATCGGACTTCCGGCAAATCTTTTCTTCGGAACAGGAATTCCTGTCTGCGTGCTTGTTCTTAAAGCCCAGCGCGAAGGAAATAAGGACAACATTCTTTTTATAGACGCGTCAAAGGATTTTGAGGCAGGCAAGAACCAGAACATTCTGCGAGACTGCGACATAGACAAAATTGTGCAAGCCTACGAAAAGCGTGCAGATGTTGAAAAATACGCACATGTTGCGTCCATGAAGGAAATAGAAGAAAACGCATTCAACCTGAACATTCCACGCTATGTAGATACATTTGAAAAAGAGCCGGAAATTGACCTTGCGGAGGTTTCTATGAATATCCGAAATCTTGAGAAAGACATAAAGCAGATAAACAGCGAGCTTAAGCCGTACTTCAAGGAACTTGGACTGGATTTTCCTTTCGAGGACTAGAAAATACTTTTATAATTTTGATTTTTGAACTTTAACGATTTTGGAGGAATTTTATGGAAAATGTATCCTCAAGGTGCGGCAACAGGGACAACGCGCCCCGCCTCAGATTCCCGGAATTCAGCGGGGAATGGGTGGAGAAGAAGCTGGGGGAGATTTTTAAGAAAAACACTGAAAAGAATACAGAGTTAA
>ERZ1026780.992-NODE-992-length-20076-cov-5.702512_pt1 | contig 20076 bp, 17 predicted proteins | sample MGYA00380126_ERZ1026780 | MGnify/ENA primary metagenome ERZ1026780 (study PRJEB33269, sample SAMEA4719762) | human gut metagenome | biome: human-associated habitat; feature: organic feature; material: feces | place: Cameroon | collected 2013-10 ... | reverse complement strand
GTTACCTTGGCACGAAAAAGAGCGCACCAAAAGATAGCGGGCACAGAACCCTTTTCGCCAATTGGCTGACAGTGGTTTTGTGACTCCCGCCGCTTCTGATGCGCATCTCAAAGCGTGAGATATTTTTTCGAGGAGGTTATTGCCTCCTTACATTGATAATTTTATCATTGATCCGGCAAATAAAAAATGGCGCGGTTATGGAGCGAGCATGGAAGTTTTATGGAAAAATAAAAAGAGCGTTTTCATTGACCTTTGCGAAGTCGAATGAAAAATCGCTCTTTTTGCATTTGATATGCGCTTTTTCGCAGATTATCTTGCAATTTGCATATTTTAGTGGTATAATAGTGATGTACCATCAGTGAATTGGATATGGAGGAGATAGAATGTCCATTAGTTACAATAAGTTGTGGAAACTTTTAATTGATAAAGGAATGATGAAAAAAGATTTGATGGCAGCAACCAATATCACAGCTTCCACAATGGCAAAAATGGGAAAAAACGAGCCGGTAAGCCTGGAGATATTGATGCGTATTTGTAAAGCATTGAACTGCAATATTGGAGAAATCATTGATATAATTCTGTAAATAATTCTGAAAATGGAGGGCAGTTGCATATGAAGCGGTTGTGTTTTGGCACGGTTTATCGGATTCTCTATAAATATAGAGGGCAGAAAGTTACTCTGGATTCACTGCTTGATGCGATTGCCACTTCTTTCAATGTTGAATTAGGAAACAACGATTCTTCCTATGCGGGGCACTTAAAAAGCGGAAAAAACGGTTTTGCGAAAGCAGATATAGATGCCTTTCGATCGACTACTGCTAAGAGCAGCTCAGCGGGGATACAGAATCATCTGTTAAAAATCCTTCGCAGTGACTCGTATGAATTGATTGTCAAAGCTATTAAAATGGTTTTGGCGGAAGACACTGTTATTGCTGATGATGCCATCGTCGGCTATAGTGTGGGGTACGAAAAGAAGAACATAGTGTCCTGCACTGAGTTTGATTTTTGCGAACTGCTTGCTTGTGTAATTTACTATTCCATTGTCACTGTTTCCAACATCGACTGTAAGGATGAAATAAAAGAAATAGATGATGAGTTTTTTGCTTCTGTGGCTGCTTCACCTTACGAAGTTCATTTTCAAACTGAAAAAAGCGAGGCACTTGTCCCTCTGAAGAAATCACTTCGAGGCACTGATTTTGGCAGAACATTTTTCAAGGTATGCGATGGCATCATCGCCTCGGCAAATAGTTCATCAGTGCAGTTTTATACCGTGGACATTAACAATTGTTCTTTGAAATTCAGAACTCTAACGGAATATCTTGGAAACCACATTGGTGAATATGTTATGTCTCGTTCGCAAATATCTGAATACGAGAAACAGGGATTAACCGCCTCTATAGGTTTACGATCCGCAATGGCACTTATTCAAAAGAGTAGAAGTAACGGTGCATGGAAGGAAGAGACGCTCGGAGAAATACTGTTGTATCTGTTCCTGGAACAGGAACTTAATGCCCCCAAGATACTAAGTAAGTTTGAGGTTAATGCTGTTAGTGGCTCGGTAGAAAGTAAGTGCGATGGAGTATATTTGCTTTCGACCGAGGATGCCGGGGTTCCTTTCCATCAATTGGTTTTCGGTGCTTCGGATCTTGTGGACAACCTTACCGATGCCGTAAATCACGCATTTGACAAGGTGGTTGCTATCCAAAAAAACGAAAATAGCGAGTATCAAATGGTCGAAGAAACAGTATTTCACAACATATACGACCGTGAGACAACGCAATTTATGGAGAAAATTATACTTCCGAAGCCTCCTGAAATTGGTCGTCCGGACATGGCGTTTGGTGTGTTTTTGGGATATACTCTCGGTCTGGATTCGACGGGGCTTTCTGCACCATTGTTTAAAAAGCAGGCGTTAGATAAAATCCATAATGATATTGAAGCAATAAAGCCGCATATTGTTTCCAAAATTCAAGAGTTGGGTTTCAACGGATATTCATTCTATTTTTATATATTACCGTTCAATGATGCCCCAACGGAAAAAACGCAAATTGTCAATGAAGCGTTCTTGGGGGGTGTCGTATAATGGGAGTTCCGAGAAATGCTACTCTTGCCGAAACCATATACCGCGGCATTGAGAGAAATGAATATCTGAATCGTATCTATGCCGATCTGCTTTACAATTATTCTTTGAAGTTGTTTTCTCTTCGGCAGAAACAAAAGGAAGTGGATGTCGGCGCAGCTCTCCGTTTCGCTGATATTTTGTCAAAATCTGCATATACAGAAAATGCCGAAGTCCATAAAATATGGGCTCAGGAAATCGTCATTCTTTTGAATATTCTATATCCCGATGATACCCGTATCAAACCCTATTTGGGTTCGGTCCTTTCTGCTGTGGGAAATTATCGAGGCTTGATGTCCGCTGTCAAAGATTATTCAAGTACGGATATCTTTGATCGAATTTTCTATGGGTATGAAAAAGAATTGCTTGCAATCCCCGGTGTTCCCGATGCGTTTTTCTTTCCTGCTCAAAAAATTGTTTATGATGGGCTTGGTAAACAATGTTTCAGCTATTCGGGTCCGACCTCTATGGGAAAGTCTTTTGTCGTTCAAACATACATAAAACAACAGGTTGAGGCAGGAGAAAAGAAAAATTATGCTATTCTTGTGCCCACAAAAGCACTGATCAACGAAGTGCGAAGCAACATCATTAAGGAGTTGAATGATGCCTTAAAGGAACGAAACTACCGCGTTGTTGCTTCTGCGGGGGATATTGTTCTCCAGCAAAATCACCATTTTGTATTTGTTATGACCCCTGAGCGCATGCATCATCTCTTGAATACGATGCCGGAGATGATGCTTGATTTTCTGTTCGTGGATGAGGCACATAAAATATCCGCAAAAGGCGGAAGAAGCGCATTCTATTATAAGGTTATCCATGATGTTATGGTTCGTGAAAGAAAGCCTTCCATCGTTTTTGCCTCTCCGAATATTCCCAATCCTGAAGTGTATCTGAACCTGATTCCCGGGATAAAACAAATGGAGATTCGGAAACTCGCATCAAAATTTGCACCGGTTTGTCAATTCAAGTATCTGGTCGATATGACGAATGGACAAATCTATTCTCATAACGGACACTCAAACACCTTGAACCTTGTAAGGAATTCTGAAGGCGCTTTGCGGGTAATTGATGTTGTTTCTCGCGTCGGAAAGGATAAACAAAACATTGTCTATTGTAATTCCCGTACAAAAGTCGTAAAGTTCGCTAAGGATTACGCCGACAGCATCCAACCTCAAGCTATTCCCAGTGAGGCAAAAGAAAAATTGGAGTCGCTGGCAAAAGACATTACAAACGAGGTTCATTCCGCATGTTTCCTTGCCGAACTCGTGAGAAAAGGAGTGGCTTATCATGTGGGGTATTTGCCGGCAAGTATTCGCCTTCGTATTGAGAAAAGTTTTGAAGAAGGCTTGATCCGTACGATGTTCTGTACCAGTACGCTTGTGGAAGGTGTCAACCTTCCGGCGGACAACCTGTTCATTACGAGCTATAGAAACGGTAAAAGCGGGATGGACGAGGTGGGATTCCGAAATCTTGTCGGGCGCGTGGGACGGATTAAATATAATCTGTACGGCAATGTTTTTATGCTTGCATTTGATGAGAGTGAAAAGGTTACTGCGAAAAAAGTAGCCGAAAAATATGAGAGCCTCCTCAACAACGAAATTCCCAAACAATATTTATCTGTCGAGGGGAATCTTACCGAAAAGCAGCGCCGCGCCGTGGTGACTTGTTTGGCACAAGGCGATGTGGAGATGAGAACCTGTCTTGAATCAGAAAAGGCCGATGATTATTCAGCCATGCGAAAATTCGCACTAATTCTGACGCGAGACTTGGTAAATGAAAATACTTCTACCGTTACTGAGGCGTTTTCATCTGTTTTGGACGATTCTTCTGTTGCTGCTATAAGGCATCATTTTGGAAATAATCGTACCAGCGATGATATTACGCTCTCATATGACCAATGGGAAAACTTGACCGACGCTATTAATTGCGGGCTGTCATACCCGTTTCTTACGGGGGAGGACGATACCGTTGATTTTGACAGACTTGTCTCCTTTTTGGCAACGCTCCGTCATATTTTCAAATGGGATGTATACGAGTCTTCAACCATAGGAAAGATTAGCCAGGGATTCGATAGGAATGCCGTTTTACGGTGGTATGCCACTGTTCTTATGCAATGGATCAGAGGCAAGGGATTAAGTACCATTATTCAATCTGCGCTAACACATAAAAAGAATCATCCGAATGAGGGAATCTGGAGTGGGCGTTTTCAAATCGAACGCTATTACAACGACCGGGATGCGTTCCATAAAAATTATGTTATAGCGGAAACCCTTGATGTAATTGAAAATGTCATTCTTTTCAGTATTTCCAATTACTTTCGGAAGTTTTCGTTGGAGTATAAGCGGATTCATCAAGTTGACCATTTCGACAATGATTGGTACGAGTATGTTGAATACGGCACTACAAATCCTCTGACGATATTCCTGCAGCAAAGCGGCTTTTCCCGCGAGACATCCCAGTATATCATCCGTCATAAAAATAAATATATTGTTGAAAACAACGGGGAAATAAAAATCAATCTTAACATATTGGAATGTGGTGATATCGGAACCGAGACCGAAGCCGCAGACATTCAATTTAATGTGCCGGAGTTGTTTGTACCAGCCGAAAATAATGAGGAGGTTTGAATCCAACGTTATGAGTTATGAGTTAGATTATGTTCAAAAGTCATGCCCCTGCCCGTGCGGAAATGGCAAAATTGTTTATGGATGGGGGACAAACGATTGGAATCAAGTCCGAGAGGGTATGAAAGAAATATGGTGTCCCGAGTGTAGCCGCAAATACAAATTTGCCCAGGATGGTTTGCTTCCAATCGATTATCCGGAATACCAGGGGGACCCGGAACTAAAAAAAGAAATCGACAAGTTAAGTTTTATTACCGCAAATTATTGTGGTTTCCGAGGATTTGAGTTTTGGGACAAAGAAATATATCGGCGGCGAGTCTTTGATTACCTCTCGGATGAAGAGAGACAGGCGGATAAAACTTCTGGTCAACATTATTATTTATCTTTAGCTTTGGGTTACGCCAAGTCGCTTGCAAACGAGTATACCCTTGAGAATTTAGTGACCGCTCGGGCGCAATTATTGTCGGTTCGCTTTTCAACCGAATTATCTGGGGTTGCCAGTCGTTTGGCGGAAAAACATAAAATACACTTCAAGACGATCAAGCCGAAAAATGTGCTTGTTCCAGTTGAAATGGCGGTTCGAAACTACAATGCCTACAAACTGGCAGACGAAGAAGATAGGCGTTTCGTTGAAGAAATGACAGAGCGGCTGGAAAAATTGAAGGCAGAATATTTTAAAGAATATCCTCAATATGAGGCAGAACGAAAGAAGCATATTGTCCATTATTCTTTAATTGACCATGAAGAGTAAACAAAGAGATGCGTATCCAGGGGTGTGAGCTATATAGGCCTTTCGCTATTGAAATCAAGTATTAGCTAATGAAAGAGACACTTGTTTGCGATTCTTTTGCCTGCAAATCGGAGAAAAGTATTGCAAATGCACGATTTTTATGGTATAATATAATAAATCGACGACAACAGGAGGAAAGTCAAATGGGCGTGTCATATAGAAAATTGTTTAAATTGCTCATTGATCGAAAGATGAAGAAGAAAGATTTACGCCAAATGGCTGGCTTGAGTTCTTCCTCAATTACAAAACTGGCAAAAGATGAATATGTAAGCATGGAAGTTTTGGTTAAGGTCTGTGCGACGCTTGGTGTTGATATCGGCGATATAATGGAGGTCGTTTCCTCCCAGAACGGAGAAGATAAATAATGAGCGAAAAACAGGTAATTTTTTCCTTTTTTTCTGGAAGTGGATTTTTAGACTTGGGCTTTGAGACCAATGGTTTCATCATTGATTTGGTGAACGAATTCCAGCCTGAATTTCTTCGTGCATATAAGTACTCAAGAGCGCAGATGGGATTAAAGAAGCCACGCTTTGGTTATTGGAATATCGATATTAATGAGTTTTTGGGCATCAGATGCAAGGAACTACATCAGTACATTGACATCGTGCACGCCGAAGGTAACAAGGTTGGGTTTATTGGAGGACCACCGTGCCCCGATTTTTCAATAGCCGGAAAAAACCGCGGTCGTAATGGTGATAATGGTAAGTTGTCAAAATCATATGTGGATTTGATAATTGAAATGCGCCCGGACTATTTCTTGTTTGAGAATGTCAAGGGCTTGTGGAAAACTGCTCGACACAGAGAGTTTTACGAGGAGTTGAAGACCGCTCTGGAGAATGCAGGGTATGTCACAACAGAGAGGCTGACAAATGCGTTAGAATACGGAGCGCCACAGGATCGGGATCGCATACTTCTATTTGGAATACAACGCACGGTGCTAAGTGACGCATCAGTCATCCTGGATTTTCCTTGGGACGAATATAGAAAATACAATATTGATGATATAAAGAGTTGCCCTTGGCCTACTACAGAACCGTTTAACGAAGGATCGCTGACAAATTGTCCGGCAAATATACCTATTAATTTTACGGTAGAATACTGGTTTCAAAAAAACGATGTGGAAAACCACCCCAACGGTTCTGATTATTTTACTCCGCATAATGGGTTGTCAAGAATTCAAACCGTGTGTGAGGGTGATGTGTCAAAAAAGTCATACAAACGTTTACACAGGTGGCGCTATTCTCCAACAGTGGCATATGGAAACAATGAAGTACATTTACACCCTTATAAGCCAAGAAGGCTGTCCGCGGCAGAAGCCCTGGCACTTCAAACATTGCCAAAGGAGTTCGAGTTGCCAAAGGATATGACCCTCACCGACAAGTTCAAGACTATTGGCAACGGCGTACCTTATCTGCTATCCAGTGGAATTGCAAAAACAATAATGCATTTTTTGAATGAAAATGCCGAAGATGGAGGTAGTACAAATGAAATTTGACTTTACCCCAGACCCCAAGGTTCTTATTGCCCTTACACACACGCCAATGCAGCCACTTGATGCATTGTGCGAATTGATTGATAACGCAATCGATTCATTTTATAGCGCAAAAATTCAAGGCGTTTCCATAGATGGGCCAATGATAGTTGTAACATTGCCGTCACGTAAACAGTTGGCAAGTGGCGGTGGGACGCTGCGCATTTTAGATAATGGTCCCGGTATGACGGCTGCGAACGCCGAAAGAGCGATAAAAGCTGGTTTTTCCGGGAATAACCCATATGACACATTAGGTCTTTTTGGAATGGGTTTCAATATCTCTACGGGAAAACTGGGCAACAAGACAACTTTCATGACATCCAGGGCGGATATGGATACTTACATAAAGACCGTAATTGACTTGGAGGAGATCAACAGCACAAAAGATTATTCTCTCGATGCGCTTGAAATTCCCAAAGGAGATGACGCTCCATTTAAGAAAGATGGTCACGGTACAATCATTGAAGTAACAGATTGGTGGCCGGAGGGTAATGCAAATAGGGGATTTATTCAAAAACTTATACAATATGGTGCACCAAAAATCAGAGAAGAGGTTGGCAGGCGATATGCAACCATCCTGAGAAAGGGCGAAATTCGCATTGTAATCAATGATGTAAAATGCGATCCGTATGAGCATTGTGTATGGGACGATTCCCGATATGTTGTTAGAAAGAACGGAAATGTCCCAGCAGTAATGCGATTCAATCAGACCGTTGGAATCTCAAAGCGGTGTGGTAAATGCACAGCCATTTTAAATAGTGATGATACCCATTGCCCATCCTGTGGTTCAACGACTGTGCGAACAATTGAAGAGAATGTCGTTGGCTGGATTGGCATCCAGCGATTTGATTCGGACACCGAATACGGTGTAGATTTAATACGAAATGGACGTGCAATAAAAATCGGTGAAAAGAGCGCCTTTTTTGAGTATGTCGATGAGTTCAAGCACACGATTAAGGACTATCCTATTGATTCACAGTACGGAAGAATTGTCGGCGAAATCCATCTCGATTTTGTTCCGGTTGACTTTTTGAAGCAGGATTTTCAGCGTAGCAGTGCTGAATGGCAGAAAGCCATGTCATTTATTAGAGGAAACAGCTCTTTACAGCCCTCTCAGCCTGGCGCATCAGAAAACACATCTCCGATGTTCCGACTCTATCAAGCATATCGTAAGGTTCGCCAGTTCGGCCGGGGTGATATGTACATGGGGTATTGGGACGCTGATAGCAGATCTGCAAAGCGTATTAGCAGGGATATTGAAAAGGATTATTACGAAAAATTCAAGCAGAAACTTCCAGGGTATTACGATGATACAGAGTGGTGGAAATTGGTTGAATCTGCTGACCAACCTCCCATTGAGGAACTCCCTGAGTGCCCTTATTGCGGAACTCAGAATGTCAAAGAAGCTGAGATCTGTGTCGGCTGCGGTGAAATTCTTAAAGGAAAGACCTGTATCAATGAGGAATGCGGTAAAACGATACCGCTTTCTGCAGTAACCTGTCCCCATTGTGGCACAAACCAGACGCCGATAATTCTTGAACCTTGGGTTTGTAATGTTTGCAAAACAAAAAATATTGCGACCGTTGATGTGTGTAAGTGCTGTCATAATCCTCGTGGAACAAAGCACCCACTCTCATATGAGGAGCTACTTGAACACTCCGACAAAGAGGATACTCTTTCGGCAGATGGGCTGACAGTACGATTGGCAGATGGGAGCAAGAGTAATGCGCTCAAATTGGAAGTTTATTCGACGCACAATCCCATCGTCTCCCCAGTATCAGGTATCAGAGAACCGGCAGTGATTTTTAAGGAAATTGGGAAAATTGCCCTGTTTATTGATAGCGCTCATCCATTTTTCACCCAGTGCAGTCTATCTAAGGAACAAATGGTTGCAAGCGAAGTAGCAATGTATATATACCAGGAAAGGATGAATCTCGCCTCTTTTGCGGAACACAATCTCAGCAATCTCACTTGGGAAGTTATTGAATCCAGCTGGAAAGATAGAGTCGAAATCGACTTTGATAGCGTTTATAAGGACGCTACAGATTTGCTGCGCGATATACAGTCAAAGGTAAAGGACTCCTTAGGCGAAGAGGCGGAAATGTACTTTGACGAACTCACTAATGACGAAAAGCGCCAGCTGACGAACAACCTGATTCAGAAAGGTATTGATCTTTCACTCATTGGGGAGCTCAAGCATAGCGGCGAATATATCACATATGCCCCGTTTTCTTTCATCCTAAAGGTATATCAAGAAGACCCCGCCACATTTTTCGGCGGAAAAGTGTGGACAACGGCACTTGTTTGCGGCGGCGAAGATCTGTTGGGACCGGAAATTATTGCTCAGGCAAAGGAGAAGTTAATCAGTCAGTTCGGCGGTTACTTGCGAACCCTTGTGTTTTTCTCTGAAAATCGCTACTCAGATCCGCTGACCCTAAAAAGCGCAAAACTCTCCATAGAGTTTCTAAGAAAGGATCTGGCAATATGATGTTTGAAAGCCAGTATCAGATAATGGGCGATACCTGGCAAGCTTTTGAAAGAAATCTATGCCGATTGCTCACTTACGAGGGATTTGAAAATGTGCGCCTCGTTGGTCAAACAAATGATCACGGGGCAGATGTCACTGCGACAAAAGTGACGCCTAATGGGAGAAAGCGTTGGCTCTTTCAAGCCAAACACTGGAAAAAGCCTGTAGGCGAGAGCGTTGTTCAAGAAACAATCGACGCTGCTTATGAGTACTCAGCCGCAATCCCCGTTATTGTTTCCTCCAGTGGATTCGAGTCCAGTGTTATCGCGCATCAACGAGCATTACACGCCAATAGCATCCCACTGCAGTTATGGGATGCGGCAACTCTAATAAACAGGACAAAAAAACTCCCGGATAGATTCACAAACAAACGATCGCCACGCCCCTATCAAGAACCAGCCATCGCCGAAATTGTAAATGCATTCTACTCCGGATATGACAATAAAGCCCTGGTAGTGATGGCAACTGGTCTCGGTAAAACATTTGTTGCCGCCGAAAGTGTTCGACGAATTCGAGCAAACCATAAGTGCCAAGTATTAGTATGCGCCCACACTAATGACCTCGTGTATCAATTGGAACGTGCATTTTGGCCATTTCTAAAGCCTTCTGAGTCCACATTGGTCTGGAATGCCTATGAACGACCCACAAAAGAGCAACTTTATTCAACGGATTTTGCATTTGCCTGTGTTGATTCTGTAGCAGCGTGGCTCCAAGCAGGGAATGAATTGCCTGAATACGGAATCTTTTTGGTTGACGAATGCCATCATGTCGGCTCCTCGATGTATAATCGTGTTTTTGAAGCACTTCATGCGGGAAAACCTGGCGGCGCTTTCGCCCTGGGACTTACGGCGACACCTTGGCGTCCGGACGAGGTTGATTTGGCAGCTTATTTTGGCGAACCACGTGTCAGTATTGATATGGTTATGGGGCTGAAAAATGGCTTTTTGGCAAATGTTGATTATCGGATGTTTACCGATAATATCAACTGGGATTCACTAAAAAATATTAAGGGAAAGAGCTTCTCACCAAAACAGATAAATCGAACACTCTTTATTAACCAGTGGGATGATTCTGTTGTTTATATGCTCAGAGGTGTATGGGAGGAGCAGCAAAATCCAAGAGCCATCGTCTTTTGCGGAACGATTGAACACGCTTTGATAATGCGTGATAAAATTAATTCACTTGGGTTTTGCAAAGCGGAGGCAATATACTCTGGTACATCTGGCGGTGGGTATACTCCACTGTCACAATATCAGCGCAATCGAATATTGAGCGATTTTTCAGAAGGATTTATCAATGTCGTATGTGCTGTAGATATTTTTAATGAGGGCATTGATGTCCCAGATGTTAATATTCTGGTATTCCAAAGAGTCACGCATTCTCGAAGGATATTTATCCAGCAGTTGGGGCGCGGACTGCGCATATCCGATGGAAAAGACAAGGTTATAGTTCTTGATTTTGTTTCTGACATACGACGCTTTGCCGCAGGATTAAACTTAAAGGATTCATTAGAGGGGCATGAGCGATCAAGCACCCGTATTGATTTACCCAATAAGGTGTCGTTTATGAAGGTCGGTGGTGATGACCCTGGAACAGAGACTTTCCTACGGCAATGGTTGGATGATGTTGTTGCCATTGAAGAGTCTGACGAAGATGCCAGCGTGCTCAAATTTCCGCCACTTTTACCAGGAGGTAGAGTATGACTTTTTCTGATTTACTAAATGACATTTCCAAGTTAACGGGGATGGAACTGCAAAGCATCCGGCCTGGTGCAACGATTACAGTTTTGGATGTGGACATTGAAAAGGGATGCCTGTTGCTTAAGACTAAGCAAGGGCAGACGAGAAGCCGACCTCTAAGCGAGTTGCAGACGATTTGGAACGAACTAAATCAGAAGCCCGCTGTTCATGTGGAAGGTGTTTTGCACGGCTCTGGGACAAGTCGCAACCAGCCGGAAACGATCTTGGCAAATTTACCCTATATTGAATGGTTGAAGCTCAACAATAAAAAGCACATTGCCTTTGTTGGCAAGAACACTCATCCGTTTGGAACACTAAAGCAGATGAGCCCGCTTGATTCTGTGGGCATATCAACCTTGGATTCAAAAGGTACTAATGCGACTAAGGTGAAAACAGTAATTGTGACTGACAATGTTTTGGATACCATATCAACGCTTCAACGAAATCTCGCTGGTACAGTATCAACGGTGGAAAAAGGTGTCTATTCCTTTGAAAATGAAGTAATTGAGGCACTTGTCATGAGTTCTTCAAGTGCACCATTGTTGCCGGGATGCTATCCCGTTTTATCGGGCACGAAAACTACTGCCAGCGAAATTGTCGATATCTGTGACGAGGAGTATTACTTAATCAACTCCCACGAAGTCAAAATCCTTATCAGGAGGAGTTGATAAGCGGAATTTTAATCGTTTTATTTATATTGCGGAGCAAAAACAAAACGCAAGAAAAAGTAGTGAATACTGAACTTGCGATGGTGGCGCCTAAAGCCATTAAATATTATACCTCAATTTTTCACGATTCTCAATATCTTATCCCTATGCTTTACGCATACATTTTTCTCATATGGCAACGCTCAAATCAATCGGATAACGATTACCCCCATAAGGATAACGAAATACCCACAAATCCAACGATAACCCCACAAAGATAACGATTACCCATAAATCCAACGAAATATTGTTGGCAACGAAAAAGCGCCACCGCGGAAAATTATCTGCGGTGGCGTTTTTCAGTTGTTCAGCAAGCCTGTTTTTCGGAAATGCACCGAAAAAAGACCCGATAAAGCCCATAAAGCAAAAAATAAGGACTACCATTCTATCAAAATAGTAGTCCTTATTTGGTCTGAGTGACAAGACTTGAACTTGCGGCCTCTACCACCCCAAGGTAGCGCGCTACCAACTGCGCCACACCCAGATACCATGCCCTGTCGGGACGCTCGCGTCCCGACAGCCCAAATAGTATAGCACACAATATGGAAAATGTCAAGTGTTTTTTGTCTGTCATTGTGACGAGCAACCGTGCGTGAGCGGTAAAAAAAATGTGCATTATGCCGTTCACGCCGTCCTATGTGCGCCAGCGCCGGATAAGCCGCATCGGCGCCGAAGCGTTCGGTACAATGCAGGCGTTCCGCACATATCGGATATCCGACTGCAATTGCCGGACGACCGGCTCATATCCGGAGCGGGTTTCCGTCCTTTCCAGCAGTGCGGTCAGCAACCGCTCCAGCTCCCGGCGAGTCATGATCTGGTGCTTAATCAGAAAATGCAAAAACGCCTGTCGCGCCGACGTTTCTATTCCCTGCCCCGGGCGAACCGGATAGCCGCACAGCGCCAGCGGAGATTCCGATGGCGCGTCCGCGCCCTCACAAAACGGGTCGGTAAACCGCCCTGTATGCGCAACCCGCGCCATCCGTACCGGCAGGATACTGTACCTGTGCATCATCCGCCGATATTGCAGGTCATTCAGAAATGCGCACCGGCAATCCTCGCAGTACTTCACCTCCTGCATGACGGCATCCCCTTTCATCGTGGGAAGCACGGCAAGCACCTCTATCACCGGGTGACGGTGCCGCAGGCACAGAATGTTCACGCCTCTGTATATGTACAGAGTTTCCGAATTCAGGGGGAATGTCTCAACAGAAATCATACCGGAATCCGTCCTTTTACAGTTACAGCAGTGTCCCGCCGTTTTTTTCGGCAGGTTTTGTGTTCCGCCGTCATGGCGCCATTGCTCCGTTTTCCCTTACCGGTTCTGCCGCATGACCTCAAACGCCAGCACCGCAGCTGATGCCGCCGAGGGGAGCGAGCCGCGGAAGCCGTGCCTGTCGCTGTATCCGATGCGGACAGTCAGGTCGGCGTGCTCCAGCACGCCCCGGCTGATGCCCCGCTTTTCACCGCCGATCACCAGCAACAGCGGCAGGCGCAGGTCTGCCTCGTACAGATCGACCGAATCGCGGATGCCCGCGCAGATCACGCGGAACCCCCACGACCGGAACAACTCCGCCGCCCGGGGCGGGTCGCAGGAAAAGAGCGGGAGCTTTTCCGAGGTACCAGCCGATGATTTGGCAACGATTCCCGCCGCACTCATCCAGTTGCGTGGCGGCAGAATTGCGCCGTCCGCCCCGGCGGCGTACAGGGAGCGCAGGGTATATGCAAAATTGTACGGATCCTCAATCCCCTCCGGCAGGACGTAAAAGCCATCCCGGCGTATCGCATCGGGACAGTCCTCCAGCTCCGGAATCGTTCGCCCGGAACAGCGTGCGGCAAAGCCGCCGTGCGTTTTGCCAGCCGTCATGGCGTCCAGCTCGTCCGCGCCGACCAGCGTCACCGGAAATCCCAGTTCCCTTCCCCGCGCGCGCAAAAACGCCAGCTCTCGCGGCTTGCGCTGCGCACGCTCGCGGTCGGCGTACACCTCCAGCACCTGACGGTCGTTGAAGGCGCGAACGGCAGGATCCAGAACGGCGGATATGGCGGTCATGCCCTCAAGCAGGGCGGTTTCAGGTACGGATGTACTCATGTATAATTCCTTTCAATACTTGACCTTCGCGGTTTTGAAGATATATTTTCGGTCGCTGTCGCATACATTTTCAGCAAGAAGCCCGCCGGCGGCATACCCGGCAGGGAGGGGAGGCTGACATGATGAACAGGGAATCCGACCGGGAACGGTGCGTGGTGCTGGCGTCGTATCTGGTGGAGAACCGTGCCACGGTGCGGGCGACGGCGCAACGGTTCGGCATCAGCAAAAGCACGGTACATAAGGATGTGACCGAGATACTGCGACACGTGGATCGTGCGCTGTACGACGAGGTCAGCCGCGTGCTGGCGACCAACAAGCAGGAGCGCCATCTTCGCGGCGGCGAAGCAACCCGACGGAAATACCGGCAACTGGCAGGCGGCTGACCGGATGCCCGCTCACGCCCCGCCCAGTGCGTCCAGTTTTTCCCGGACACGTTCCATATCCGCCAGCATATCCTCCTTTTTTGAGGCATCACGTAGCAGTGCCGCCGGATGGTACACGGCGGTCATGCAATACTTTCCCCGCTGAACGAATATCCCATGCTCCCGCGTGATGCGGAAATCCGGTCGGATCAGCCGCATGGCTGCAATGCGCCCCAGGCACACGATCAGTGCGGGATCAATCAGCCTGACCTGCTCACGCAGATAACCGATGCAGGCATCCTCCTCGGCGGGCAACGGGTCACGGTTATGCGGCGGGCGGCACTTGAGAATGTTGGCAATGTACACCGACTCGCGCGCAATGCCCACCGCGTACAGGTATCGGTCCAGCAGTTTTCCCGCCGCACCCACAAACGGAATGCCGGTCTTGTCCTCCTCGCCGCCGGGCGCCTCGCCTACGAACATAAGGCGCGCACGGGAGTCACCCACGCCGAACACGGATTTGGTGCGTGTTTCCCACAGGGGACACGCCCGGCAGTCAGCACAACGCCCGCGCAGGCTGTCCAGCGCTGTTCCGGCGGATGTATCGGCTGGTGTATACGTATCTGTCACGGGGATCACTCCTTTCGGTCGGACGGATCGGCGGCATCTGCGTCGGGCTCGTCCGGCTGTTGCGCCGCGCCGGATGCAGGGGATGCCGGCATCATCCCCGCAAGCGGGTTATGCCGCATGGCTTCCTCCATGCTCCGGCTGGTCAGGTGGGTATATATCTGCGTGGTGTTGAGTTGCTCGTGCCCCAGGATGTCCTTGAGCACCCGGATATCCACCGCGCCGGACTGGTACATCAGCGTAGCGGCGGTATGGCGCAGCTTATGCACCGACAGCCGCCGCGCTCCCAGTCCTGCGGCGGCGAGGTACTTGTACACCATATGCTGTACCCCCTTGTCGCTGAAGCGCGTGCCCCGGTTGCTGAGGAACAGCGCCCTGTCCGTCACCTTTCCGTTTGCCGGATCCAGCCGCTCGGCAAGGTGGGCAGTCAGGGCGGCGACGCAGGCATCGTTGAGGTAAATGACGCGCTCCTTGTTGCCCTTACCCACCACGCGCAACGAGCGCAACTGCGGATCAATATCCTGCAGATTGATGCTGACCAGCTCGCCTACACGCATTCCGCAGTTGAGAAACAGTGTCAGGATGGCATAATCACGCACCCGATGGGGCGAATCGCGGTCTGCGGCAACGGTTTCGAGCAGCGTGACGGATTCCTCCAGCGTCAGGTACTTGGGAAGTGCCTTTTTCTTTTTAGGGGAGTCAATATTGGCGGCAGGGTTGACGGTAAGGTAGCCGCGCTTGTTGACCAGATACTTGAACAGTGCCTTGATGGAGGACAGCTTGCGTGCCTTGGCGGAGGAACGGTTTTCACGCACCGAGTCGGCATAGATCAGGAAGGCGTATATCTGATCCGCCGTGACCGTGCGCAGGTATTCCAGATCCACCGGCAGGACACTGACGGTGGCAAAGCGCTCGGGGTCATTCAGCACCTCGGCGTCCTCCCGGCAAAGCAGGTACCGGAAAAATGTGCGCAGGTCGAGCAGGTACTCCTCCACCGTGCGTTGCGAACAGCCCTGAATGGCTGATTTATATGCGGCGAACTCCTGTATGACGGCAGAGAATTCGCTCACTTCGATCTCATGGCGCACGGTCTGCTCCTCCTTCCGGATCCCGCACACGCGGGATTTTTATCATGCCTTCATTATACCCGACCTAAGCGGAAAAAGCAAGAGCTTTTCCGAAAAAGGCAACAGATTGTGCATTTTCAGTGGATAAACTGTAAATATTGTCTTCCGCGGTTGATTTGGTCACACTTTTTCGCTATAATAGAGGCTGACCGATTTCCGAAACGATACCCTTTCCACGGAGGCACATATACACATGAAGCAGTTTTTCTCCCGCTACTCCTACGACAGTATGCGGATGTTTCTTGACCAGTTCGCCATATCCCTGTTCGGTTTCTGTCTGGCGCTGACGGCGGTTCAGATGGAAAACGACACGTTGCTGCTGGTCTTCAGCCTTGCGTCCATCCTGTTCTATCTCGCCCTGATTTACGGCGTAGCGCAGCGGGTCGGCGCCAAGGACAGAACCTCCGTTGAGCTGGGCAAGCTCCCGTTTCGCCCTTTCATCGGAGCGCTGATCTCCCTGCTTGCCAACAGTCTGAATCTTGTTCTGGCAGGCGTTGTGACGTTGCTCTCGCTCCTGCCCGGCGGAAACGCCGGCATGGCTCGCTTTGCCGCGATGTTTCTCAACGGGATGTATCAGGGTGTATACACGCTGATCAAGGTCGGCAGCATCTCACTGAACAACTGCTGGTGGGCATACTTTCTCCTGCCTCTGCCTGCCCTGCTGGTGTCCACGGTCGGGTACATCGCCGGAGTCAAGGACTGGCATCTGACCGGTCTGTCCACACCGGAGCTGCCTGCCTCCGACCGTCCCACGCGCAAGGAGCTTCGTGAACGCAAGCAGGAAGCTGCCCGCAAGGCGGCGGAAAAGCAGGCGCGCGACCGCATGGACAAGGACAGTAAGGACTCTGATTGAATCCGGCTCCGCCGTGCCTCTGGCACGGCGGAGCTTTTTATCGTATCTCACGTGAATATGCAAGGCGCCCCTTGACGAACACGCACACACATGGTATAATGAAACCGCGCAATGCACCGCGCGGAACAGTCACAAAAACGAGAGGAGATACAGAATGGATTTCAAGACAGTAGGCAACGAGTACCGTCCGGTACCGTTCTGGTCATGGAATGAAAAGCTCAGCGTCCCCGAATCGATCCGGCAGGTGGATCTGATGGCGGACGCCGGCATCGGCGGCTTCTTCATGCACGCCCGGGGCGGTCTGCAGACCGAGTATATGGGCAAGGAGTGGTTTGAGAACGTCGGCGCCTGCATCGATGAAGCAAAAAAGAAGGGTATGCACGCATGGGCATACGACGAGAATGGCTGGCCCTCCGGCTTCGGCGGCGGGAAAGTCAACGGCAAGGGGGAGAAGTTCCAGCAGAAGTACCTGCGCATCAAGACCTTTACCCCTGATCTGGAGGATCCGCGCGGTCCCCGCGTCATCAGCTGTTTTGAGAACTACTGCTTCTACTATGATGTCAACCCCTTCTACGTGGATACCCTGGACGGGGAGGTCATCGCGGATTTCCTGCATGAAATATACGAACCGTACTATGAAAAGTACGGAACCGACTTTGACGGCTTCTTCACGGACGAGCCGCAGATTTCCCGCAACGGCATCCCGTGGAGCCTGACCCTGCCTGCCGAGTATGAGAAGGCATACGGAGAGCCGATCTACGACCGCCTGATCGAGCTGTTCCTGCCTCAGGGAGACTATAAGACCACCCGGATGCGGTTCTGGAAGCTGATCACCGAGCTGTTCTCCCGCAACTTCATGAAGCAGATACACGACTGGTGCGCCGCGCGTGGGCTGAAATTTACCGGGCACCTTGTGCTGGAGGAGTCCTTTGAGTCACAGCTGGTATCCAACGGTGCGTGCATGCCGCACTACGAATACTTCGATATTCCCGGCATGGACTGGCTGGGACGCGACATCGGGCGCTGCCTGACGCAGGCACAGCTTGCCTCTGCTGCCGCCCAGACTGGAAAGCGGCAGATCCTGTCCGAGACCTTCGCCCTGTGCGGGCATAATGTCGGGCATGACGAGCTGAAGCGGAACTACGAATGGATGATGGTTCGCGGCATCAACCTGATGTGCCAGCATCTGGAGGGATACTCCCTGCGCGGCATCCGCAAGCGCGATTACCCGCCTGCCATGTACTGCCAGCAGCCCTGGTGGGCAGATTACAAGGTGTTCAATGACGCCATGTCCCGCGTCGGGATGCTGCTGGCACGCGGCGAGGTCGCGGTGGACACGCTGGTCATGCACACGCAGACGTCCGCGTGGATATGCTACGACAACGCCAAAAACGAAGGTCTTGGCGGCTACAACCTTGCCCTGCTGAATATCATGGACGAGCTGGATCGCAAGCACATTCCCTTCCATTTGGGCGATGAGCTTCTGATAGAGCGCCATGGGCGCGTGGAGGGCGACACGCTGGTCATCGGCGAGATGCGCTACCGGAAGGTTATCCTGCCGCCGCACATCGCGTTCCTGGAGAACACCGAGCGCCTGCTCAGGGAATTCCGTGAAAACGGCGGGCAGGTCGTCACGGCGGATGCCCTGCCGGACAACCCCATCATCAACAACCCCGCCGTTACCTATACCCTGCGTCGCTTCCCGGGCGAGGGCTTTACCATGCACTACTTCGTCAACTCCACCGCCGAAGCACAGTATGCCGACATCCGGTGCGGCGGCAAGGTGCTCAACATCGTGACCGGTGAGCTGGAGCCCTTCTTCGGGCAGTACACCTTCCCGGCGTGGGGCAGCATGGTAGTCATCGACGACGGAACACCGCATGCGGTCGCCCCCGATCCCGCGCCGGCTCTGCCTGCCGCGCTGACGCTTGCCGGCAAGTGGACGGTTGCGTCCGCGACCGAAAATGCGCTGACGCTGGACAAGTGCTCCTACTGGTTTGACGGCGTGCTGCAGGAGGAGAACGGCTACATCCTGAACGTCGGTTCCCGTGCGCTCGACCGTAAGGAACCGGTGGATATCCGCTGTGCCTTCACGGTGCTGGCAGATTACGTGCCGGAGAAGCTGTTCCTTGCCTGCGAGACACCGGAAATTTTCGACATCACGGTCAACGGCAAGCCGGTTGACCGGACCGACTGCGGATTCTTCCGCGATCATTCCTTCCGCAAGCTGGACATTTCGGGACTCATGAAGCCCGGCGAGAATGTCATTGAGACGCACGTACTGTTCCGGCAGTCGGACGAGGTGTACGAGAACATTGAAAAGAGCCGTATATTTGAGAGTGAAAAGAACAAGCTGACCTATGACATGGAGATTGAGGCAATGTACCTTGTCGGGGACTTCGGCATTGACGGCATCGGCAGTTTTGAGGACATCCCGCACGACGCCAGCTTCTTTGACGGCACCTTCCGTCTGGTTGCGCCGCGCCGCGAGATCACGCTGGAGCATATCGAGCGGCAGGGCTACCTGTTCTTTGCGGGCGAGCTGACTGTCCGGCGCGAGCTGACGCTGAAGGAGGGCGACACCGCCCGGCGGCTGGTCTTCCGCAAGCAGGGCATCAACGCCATCCGCGTCCGTGTCAACGGGCAGGAGGTCACCCGGGTTCTGTGGGCACCCTACGAGGTCGATCTGACGCCGTACCTGCACGCGGGTGCCAACACGCTGGAGCTGACACTGGTCAACAATCTGCGCAATCTGCTCGGACCGCACCACCATGTAGGCGGCGAGTTGTACGCCGTTGCACCGCCGGCCTTCTACAACGAGCCGTGCATCTGGAACGGCTACTCCGGTGGCTATTACACCGACCGCTACTGTTTTGTCAACACATCCCTTACGGATGCGGCAGACGGAAACGGAGCACGGTGAGCGGGTGGGGCAGCACGCTCGGTTGCGTTGCCGGACTATCCTGCCGCATCAAGGGCTATTC
>ERZ1026780.989-NODE-989-length-20115-cov-11.225224_pt1 | contig 20115 bp, 11 predicted proteins | sample MGYA00380126_ERZ1026780 | MGnify/ENA primary metagenome ERZ1026780 (study PRJEB33269, sample SAMEA4719762) | human gut metagenome | biome: human-associated habitat; feature: organic feature; material: feces | place: Cameroon | collected 2013-10 ... | reverse complement strand
TGGGTTCAAGCCAGCGTTTCCAGAGATTTCTTTCAACCTTATCACAGGTGCGACACCACAGAAGTGGCGCGCATACTGAAAACGAACTAAGGTGGTTATAGCGTGAGGGTCCCACCTCTTCCCATTCCGAACAGAGAAGTTAAGCCTCACCACGCCGATGGTACTGCGAAAGTGGGAGAGTAGGTAACCGCCCCCTACGGAGAGCGACAGAGCAATCTGCCGCTCTCTTTTTTTATATAGAAGTTAAGGAGTTAAGAAGTTAAGACGATAGCTTCGGCTTCTGTAAAGCCACATGGCGCGAGTGGACGAAAGAAACACCTATTTAATCCATTTAAACCCGATTTACACCAATTTAAAATTAAATATATTTAATATAGGTGATAATGGATTTTAATGGATTAAATAGGTGTTTTGTCTTGCCCAGTTTGTACTAGCGGGTGCGATTGAAACATGCCGAAGGCATGTCCCTACGTTTTGATGGAAATTTGTGTGGCGTCTTTATTGTGTTTGATACCTCAGGCATCGGAGATGCCGCATTATGCGAAACACCATGCAAGCGAAAATCGCAGAGCGATTGAGCGCAGCGTGGTGACAAGAACACAGGGCGGTTTGAGCCTCGGAGAGGGTCGGTTATGATTGTGAAGAATAGGTTGGTACCACCGACCCTCTCCGAGGCTCATATTGTGTACGCATCGCTATCACCAAGCTGCGTGTCCTTGCACGCAAGGACACTTGCATGGTGTTTCGCATCATTTGGCATCTCCGATGCCTCCATCATTTTTTTTCAGTTCCTTGTGTTCTTTCCTCTTAGCCGTTTCTTGAGCAAATTTTTTTTGGTTAGTTTATGGATTATATTTGTTGATAACTGGTATTTTCGCTAAATTTGTGATTATTGTTTAACTGTATAACTTCTAAATATTTGAATTATGGGTAGTTTGATTATGCTGATCTTGTTGCCAGGTTTTATTTATTTATTTGTAAAGTTGATTTTAGCGATTATTAGATATCTGGATCGCCACTAATATTTATCGCTTTATATAGTGGTGTTCTATGTTTTCTTCTAAATCTCTACTGAGTTTCCGGGGTTTTCGTTGCGAAAATTGGGGTTTTCATTGCGAAAATTGAAAAAAAATACTAATTCTTTACAATTGTAGAAAATTTTCCATAATAAATTGTGCGTATAGGAAAATATTTGATTAATTTTGCAGTTGAAAAGTTAGGAAATATCAAATACAACTTATTATAACTTTAACTAACAACTTAAATTTCATCTAAACATGGTATTTGACAAGAAAGTTTTAGAGAAATACGGAATCACCGGTTCTACCGAAGTTCTGTATAATCCTTCTTACGAAGTTTTGTTCAACGAAGAAACAAAGCCAGGTCTTGAAGGTTTTGATAAAGGTCAGGAAACTGAGCTTGGTGCAATCAACGTAATGACTGGTGTTTACACCGGCCGTTCTCCAAAAGACAAATTCATCGTTGATGATGCTACTTCACACGACACTGTATGGTGGACAAGCGATGAATACAAGAACGACAACAAACCAGTAAGCGAAGCTACTTGGGAAGCTGTTAAGGAAATCGCTAAGAAAGAACTTTCTAACAAGAAGCTCTATGTTGTAGATGGTTTCTGCGGCACTCACAAGGACACTCGTATGAAAGTTCGCTTCATCATGGAAGTAGCATGGCAAGCACACTTCGTGACCAACATGTTTATCCGTCCTCAGACTGAAGCTGACTTCGAACAAGAACCTGACTTCATCGTTTACAACGCAAGCAAGGCTAAAGTTGAAAACTACAAGGAACTTGGTTTGAACAGCGAAACTGCTGTTGTGTTCAACGTAACCAGCAAGGAACAAGTTATCATCAACACTTGGTACGGTGGTGAAATGAAGAAGGGTATGTTCTCTATGATGAACTACTTCCTCCCATTGAAGGGTATCGCTGCTATGCACTGCTCTGCTAACACCGACCTCAACGGCGAAAACACCGCTATCTTCTTCGGTCTTTCTGGTACTGGTAAGACCACTCTTTCAACCGATCCTAAGCGTCGCCTTATCGGTGATGACGAACACGGTTGGGACGACAAAGGTGTGTTCAACTTCGAAGGTGGCTGCTACGCTAAGGTTATCAACCTCGACGCTGAAGCAGAACCAGACATCTACGGTGCTATCACTCGCGACGCACTTCTCGAAAACGTTACAGTTGACGAAAACGGTAAGATCGACTTCGCTGACAAGAGCGTGACTGAAAACACTCGTGTAAGCTACCCAATCTACCACATCAAGAATATCCAACGTCCAGCTTCTCAAGGTCCTGCTGCTAAGCAAGTGATCTTCCTCAGCGCTGACGCATTCGGTGTTCTTCCTCCAGTGTCTATCCTCAGCTCAGAGCAAACTAAGTACTACTTCCTCTCTGGCTTCACCGCTAAGTTGGCAGGTACTGAACGTGGTATCACTGAACCTACTCCAACCTTCTCTGCTTGCTTCGGTCAGGCGTTCCTCGAACTCCACCCAACCAAGTATGCTGAAGAATTGGTTAAGCGTATGGAAATGAGCGGTGCTAAGGCATACCTCGTGAACACTGGCTGGAACGGTACAGGCAAGCGTATCTCTATCCGCGACACTCGTGGTATCATCGATGCTATCCTCAACGGCGCTATCGACAAGGCTCCAACTAAGGTTATCCCATTCTTCGATTTCGTAGTTCCTACCGAACTCGAAGGTGTTGCTACCAACATTCTCGACCCACGCGACACTTACGCTGACGCTGCACAATGGGAAGAAAAGGCTAAAGACCTCGCTGCTCGCTTCATCAAGAACTTCGCTAAGTACGAAAGCAATGAAGCTGGTAAGGCTCTCGTAGCTGCTGGTCCAAAGCTCTAATCAAGTCAGAAAAATCTAAAATAATAGATAAATGACCATTTGGTCGGGTGCCCCACGAGAGGCACCCGACCTTTTTTTGTGCCGATAGCCCACTGTATATATGTTGGGTTATAGCTTTGATTAATAGCCTTTTACGGCGGACGCGAATTATCGCGTCCTACCATGTCAATCCTGTAGGGAGAACTTTTTTTCTGTTTCTTGGTGCTTGTGGATTTCTGTGGTGTTACGTTTTGTGAATTTGTTTGGAAACTTGCGTTTTTTAGAAAGTATCTTTATAAAATATGGTGGGAGTGTTGCATATTTTAAGATTTTAGTATACTTTTGCGATAGTTTATTTACAATATTCAACATTGTTTGGATTGTTGTTGAAATGCTAATTGGGGGGTATAACAATTGCGTAACAGCTTTTTCGGCGCGTTTACTTCCTCTTGTTTTTTATCAAAATTCATTTTTTCACTACACCTATTGACTAATTGAATGAGCGCTGAGTTCGGTTTCTTGATAGGAAATTTTTGCTTATGAGAAAATTTCTACTCCTTTGTGTGGCTTTCACAATGTCGCTTGGTATTCAATCGCAAGCTTTGAAAAAAGCTGTTGAAGTAACTACTCCTGGCACTTTGCTTGAACTTCTCGGTGATGATGCCGCCTCAGTTACCGACCTCACCATCTCTGGTAAAATCAATTCTACCGACTTAAACGCATTTATGAAAACTCCGCTTATCGAAGTAATCGATATGCTGAATGCTGAAATCGTGGGCAGCGACGGTGTGGCTACCAACACCATTCCAAGCTACTCAATGTCGTACACCAGCACTTTGAAAAAGTTTGTGCTTCCTAAGGGCACTACCACTATCGGCAACAACGGCTTCTACAAGTGTGAAAAGCTCGAAGAAGTGGTGGCTAACGAAGGTCTGTTGAAAATCAATTCAAGAGCGTTTATGAGCTGCTACGCGTTGAGCAAATTCAACTTCCCATCAACTCTCCAATCTATCGGCACATCAGCATTCTACAAGTCGGCTCTTACCGAATTTGTTGCACCTGCCGCCCTCACCACACTTGGCGACGACGTGTTCTATGCTTCAAAGCTCACAAAAGTGGCACTCAACGCAGCTGTTGCCACTATCGGCAAAGGTATGTTTGCTGGTTGTACAGCACTCCAGACCATCGCTGTTGACCCAGAAAACAAAGCATTCACAGTGCAAGACGGCGTGCTTTTCAGTGCCGACATCGCCACCCTTTACGCTTATCCACAAGCCGACACCCGCACAAGCTATGCCACTCCTTCTACAGTGACCGTAATCAAGGGCTCTGCTTTCGACTGCGCTGAAAAGCTTGAGGAACTCCGCATCAACGAGGGCGTGGAAGCCATCACCAACAGCATGTGCTATGGCGACAAGGGCCTCTTGAAGCTCTATCTCCCTTCAACTGTTAAGACTATCGACGTGGGCGCATTCGACGCTTGCTCTAACCTCGCCGAATTCCACATTCGTGCCGTGACACCTCCAGTGGCTGAAACTGGCGCATTCGGTGTGATGTTCCCTAACTACAAGATGAACCTCTATGTGCCAGTTGGCTCACTCGAAGCCTACCAAAAGGCAGCAGAATGGGACGACGCATTCCTTACCTACAACGAGGAAGGCGAACAAACTGGCGTTGAAGATGTGGCAGCAAGCAAACAAGTGGCTTCTGTGGAATACTATTCAGTGTCAGGCATCAAAAATGCCGAACCAGTGGATGGCGTGAACATCAAGGTGGTACGCTACACCGACGGCTCTCTCCAAACCTCTAAATTCGTGAAATAATAGATTTTACACATAGTTGAATTTAAGCCGAGCTTTGCCCACACCGCAAAGCCCGGCTTTTTTTGATTTTTTTTGAATTTCCTGTTTTATATGTCTATATTTGCTATTGAAAAGTTTATTAATTAATAAAGTCGTGAGTTATGGAAAAAAAGAAGGAAAATGAAATTAATGCTTTGGAACTTCAAAAGGTTGCTTATGAATGGGCAAAACAGCTGCCCCCAGAAGTGACATATTGCTTCAGGGGCGCCAAAAAAGGTGATCGGTCCATTGAAAATGGATACTTTTTTACAGGGGCAGAGAACTACCTAGCTATTAAACTTGTAACAGTGCCTAGACCAACGATGCAGTGGGGATCCTGTATAGACATTTGGTTCAGATATAATAAGCAAACAAGAGAGATTGAAAAAAAAGTCTCCTTTTCTCCTAATGTAGAGGATTCGGACGAGAAGAAGTTGTTTAACGACCTCGTGAAGAATCTTCATGCTAAAAGTGTGAAAGATGATGAAGAGTATGCCTTGACTGGTACAGATGAAGAATTGCGTGAAGCTGTTGTGGAGATATATAATATGTTGGGTAATTCATCAATAGGCAAAAAAATAATGGTCACAAAAGAAAAATTTGAAAAAGACAAAAAAAAGGTGGAAAATGCATATAATGCTCTTTACTCTCACGAAAAAAAAGTAGTTGAGGAGCAGAAAAGTGAGGTGGTAGTGCCACAAAAAGTAGAAAAATGTGCACCTTTGAATCAGATTTTGTTTGGGCCTCCAGGAACTGGTAAGACATACAATACGGTGAATATGGCTCTTGATATAGTGTGTCCAATAGAAGGCTCTCAATGGGGAAAAAAAACAAGGGATGCAGCAATACAAGAATATCAAAAAATGCTGGATGCTGGGCGGATTGTGTTCGTCACTTTCCACCAGTCGATGAGCTATGAAGACTTTATTGAAGGTATAAAACCCGAACCGACAAAAGATGGAAAGATTACTTATGAGGTAAAAAATGGAATTTTTAAAGAATTGTGTGCAAAGGCAAAAGAGGATAAATCACAAAACTATGTGATGATTATTGATGAGATTAATCGTGGAAATGTGGCAAACATTTTTGGCGAATTGATTTCGTTGATAGAGGATGATAAGCGACTTGGTGCAAGTGAAGAATTGCGTGCCGAATTGCCTTATTCGCATACCGCTTTCAGTGTGCCTAAGAATGTGTATATCATTGGCACTATGAACACAGCCGACCGTAGTGTGGAAGCATTGGATAGCGCACTTCGCCGCCGTTTCACCTTCAAGGAAATGATGCCGAAAGCAGAATTGGTGCCTAAAGAGAACAAAGTCCGAAACATTTTTGAAATTATCAACCAGCGTATAGAGGTGCTGAAAGATCGTGAACACCAAATTGGGCATAGTTATTTTATGGGTGTTGAAAATGAAGATGATTTAAAGGATGTGTTCTACGACAAGATAATCCCTCTCCTTCAAGAGTATTTCTATGGCGATTACGAGAAAATTCAGTTCGTGCTTGGTGAAGGTTTCGTGAAAAAAGAATCTGAATCAGTGAAATTTGCTGGCGACAAGAGTGGTGATTTTGAAGTGTCAGAAGTGTATCGCATCGTTCCGAAAGATGAATGTAATATGGATGAAGCGATAGGCAAGCTGTTGAATAAGGCATCGAAAGCTGTAGAAGAATGATAATGGCAAAGACCACTTGCATATCGGTTTATGAGCACGACAGGTTAAAGCTTGGAGAGACGGAGCAGTTTCTTCCAGAACACCTGTCGTTGCTTCAACAGTATTTGGGCGAAAAGGACACTGAAGTGTTTCCATATTATCAGCTCATTAATAATGGCGTGAAATTCAAGCAATATGTGGGTGTGCTATGTGTGGGCAATTTGCAGATTGAGGTTTTGCCAAAAATCGAAAAGCAAGTAGCTAAAGGTGAAGAAGGCACATGGCGAAATCACTTGCTGGAAATGCTGAGAACGGTGTTTAAATTGCAAACACGCACGCCAAGCAATGCCGACCAGGCAATGAGGGAAAGTGCTATTCTTGATGTGTTTTTGGTGAAGTTTCTTAATGAGGTGGAGGTGCTTCTTCATAAGGGATTGATAAAGACCTATAGAAAAACGGAAGAAAACCGGACCTCGATGAAGGGGAAACTGGTGTTTTCGAAACACTTGACGAAAAACTATGTCCACAAGGAGCGCTTCTATGTGAACTATACCACCTACGACCGAAACCACATCCTGAATTGCATTTTATATAAGGCTCTGAAATTGGTTTCCCACATTGCCATGAATAGTTACACACAATGTCGGGCAAAAACCATGTCGTTTGAATTTCCGGAACTTAACGATGTTGCCGTGGATGACGCTCTTTTTGAGCGATTGCCTTTCGACCGAAAGTCGGAAGATTATCGAACTGCAATTGATATTGCGAGGCTCATATTGCTGCGCTATATGCCCGATCAGTCGAAGCGTGGCAAGCATGTTCTTGCTTTGATGTTCGATATGAACAAATTGTGGGAAGAGTATGTGTTTGTGATTCTGAGGCGAAGTTTGCGTGAAGAATACAATGTGAGTGCTCAAAAGGTGAAGCGGTTTTGGAAAAGCAGTTTTGGCACAAAAGTGATACGCCCCGACATTGTGATATCTGACAAAAGCGGTAAACCAGTATGCGTACTCGATACAAAATGGAAGTGCCCTGCTGTAGGTGAACCTCCAAGTGATGCAGATTTGAAGCAAATGTATGTATATCACAAGTATTGGGGTGTTAAACGCACTGCATTGCTTTATCCAAGCACTAAAGATGATAAGCAGAGTGGATATTTTCAGAGTGGATATTTTGCTGAAACTCCAGACAATAGTGATAAACTGAGTTGCTCAAAAATTTATCTGTCGCTCAGCATTCTGAAGAATTCTCAAGACGAATGCTTAAAGCTTTTGATATTCAACGAGGAAGGCGAACAAACCGGCGTTGAAGATGTGGCAGCAAGCAAACAAGTGGCTTCTGTGGAATACTATTCAGTGTCAGGCATCAAAAATGCCGAACCAGTGGATGGCGTGAACATCAAGGTGGTACGCTACACCGACGGTTCTCTCCAAACCTCTAAATTCGTGAAATAATCCACCAATTCATACTTATAATTCAGGTCGGGCACCCTCACAAGTGCTCGACCTTTTTTTGTGCTCATCCTTTGGGGGGATGTTAACGAGTTAACTGGTCAACAGGTCAACGAGTCAACGTGTTGGCGCCCGATAAGTCCGATAGATCCGATTTGTCCGATGCCCTTTCTTCATTTTGCGCCAAAAATATGCGCCATTTGCGGCATATATCAATCATAATATCAGTTAGATACAATCTCGCAGACCGAAAGAACCGTCCCTTTGGTTTGTGCTTTGCCTTTGGCATGTGTGTTTCTCATATCCAATTTGAAATTTCTTTATTGGTAAATGTCTGACAATTAGAAAAAAAGTGTATATTTGTGGGAAATAAGTATTTATAAATAAAGACTTTTTTATGAATAAGAGAATAAGACAAATCGTCGGCGAGGGGATAGATAACTTTATGAAAAACGACTCCGAAGGCAAGTATGCAAGCACACTTCAAGATGAAGAATTGACCGAAGGTGTTACTTATCTGTATGCAAAAAATACGGGTCTTCCCTTTGATATTATTGTTGACTGTGGAAGAACATACGAGTATTATGGTCACCCGTTATGCCTGTATATAGTGAATGGTGACAATGTTATACCGATAAACATCACAAAGAATATTAAACATTCTTCTGAATGTCCTATTGAAATTGCAATGTTTATACAAGACAATTACAATGCTTTGTGCGCTTTTGCCAACATGGAGATTGACGGTCCAGATTTTTTTGATATTATTAAAGACTATAAGTATAAAAACTTAAGATTTATACTTTAAGAAGAATTTTAATATAGAATTGCTCTCATACGATTGTGATGATTAAATGGGGGGCTGGGAATCGGACCTATCGGACCTATCGGACTTATCGGACACCTACTCGTTGACCTGTTGGCTCGTTGGCTTGTTGGCTTGTTGTGGGGGTGTGTTTTTTTGTTAATAATTGGTGGGAAATTGTGTTTTTTTGCGTTGTTTTTTCGTTTTTATTATGAATTTTGTTAAATTTGCATTTGATAGTATGACTTTTGTGAATAAATCGTTAAAGTTAGTTACATTAAATATTTACCAAAATGAGAAAACTCTACATTATGATGATTTCATTGCTTTGCTCGATGGCGGCGACTGTGAATGCGCAGACGCTGCTCGACGAAGACTTTGAACACACTCAGTCAGATGTGGCGACCACGCAGATGCCCGACGGTTGGACTGCGGTGACCAGCTACACAGGCTCGCACAAGGGCTACAGATGGACCATTTCGAAAAACAGTACTGCCAACAGTACGATGAGTGGTTACTATTACGCTTACTGCGATGCGCCTACTTACGATAAAGGTGACAACGATGGTATCGGTCCTCGCAAGGACTATCTCATCACACCTGAGTTGAAACTTGACAACACCTACCAGTTGGCATTCGACTGGGAGGCTGCTGCTGCGGCTTGCTTGCGCGACAAGTCGGTGACGCTGCAGGTGGCGGTGATTGATATGGCGAATCCTGCCGACACGACGGTGATTTTCGACATTCAAAATGAGGAAGATGTGCGCAATAGCGGTGTGCCCGCCGACCCTTACGGCTCTTATATGTGGCAAAACTGGGCTATCCACAACTCAAAAATCGACCTCGACGCCTATCAAGGCAAGACCATCAAGATTGCGTTTATCTACAACATGCTCAAGAAGGTAGCCAATGTGGTGTATCTCGACAATGTGAGCGTGAAATATCACCAAGCACTCACCGGCCCTATCGCTGAACTCGACCAGACACGCTACGAAATGCCCGAAATGTATATCGGCGAAAAGCGTTACAGTGAAGCCATTCAACTTAAAAACGTGGGCAAGAAGGGCTTGAAGGTGACAGGTTACGACGCACCCGACTGCATCACCATTCCTGGCGACTTCAGCAAGGTGGACCTCGGCATCAACGAAACCACCACTTTCCAAGTGTCGTACAAGGCGAGTTTGACCTCACCTGCCGAATGTGATGTGGTGCTCCACACCAATGGCGGCGACGTTACGCTTCATGTGGTAGCCAACAAGCAGGCAGTGCCCGATGGCTACGCGCTCGAACTCTTCGAAGGCGAACAGTTCCCACCAGCAGGCTGGAAATCCACCGACTTCTCCACCAGCGTTTACGCCATTGAAGGCGACAAGAGCGCATACAGCGGTGCAAGTCTCACCGACTGCTATCTCGAAACTCCACGCCTCGACTTGAGCAAAGCCGACGGCCCCAAGAAGTTTATGTTCACCTACTACAGCATGTTCACCGGTGAAGAAGTGCCTTACAACGACCTCTCGGTGTGGGCATCGACCGATGGTGGCGAAACGTACACCGACAGCCTGTGGATGGGCGACTACACTAAGACAGACACCCTCATCAATGTGGAAATCGACCTCTCGAAGTACAACACCGACAACTTGCGCTTGCGCTTCAAAAACTCGGCTGTGACCTATTCTTCGGAAACTGGCGTTGACGAATGGACTACCTATCTCATCGACCGCGTGTTGCTTCCCAACCTGTATGGCAGCGAAAGCGTGCCCACCAGTTGCGAAGTGGAGGCTCCAAAGCAAGGCGAGACCGATGTGTTTATCAAAAATGTGCAATTCAAATGGCGTGAGGCTCAATTTGCCGAAGGCTACAAGATTTACATAGGCAAGAAGAAAGGCGAGTTCAACGTGGTGAACGGCGCGGATTGCGGCACAGCCACTTCCTACAAGCTCGCACAAGCCGAATACGGCACCACCTACTACTGGAAAGTGGTACCTTACAACAGCGTGGGCGATGCCACCGACTGTCCAGTGTGGTCGTTCAGCACCCAAGCCGACCATTCGGTAAGCACATTCCCATGGATTGAAACCTTCGACGACGAGAAATTCGCACCACTTGGCTGGAGCGTGGAAAATGCCTCGCTCACCACTTGGAGCCGTACCGACTACCACACATTCGCTGGCGAAGGTAGCGTGGTGGCATACTCCAACAAGGTGGAACAAACAGCCTACCTCACCTCGCCCGACATCAGCGTGCCTGCCACAGGCAAGTATCAACTCAGCTTCTGGTGGGGCAATCAACGCCCAGTGAGTTTGATCAACGACAAGAGCACACTCCACGTCAACAACACCACCGCTGAAGACGGCATCGACGCAGCCTTTATGGATGTGTATGTCGATGGCGAATGGCAACAGGTGAAACTGATCAGCAATAATGTGGAAGCCGACGGCAACTGCTATTGGGCTTACGAAACCCTCGACCTCACTCCATACGCTGGCAAGGTGATAGCATTGCGCTGGCGCTATATCGCTCACAACTACAGCAAGAGCCGTGGTGCTGCCCTCGACAATGTGAAGATTGAGGCAGCCACCGCCAACGTATCGTTCAGCGCCGACGGCTGGGACGCTTACAAGGTGAACTATGGTGAAAAAGAAGTGTCGCCTACATTTGCCATCACCAACCTCGGTAGCGAGAGCGTGAGCATCAGCAGTGTGAGCTTCGGCACTGAATACTTCACCACCACACTTGCCAACGGCGATGAACTCAAGCCTGCTTCTTCAAAGCAATTCACCATTACAGCGCAAGCAAGTTTGGCAGCCGAATCCACCGACCTTAGCGACAACATGACCGTGACATTCAGCGACGGCACCGCAGCCACATTCCCTGTATCGGCAGTGGCATTGGGCAGCGATATTCACTACTTCGGCTTCGAACACGACGCTACAGGTGAAGTGCCATCAGGATTCACTGGCATCAACGCCGACGGCTCCGCCAGCCTCAAGATTTCGTTCTGGACATTCCCTAACAATGGTGGTTTGCTCTCTTTCTTCGTGCTCAACGACAGCGAATGCTACAACTCACTCAAAGAGCCTCACGGCAGTCAATCGCTGATGACACGCTGCAACAGCAACGGCGCATTCGACGACTGGTTGGTAAGCGCACTCTACACAGCCACCGATAAGTCGAAACTCGAATTCGACGCCCGCACATGGGAATCGGTCAACAGCGTGATGCCTGCAAAGGGACCAAAGGTGAATGTGTATGTGAGCGAAACCAGCGCCACCGACCGCAGCACCTTCAAGCAAGTGGGCACCACCACCGAACTTGGTCTGTTTAACCCTGCAGAGGGCTGGACACACCTCACCTACGACCTTTCGGCATACGCAGGAAAGAAAGTGTATGTGGCCATTCAGTCGGTAGCCACCGAGAGTCTTGGCGGCTTCTACGACAATGTGGAATTTAAGCACTTCGGCAAGGGCTTGAAGGGCGACATCAACGGTGATGGCGTGCTGAATACAACCGATGTTACCGCTCTGATTTCACACCTCTTGGGTTTGGGCTCGTATAGCAACTCGCTGTGCGACGTGAACGGCGATGGCCGCGTCAACAACTCAGATGTGACAGCACTCATCAACCTCGTGCTCGCTCAATAAGCATCACAATATCCTCGGTGTGGGGGAGTGTCAAAATCACCAAAAACGGAATCGCGTTTTTGACACACCCCCATACTTGTTATTTTTCTTTTCTCAGAGACACTAATAACTCATTATATTAACAAAAAAACCAGTAGCTTATGAAACTATTTAAACACTTCGTTTTGGCAGCGGCATTGGCGTGTGGACTGGTGGCATCGGCTCAAGATGCTACTCAGACCATCAGCCCCTACTCGGTGGACTTTGAAACCAAGGTTTCGACATCGGGCGACTTCGCTGCGGCAAAAGGTTGGGGACGCACTGGCACCAGCAGCTCCCAGTTCTCTTATCGCACTTCGCAAGGCGTGGATGGCTCAACGGCTCTTTACAGCGGCTATCAGAGTTCATCATCGCCTAATTATCTGGTTACCACTCGCCTCACTGGCACCGCCAGCGTGATGGTGAAGAACTACAACAACAAGACCGTGGTGAAGTTCTTCAAAGCCACCAAAAGCGAGGCAGGAGAATACGTTATCGGTGAAGAAATCACCTCTACCGTAACAGGTGAGCCAAGCACCACTGCTTACTGCACCTATTCTATTTCGGGATTGAACAACGAGATGGTGGCAATTTACGCCCACTATGCCTACCTCGACAATTTCGCCGCCACCAGCGCTGAAGTTGACCTCTATAAGAGTCTGAAGGTGGCATCGTGCAAACTCGTCTCCAGTTCTGCGCCCGACTGCGATGCTGAAGGCAACTTCCAAGTGGCATTGACTGGTGAGATTACCAACGATGGCGACCTGCCATTCAAGCCAGGCGACGAAGGTTTCTCCTACAGCATTGGCAAGTTTAATTCCACCTCCACCCCTCACGTGATTGTGGCTACCAAGCCATTCGACAAGGCACTTGCAGCGGGTGAGACAGCAGATGTGGAAATCTCGGTAACGCTCAACGTGGCTGACTATGCCAACCGCTCACGTTACGACCTGGTGGAAAACTACAAGAACACCAGCGCTTATGGCTCATGGATTGAACCAGTGAAGTATGAGCCAAAACTCGTGCTTCGCGACAACAATAACTACAATATGGGCACCGATGCCAGCACTGCAAAGAAGTTTGGCACATTCGGCATGATTTCTGCCAACACCGAAAAGAAATTCACGGTGGAAAATGCAGGTGCAGCACCTATGTCGGTTGAAATTACCGTGCCAGAAGGCTTCTCCGTGTCCGCCGCTGCTTTGAATGTGGCTGCTCACGACAAGAAGGAGGTCACCCTCACCGCTCTTGCCGCCACTCCAGGCATCTTCTCTGGCAACCTCACAGTGAAAGTGGTGGGCTACAACACCATCGACATTCCACTCTCGGCAACTGTGCTCGATACCAATAAGTTCTTCGCCAACTTCGAGGACGACAAAGACTCGAAGGCTGTGCCAACAGGCTGGTACGACTGTGGCAAGGGTGGCTACTGGACCAAGACCAACTACACCAACGGCTCAAACAACTTTATGAAGAACGGCACATCGTCGTATCCATCAATCCTCGCCACTCCAAAGTTGAAAGTGGAAGCAGGTGAGAAGATGACCTTCGACGCTGCTCGCAACTCGAAATACGGCACCAGCACAGTGGATGTGTACTATTCTGCCGACCGCAAGAATTGGACCAAGGTACTCGCATCTGAGAATATCAGCCTCACAGGCACCGACGCTGGTACCAGCGCCACTGCTACACAAACTTGGGCCAACTTCGTGGTTGAGGGCGTGCCAGCCGGTGAATACTATATCGGCTTCGAATCGGGCTACGCAAGCATCGACAATGTGTATGGCTTCAAGAAACTTGACGTGGCTCACGATGTGGTGGCTACCGAAACTGATATGCCAGTCGCAGCCACTGTGAACGATGAATATGTGGCTACGATGAAGGTGCGCAACATCAACACCGTGGCAGAAACAGAGGCTTACACCGCTATTCTCTACTTCAATGGCAAAGCCGTGGCAACTGACGGAACCTCTGAAATCGTTTCAGCAGGTGAAGCCAACTTTAAATTTGCATTCACTCCTCACGCCGCTGGCACCTATCCAGCCTACATGAAACTCGCTTGGACTGATGGCTACGAAATGGTAAGCGACACCGCACAAGTGGTGGTGAGCGAAGAAAAGGCTACCGCATCAGTGGTAGCGGGCGTGGGCAATGGCACCGCAAGTTCTCCATTGTTCCTCAACTACAAGAACAGCGTGTCGGAAACACTCTACACCGCTGAAATGCTTGCCGAAGCCGGTTTGAAGGCTGGCGACAAGATTGGCTCGCTCACTTATAAAGGCTACAACACAGCCGGCGATGTGACCACCAACGTGAAGGCATTTGTGATGAACTGCGCCGACACCGAATTTGGCGATGCCGACTATACCGCCGATGCCGATATGACTAAGGTGTTTGACGGTGAATACACCTTCAAGAAGCAAGGTAAGAGCACCGAACAGGTGGATATGCTGGTGATCACTTTCGCCGAACCATTCATCTACAATGGTGGCGCAATCAGAGTGAAAATGCAGTCGGAAGCCACCGCTTACAAGAACGTGTACTTCGCTACCGATGGCACCGTGGCTAAGATGTGCTATGGCAATAAAAACGACAATAAGCCAGTGAGCGAACTTACCCAACTTGCCGCTTCGGAATGGAAATTCCCAGTGACCAACTTTGGCGTGATTCTCACTCCAAAAGTGCTCAAGGGCAAAGTGGTGGACAAGAGCAATGCTGCTATCGAAGGTGTGAGCATCGAACTCGTGGCTATTCCAGTTCCTGTCATCAACGGTGAAGCAGCGCGTGTGGCTGATGTGCGCTACTACGGTGTGACTGGTGCAGAGGGCTTGTTCGAGATTCCAGTCATCAAGGCCGACAGAAATTATTTAGCCATATTCAGCAAGCCAGGTTACATTTCTGCCCACAAAACCATCACCGAAATCACCGAGATTCCTGATGTGGTGCTTGAAAAGGAAGTGCCTACCGCAGTTACCGACGTGGTGACAAGTAAGGCTGTGAACAGCAATGTTTACACCATCGACGGCCGCATCGTCAGAACCAACGCCACCAGTCTCGAAGGTCTCGACAAGGGCATCTACATCTTCCAAGGCAAGAAGCAAATCGTAAGATAACCCTTCCAAGGCAAGAAACAAATATAATTAATTCAAAAGGTCGGACACACGCCCGGCCTTTTGAACTCTAAAAAGATGTTAGAAATTAGATGTTAGATGTTAGAGGTTAGAGCACTCCGAGCACTCTGAGCACTCCGAGCACTCCGGGTTCTCCAAAAAAACACCAATTAAACCCAATTTAAATCCATTGACACCGATTTTAAAAATAGGTGCTAATCGGATAAAATGGATAAAATAGGTTTGAAACCAGTAAATTACCAGAGCCGAGACATTCGTCTTAACTTCTTTAACTTCTTAACTTCATAACTTCTGAAAAAAAACAACTTCTGAAAAAATCCCCATAATCTCTCAAGAATATGCGCATATTTAAGTTATTTAGTGTGGTTCTGCTGCTGTGGGCTATGGTGGTGCCTGTGGCGGCGCAGAAACGCAATATCAATCTCACTATCACGGTCACTGGACCGAGCGGTGCGCCTGTGCCCACGGCATCGGTGCTACTCAAGCAAACCGACTTCTCCCTTTCGTATGGCACCATCACGCTCAATGAGCAAGGCACAGCCAAACTGAAGGTGTATGCTGGCAACCACTCGCTCACGGCGTCGGCGGCTGGCTATTCATCGGTGGAGACCACCTTTGCCGTAACCGCCGATACCACCGTCACCATCGCTCTTGCCGAGCAGATGCAACGGCCGTATTCGCTGGGCGCAACGGTGAGCCACGACACGCAGTCGGGCTTGAACAGCCTCACCTTCACTTGGAACACCGAGAAGCCGGCGTTTTTCGACGATTTTGAGTCGTACGACGCTTTCGCCGTGAATTTCGGCGACTGGATAGGCATCGATGGCGACCAAGCCAATGCCGCCACCCTTGTCGGCACTTACCTCAATCAAGGCGTGCGCGAATATGCCCAAATCATCAATCCGCTGAAGGTGTCGCCCCCATGGTGGTACGACTACCCCGTGCTTCGCCCCTACAGCGGCAAGCAGTATGCTGGCTTTATCCGCACCGCCACTGGTGTGCCAAACGACGACTGGCTGATTACGCCCGTGATTACACCCGGCAACCAGAATGTGTTTTCATTTATGGCGAAAGCCGCCGATGTGTATAAGGAGAAATTCCAGGTGTATGTGACCGAGGTGGTTGATAATCCCACAAAGGCGGATTTCAAACTTTTGAACACGGGCAACTACGAGACCGTGGACTACAAGGCGTGGAGCAGTCGCACCTACGACGTGTCGAAATACGCCGGCAAGCAAGTGCGCTTCGCCATTCGCTACATCAGTTCGGCGAACAGCGGCGGCGCGTTTATGCTGATGGTCGATGATGTGTATGTGGGTCAAGCCACTTCTAACCCCAATGCCGCACCCGCTGCGCCAAAGGCACGCCGTGTGGCTGCCAAGTCGCCAGCCAACCCCAACGAGCGTTTCCGCGTGTATCTCAACGATGCCGAAGTGGGCATGTGCGACGGCTACGAATGGACATTTACCGACTTGGCGGCAGGCTCGTATAAACTTGGCGTGCAAGCCGTGTATCCATCATTGCAAACCGAGGTGGTGGATACCGTGGTAGTTGTCTCCGACCGCACGGCACGCTTCGTGGTGGAAGTGACCACCAACAATGCCAAGGCGGTGGAAGGCGAGATGGTGAGCCTGATGAACGAGGAAACTGGTGAGCAGAGCGAAGCCGCCATCACCGATGGCAAGGCGGTGTTCCCATCGCTGCTCATGGGCAAATACCTGTTGGGTGTTACTGCCAAGAATTATGAGGTGTTCAGCCAGTCGGTGGAAGTGACTGCCGACCAAACGCTCCCCATCACCCTCTTGGAGAAGATTGTGAAGCCCTACAACCTCACCACCGACGTTACGCCAACTGGTGCCAACAAGAATGATGTGTTGCTGAAGTGGAACCAGAATATCTCGTTTACCGACGATTTTGAGTCGTACAGCGATTTCGCAACAGGCAACTTCGGCTCGTGGAGCACCTACGACCTCGACAATCACATCTGCTACCCCATCGGTTTGGGTTCGCAGTCGAATATCGTCACATTCCCAGGCGCAAGCACACCATCCAACCCTTGCGCAGTGCCTCCTATGGTGTTCAACCCATGGAAGACGCAACCGGCGATGATGCCTACCGACAAGGCTGTGATGGCTCCATCGGGCGATAAGACCGTGGTATTCTTCTCGCCACAGGGCAATGGCGCCAACAAGTGGCTCGTGTCGCCCGAAATCCTCATTCGTGAAGATTTCGTGTGCCGATTCACCGCAAAGGCATACTCCGAGTTTAAGGAGTCGATGTCGGTGTGCGCATTCCTCGATGGCAAGAGCGACCCCGCCAACGATGCGTATGAGGAAGTGAGCCACATCGATGCGCTCTCCTACGGCTCGTGGACTATCTACGAAACCGACCTGAAGAAGTATGTGGGGCAGAAGATTCGCATTGGCGTGCATTACACCTCGTTTGACGCGTTCTTTGCCCAACTCGACGACTTCTATGTGGGCAACTTGGCAGGTGAGGGCACCACCCTCGATGTGGGTGAGGTGAAACGCTATAAAATCACGCTCGACGGCAAAGTGGCTGGCGAAGTGACCGAACCGCAAATCACGCTGCACAACGTATCGGCTGGCGACCACGTTGCCACTGTGCAGGCTGAATATGCCAGCGGACTGAGCGAGATTGCCACACGCAACTTCACCGTGGCGCTTGCTGGCGACATCAATGGCGATGGAAGTGTGGACGCATCCGACGTTACCGCCCTCATCAACAAAATCCTCGGCACCGTCAATTTCAGCAGCACCTTGTGCGACGTGAATGCCGATGGCGAGGTAAACGCATCCGACATCACCACCCTCATCAACATGATCCTCGAATAGCCCCACCCCCCACTGGGGTGGGGAAGTCAACGAGCCAACGAGTCAACAGGTCAACGAGTTGGCTGTCTGACAAGTCCGACAAGTCTGACAAGTCGGATAGGTCTGATAAGTCTGAAGGCTCCGAGCGATTCGGAAACAAAACACCTATTTAATCCATTTAAATCCAATTAACACCAAATTTTTTAGGTGCAAAAATCGGGTTTAAAGGATTAAATAGGTGTTCCTTTTTTCCTATCGGAGCACTCGGAGTAATCGGAGCACTTGGAGGCTCTAACCTCTAACTACTGGATTTTTGTTGAATCGGTTGAATCTGTGTGAGCCTTTGGAGCAAACCGGCGGAGAGCATCTGTGAGATTTTCCACCCACAAAGCAATACCGTGGGATCTGTGAGATCTGTGTGAGGCTAAGTGGGGTAAGTGGAATCTGCGTGAGGCTAAGTGGGATTGGCGAGGATGCCGGTGAAGGTGCGGCCGGAGTTGATGCCCAGACGGCGCGCGGAGAAGTATTTGTGGGGATGGCAGCGGCTACATTCGCCATTCCATGTGATGTTTTCGGGTTTCAGCCCGGCTTCGAGCAACACCAGTCTGTTTGCCTCTTGCAGGTGGATATGCGCCTTGCCAGTGGTAGCGTTGCGGCGGCTGATGGCGTCGGCGGAGAACCCTTGCGCCACAAATTGCTCCAGCACCTCGTCGCCCACCTCAAAGCAGTCTTGGCAGATGCTTGCGCCCATCACCGCCACGATGCGAGAGCGGTCGGCACCCAATCGTTTCATCGCCTCCACCGTGCGAGCGGCGATTTTCCCCACCGTGCCACGCCAACCAGCGTGCGCCACGCCCAAAACGCCAGCCTCGGCATCGGCAAGAGAAATATTCACGCAGTCGGCAGTGTTCACCCCAATGCACACCCCTTTGAGGCGAGTGACCAGCGCATCCACGGCGTGCAGACGCTCCATGCGCTCGGAGTGGGGCAGAGCCATCAGCGCATCATCCACCACAGCCACGTTGCAGGTGTGCGTTTGGCGAGGCATCACCAAGCGGTCGGGACTGATACCGAGAGCGGCACACAGCGCATTGCGGCAAGCCTCCACGTGGGCGAGGTCGTCGGCGGTGTAGTCGCAGAGATTCACTTCGCTGTAAGGGTCGTCGTCGTGGGAGCAGCCACGGAGCGTGTTCAACGCAATGATGCCCGGCATTTCGTGGGGCCATTGCAGAATATTGAATAATTTGTTGCTTGCAATAGGATTCATACCTCAAAATTACGAAAAAATCGCCCTTCGCTCAATAATAGAGCCTCATTTGGGCAAAAAATGCAGTTTTTTTTGAAAAATTCTTTGAAAAACTTGCACAATTACGAAAATAGCACTACTTTTGCAACGCAATTGCGACGATGAGTCCAGTTGTTAAGATTGTCTTATGGTGTAATGGTAGCACTGCAGTTTTTGGTTCTGCCTGTCTAGGTTCGAATCCTGGTAAGACAACCAATTTCAAAAGGGCTTTTTTTAAGCCCTTTTTTTAGCCCAGATGGCGGAATCGGTAGACGCGCTGGTCTCAAACACCAGTGGGGCAACCCGTGCCGGTTCGACCCCGGCTCTGGGTACAGGTAAAGCAGCTAAGTAGTTGAATATCAATACTTAGCTGCTTTCTTTTTGCCTTATCTGTTCCCAATTTATGAAGTAATACAGAAAGAGAAGCACTTAATATGGAAATAAAAAGAAGAGACCTAATTCATGAGAAAAAAAATGAATAGGTCTCTTTTATATCGTAGGGAGGTTGATCGCTTCATGAGTCAAAAAGGCTCTATCTGAATTGATACTCTCCCTGTCTATCTTATTTGAGTATACAAATTTAATTA
>ERZ1026780.987-NODE-987-length-20126-cov-6.110209_pt1 | contig 20126 bp, 7 predicted proteins | sample MGYA00380126_ERZ1026780 | MGnify/ENA primary metagenome ERZ1026780 (study PRJEB33269, sample SAMEA4719762) | human gut metagenome | biome: human-associated habitat; feature: organic feature; material: feces | place: Cameroon | collected 2013-10 ... | reverse complement strand
AGAAGCTGCGGCAGGTCGTGGAGCTGCCCGACCCCATCCCCGTCGCCGCCGTCCTCGACGGCGCGGGAGCGCGGGAGGAGATGGAACCGAAAGAGGAAAAGCGAGATTACGGTGCGGAAAAATCAAAACGTCATGAAGGCGTGGAGGAGGCACTGGGGGGAGGAAGTACCCGGGCAAAACGCGAAGCGGAACGGGAAATGATGATTCTGAGGGCGCGGGGCGTCTACCTGGAGGCGATGGAAGGCGTGCCGGACGTTGTGACGCGCGTGCTGGAGCGCATCGACGCGCTCTTGGACCCGAGGCGCGTGGAGGAGGCGACGATGCTCGCCTCCTGGCGCGCGCGGTACGCCCGCGCCGTCACGGGGCGGACGGCGGCGAGGTGGCGCGACCGGCTCTTCAGGCGCGTCGGGTAGGCGTTCGGACGCCATGCACAGGCCACGGTTGCGCAGGAGCGCGCATTCGGATGCCACGCACAGGGGGCGGTCGCGCAGGAGCGCGCGTTCGGACGCCGCACACAGGGGGGCGACGCGGGGACAGCAGGAGTACCTACGGCGTATAGGGTTTGTTCAGGCGGCGTGGAACGAATGTGCGTGTTTCGCGTTTTCCCGGGACGAGATTCGCGAGCGGGGTGCCTTCGACCGCGAGGGCGGCATCGGACGCGATGGGGGTGAAGTCGAGCGTCAACGTGCGTATCTTCACATCGTATTGCGCATCGTGGAGGTTGATGCCCCGGCAGTCGGTAATGACCGGCGAATCGACGAGACGGTGGTAGATGTATTCGGCGTAGCTGCACGTATCCATCCCCGGCCAGTCCGTATGGAGCCACGCATTGAGCTTCTTGAAGCCGACGACCTCGTCGAGCTTCTCCCGAAGCCGTTCGTTCGTGCAGCCGCCGACGAGGCCGACGGTGGCGAGGACCGTATAGCGCAGATCATCCTTCTCGGTTGCGTGCAGGACATACGGAATGTACTCGCGCTGAAGCTGTTCGACGCCCCAGTCCCGGTAGAGCGCGACAAGGGCGTTCGGGATGCCCTCGGACATGTCGAAGAGTTCGCAGTCCCACACGCGCGTACGTTCGAGGGGACGGAAGACGGCGCCTGACTCGGTGAACCCCAGGCCGAGGCCGAGCGTCGCGCGCGCGGCAAGACCGTTGTCGCCATAGTAGTCCTGCATGACGAAGCGCGCCAGCGTCGGGCACGCACGGCGCGCCGCGCGGTAGATCGCCTGCGCGTATTCGGCCTCGTCGCCCGCGATCTGGGCGAGGCGCGCATACTCCATCATGCAGCCGACCTCGCTGTTGAGCATGTCGACCGTGCCGGGACCGCCCCATTCGAGGCAGCCCGAGCAGAGGTACGTCCAGCAGTCGATCGCGTACATGTAGCTGACGACCTCGCGCGAAATCGTGTCCCAGTTGGCCTTCACGACGTCGTACTGGCCAAACTGGTCCGCAAGCTTCTGGAGACACATCACGATCATGCGCACGGTCTCGTTCGAGTCGCCGTAGATGATGCGCGAGCCGAACGCCGCCGGTTCGTAAACCGTCGAGATGTTGCGCGGCGAGTTCATGTAGATCGTGTAGCGGCGGCCGCTGAACGGCTCGCGGCGGTAGCGGCAGACGGCCTTGTAGGAGATGTCCTCCAGCGGCTCCAGCAGGCGCCAGGCGAGGCGGCGGCGGATAAGGCGGCGGTTCTCTTCGGTGTAGCCGTAGGGGTTCGGCGTGTTGCGGCTCATGCCGAGCAGCGACCCGTGCAGCGCGAGGTTGGGGGCGTCGGCGGCACCGGCGCGGTCGCCCGCGTAGTCGACCCGGACGCCACCGCCGCACGTGAAGTTCACCGCATCGGCGAACTGCGCGTTGAAGAGCGCGTCGTACTTTTCGAATCCGCTCGCGTGCGGCAGCGTCGAGAGGTCCTGACGGGGAATGCGGATCGCCCAGTCGACGCGGCTCTGTCCGTCCGCGACGAGAAGCGGTCCGTAGCGGGTGACGAGCGACGTGCGCTGTGCGTTCGCCTCGGCGCGAAACCAGTCCGGCCCCTTCGCGCCGAGCGACGCGGCGACCGGCGGAATCGCCGCGTAGGGGCGTGTCGGCGTCCGAAAGGCGTCCGCCGTCTCCAGATACTCGAAGTCGTCGCGGATCTCGACCATCCCCTCCTTCTCGTTCAGGCGGAAACGTTCGCGCAGGACGACGGGGTACCTGAACGCGCGCGGGTACCACTCGTCGATGCGCGCAACCGCCTCGTCGGGAATCCCCTTCGCCCAGCCCCGCGTATCGACCGTGCGCGAGCCCCAGATCCACGTCGGCACGATCACGCCGACGCCGTCACCCTTCGCCGCCGCCAACCGCAGGCCGGCCACGCCGCGCGCGCCGCGCATCGCCTCGATTCTGCCGGGGACCGTCCCCCACACGAGCAACAGCGGCGAGTCCCTGTCCGTCGCGTTCCACAGGAGCAGCCACGGCGCGGCGAAGTCCGTCGGATCGACCTCCCCGCCCTCGCAGACCGCGACGACCCGGACTCCCCCCTGCCTCTTCGAGCGATAGGCCGCGTAGGAGAGCGTGTTCCGAAGATGCAGTTCAACGGACGGCACATACACCTCCCAGCGGAGGCCCGGATAGGCGAGCGAGCCGTCGTAGCGCATTGTCCGAACGCCGTCCACCGTCAACACGCCGCCGACGGCGAGCGGGTTGATGCGGTCGGCGGCGAACGACGTCCGGCGCGGCCCATCGCCGGTACGCGGCGCAGCGAGGCAATACTGGACGCTGCCCAACGACACCTCCAGACGGCTCGACGTATTCTCGACGAGAAACCCGTTTCCGACTTCCCAGCCGAAGTGCCCGAATCCGTCGTTGCCCTCGTACCAGCCGCCGAAGAAGGAGGGCGTTGTGCGCACGCGGTCACGCTCGGGGAACGTGCGCCCCGTCAGGTGTCCGAGCAACCGCAGGAAAAACGCATCGCGCGCCTCCTTGCCCGGCACGAAGGACGTGCCGAGGCCGATGGACGAGTAGAGGACGCGCCCCCTGCCCGCGCGGCCCTCGACGACGGCGTCCGGTCCGCCGTCGTAGCGGAAGAGGACATGCCCCGCCACCTTCGCCTGGACGGAACGGAACACCGGGAACGCCGCCGCGCTGTAGCCGCCCGCGCGCGCGAGGGGGTGGCGGGCGTCCGTCGGCACGATGCGGCGGCGCGGCGGCAGGTCCTCCGGCGGGCCATGTCCGACGGTGCAGGGGAGAAGCGCCGCGATCTCCGGATCCAGCACGGCGGACGTCGCGTAGAGCGGCACGCCGCTCCCGGCCACGCGCGCGGCGATGAGCCGGGCGAGCGCGGCGTTCGTGCGGCAGGAGGCGTACACGATCGCGCCGGCCTCGTCGAGGTTCGTTGTCACGACCGCCGCGCCGTCCGTCCGCTCCAGCAGGATCTCGCGGAAGCCCCAATACTGTTGTTCGTCCAGGAGTCCCGTCTTCCGCCGCGAGCGCGAGGGGTTGACGTCCTCGTTGTCGAAGGCGAAGAAGACCTTGAGCGCGTCCGGGCGGACACGCGGAGGGGGCGGCGCCTTCGCCGGAACGGCGACGAACGTGTCGCCGGCGCGGTAGGCGGCGGACGTGCGGGCCTCGTTCGGCCCGCACACGCGGAAGCCCGTGACCTCGATGCCGCCCGACGCACCGACGGGGAATTCGGTCGGATTGAGCAAGATCTTCACCTGGCGAATCTGGACGGCGCGGTCGCCGAGGCCGAAGTCGTTGTCGAGCGAAAGAACCTGGTCCGTCCAGTTGCGCCCCGAAACGACAACGTCCGGCACGTTCTTCATCGGCGTCTTCGCCCCGTCCGCGTAACTGACGGCCACGTTCATCCGCACGGCGCGTCCGTCGAGGCTGCGCGCGGAGAAGACGATCTTGTCGTGCGTCCACGTGCTGCGGTTGACGTCGGTGATCGCAAGCGCCATCGTCTTGCCGGGCGCGTCACGGCGCGTCGCGGACAGCCGGAACGCCGAACGGTCGATCGACTCCAGCCGGTAGTCAGCCGCCTTGTCGTTGATCCGGTAGAGCACCCAGTCGGGCCGCCTTGCGGCAACCGCCGTCCCCACGCACGCGCAGACCAGCGCAAACAGAACCGTCCTCGTCATCTCAGCCTCCTTCTCTTCAGGCAGAAGGCGGTTTCACACGGAAACCGCCTTCACCGGGAATCCGTCCACTCCCTCCACCGGCTACCACTCGACGAGCGCGAAGGAATTGGGCTGGAGCTTCAGCACGGCCGTTCCGTCCGCCTGGACGATGAGCGGCGTTTCCGTGTAGGTGCGCACGGCGTCCGTCAGGTGGCAGCGCGCGGTGGCGGGATCGACGCCCTTGGGGAGCGTCAGCTTGACCCGGCGCGTCTCGACGATGTTGTTGTCGTCCGAATAGCGCGCGAGGAAGAGCGCGCCGCGCCCGGCCGCGTTCTTCGCGGCGCAGGCGAAGAGCTGCGGTTTCTTGATGTCCGGCGTCGCGACGGTCGTCGCGACCTGCGTGCCGAGCTCGGTCAGGCGGCGCCAGGCGAGGAACGGGTAGTAGCCCTTCATCGGCAGGAGCGTGAGCGTGTCGAACAGGTTGTTCATGTTCGTGTTGACGCGCGCGTCGTAGAACATGAGCATGTCGAGCGGCGCGTCCTGGCAGGTGATCATCACGGCGGCGACGGACGCGGCGCCCTTCTGGTTGAAGCGGCCGTTCTCGCACTCAAGCGAATAGACCCACTCGTCGCTCCAGCCGCGCACGTAGTTCCATTCGTTCAGATGGCTCTCCGTCTTCGTGAAGCCGTTCGCGTCGAGCAACGCGCGGGCGCGGCGCGCGGCGTCGGCGGGCGCGGTCGCGTCCTTGTAGTAGCAGTGCCAGGAGTAGAAGTCGAGCGGCAGCTTCTCCTTCGCGCAGAACGGCAGGAACTCCTTCTCCCAGGCGCCCCACCAGCAGAAGGCCGGGCCGCCGATCTTGATCGTGTCGCCGAAGCATGCGCGCAGATGGCGCGACGTCACCTTGTAGAGTTCGAGGAACTGCGCGTTCGTGCCCGTCCAGGTCGGGCCCGGCCGCCCGTCGGCCGTCGGCTTGTTGCCGTCCGGCTCGTTCCAGATCTCCCAGTACTTGATGTTCCACTTGAAGCCGTCCGCCCAGCCCTCGTTGTAGTGGCGCACGATGTGCTCGCAGATGCGCGCCCACTTGGCGAAGTCCTTCGGCGGGTTGACGCCGTACTTCTTGATCCAGTGCTCGATGGACTGGCCGAGGCGGTAGTAGGGCTCGGTGCCGGCGGCGCGGATGTTGCCGAGGTATTCGTCGGTGAGCGTGAAGTCGTAGCTCGCGGGGTCCTCCACGTCCGCGTCGAAGTCCGGGAACACGGCGCTGATGTCCACGGTGTGGTGCGCCCCGTAGGCGTTGCAGATGCTCGCGTCGTGGGTGCGCGCATACGGGATCTTCAGGGCGGCGTATTCGTCGAAGTTGCCGCGCGACTGGTCGCTGCGCGGCTTCGTGGGGCCGTTGTTGACCGCGTTCATCAGCTTGATCGGTCCGCGCGTCGCGTTCGCGTCGACCGCCACGGACCACTCCGGCGCCGCGACGAGGGCCAGCCCCGCGCATCCCGCCGCCATCAACATGAGCTTCTTCATTCCGTTCGTTCCTTTCGTTTGCGTTTCAAATCCCCTCAAGGGCCGACGCCTCACTTGGTGCCGTAGCTGATGACGCAGAAGGAGACCAGCAATACGAGGATGCCCAGCGCGAGGCACCCCTTCGTCTTTGCGCCCGTACCCTTCCACTCGCCCATCAGAAGGCCGAGGAGGGACGAGAAGAAGATCGAGCTGCCCATCACCACGGCGAAGCCGATGTACTTCAGGTCGCCCATCTGCGGCTCGCCGATCTTCTGGCACGCGAACTGGCATGCCCAGATCACACCCGCGAGGGCCGCCCACGCGGGCGCGGCCGTCTTCGCCATCCGTCCGTAGTCGGCGAACGTGCCGTTCCGTCCGTTCTGCCAGAGGCACCACGCGACGTTGACGGCAAGCCCGCCCCAGAAGACGACGACGAGGACGGGCATGCCGCACCACGCCGTCGGCGTCCCCGCCGCCGCCGCGGCCTTCTCCAGCGCCGCGCCGCTCTGGAGGCCGAAGTTCATGCCCGCCGAGGCGATGCCCGAGAAGAGCGCCACGAGCATGCCCTTCCTGAAGTCGAACTCCGCCACCGCCGCCTTCTTCTGCTCCTCCGTAAGCTCGCCTTCCTTGAACTTGCCCGCGAGGCCCACCAGCGCGATGCCGACGAGCGAGCCGAGGACGCCGCCCAGCACGATCTTCGCCCCCACCGTCGCCACGAGGGTTCCCGCCTGCCCCGTCACAAGCGGCGGGATGAGCGTCCCCGTCGCCGAGCAGAGTCCGCACCCGATCGCGAGCCCCAGGCCGATGCCGAGGTAACGGATCATAAGCCCCCAGGTGAGGCCGCCGAGCCCCCACAGCGCGCCGAAGCCCGCGCACTGCGCGAGCGTCTTCGGCCCGGCGCCCGCGATGACCTTCAGCGTCCCCGGGCATGTCGCCAGCGCGAGGACAAGCGGGAACGCCAACAGCCCGGCGAGCGCGTAGACGAGCCAGTAGCTTTCATACGCCACGCCCCGGATCCGGCGGAACGGCACCGCGAACACGGCGCCGGCCAGACCGCCGAGCGCGAAGATAAGGGACCCCATCAGCGGGTTTGCGGATACGGCCTCGACCATTGCTTCTCTCTCCTTTTTTGAATGAAATCACTTCGTTCGCCACGCCCGGTAGGCCGCCGCGTCATAGGGCGGAGGGCCGTACAGGCACCGGTTCACACGCGCCACGCCCTCGAACGCATAGTCGATGCGCAGCATGCCCTGCCCCGAGAGCGGGATGTTCTCGCACAACACCTTCGTGCCGTTCGCGGGGATCTCGGCCGGACCCTCCCACACGGCCCGCCCCGTCTCCGCATCCACGGCCCGCACCGTCCCCGCGACGGCGTACAGGCGGTCGTTCACCGCGACGAGGCGGTTCGTGACGCCGCGCGCGGCCTCACCGTCGAACGGCGTGTCGACGTAGGCGACGAGCTGGGGCTGCTGCACGCCCTTGATGGCGTCGTAGGCCTTCTTCTTGCCGAAGTAGTAGTCGACGACGCCGTCCGAAATGATCGGCCAGCCGTCGCGCAGGTTCCACCAGAGGAGCCCCCACGTGCGCCCCTTGCGGGAGCGCGACAGCTCGATCCAGTACTTGAGCGCCTCGGCCTGGACGCTTTGGGAGAGGTCCGCGAACGTCGCGAGATCCTTCGGCACATGCCCGAACATCGCCTTCACCTGGCGCGGCATGAGCGCGTTCCGCCCGGACCCCGCGCGGCGCTGGGAGGGGTAGGCCATCGTCGCCTTGCAGGCCCATTCGTCGTTGAACGTGAACGGGTCGTCGGGGTTCGGCCACGGATAGAGGCCGGCGGGCGTCATCATGCGCCGGAGCGCATCGACGTTCGGGCAGCCGTGATAGCCCGTCTCGCTCACGAAGGTCGGCGTCGCGCGCGTCCAGAAGGCGTTCTTGAAGTAGGTGTGGCGCGGCCCCCAGAGGTGGTCCTGCGAGAGCTTCGCCGCACCGCGCACGACGGCGGGCGTCCACCAGGGCGAGGAGGGAATGTAGGGCGTGAAGGGATCGAAGTCGCGGAGGACGCGCGGCAGCACTTCGCGGCTGATGCGCTCGCCGGCCGGGTCGGGGGCCCAGGCGCCCCAGTAGCCCGCCATCGCGCGGTCGATCTCGTTGTTCGCGCACCAGAGCGCGAGGCAGGGATGGCTGCGCAGGCGCACGACCTGCGCGCGGGCCTCGTCGGCGATCGTGCGCGCGAAGGCGTCGTTCTGCTCGGGCTGCACGTTGCCCATCATGAAGTCCTGCCACACGAGGATGCCGTTCGCGTCGCAGAAGTCGTAGAGCGCATCCGGCTCGTAGACGCCGCCGCCCCAGACGCGGATCATGTTGCAGTTGAGGTCGACGAGCATGTCGAGGGCACGGTGCAGGTGCTGCCCGTCGCGGGAATGGCAGGCGTCGAGCGGCGTCCAGTCCGCACCGTGCAGGTAGAGGGGCGTGCCGTTGACGACGAAGCGGAAAGTCCCCGGCTCCGCCTCGCTCTTCCAGTCCGCCCGTTCGAGGCGCACCGTGCGCAGGCCGACCTTCCGGGCGTCGCGGGCGAGCACGGTGCCGTCCGCCGCCACGAACTCCGCCACGCCGTCGTAGAGTGCGGCCTGCCCCGCGTCGCGCGGCCACCAGAGGTCGGCGTTGCGCACCGTGAGCGCGGTCCGCGTCTGGTAGAAGTGGACGGGCTCCTCGCGCCGGACGGCGACCTTCCCGTTGCGGGCGAGCGTGAGGCGCAGGGTCGAGGCGTGCAGGTGCTTCCAGGGTGCGAGGATCTGGCCGTCCACCTTCAGTTCCGCCGTACGGGTCTTCGGGTCCGCCTTCAGGCACATCCAGTGGACATCGCCGAAGCGGCAGGCGGGCAGAACGTCGAGCGCGACGCTCCGCCAGATGCCGCTCGTCACGAGGCGCGGCATGATGTCCCAGCCGAACATGTGCTGCGCCTTGCGGATGCCCTCCACGTCGGTGCCGCCGATGCGGCTGCGGCCGAGGACGCCGAGGAGCGGACGCCCCAGCGGGCTCTTGATGTACACAGCGAGCGTGTTGTCGTCCTTCAGCCGCTCCGTCACGTCGAAGCGGACGGGCGTGAACATGTTCTCGCTGTGCCCGAGCCGTTCGTCGTTGAGGACGTATTCCGCGCGCGTATCCACGCCGTCGAAGCGCAGCTCGACGCGCTCCCCCGGCCGCACGGGCACACCCCGAAACGTCCGCACATACCGCCACTCATACTGTTCCCAGCCGAGGAGCGCCCAGGCGTTCGTGCCGACCGTCGGGTCGGGGATGACGCCCGCCGCGTGCAGGGCGGCGTAGGTGTCACCCGGCACCGTCGCCGGGATTGACGTCCACGCGCCCCCTTCCTGCTGGCGGCGGTAGCCGAGCGTCCACGCGCCGTCCAGCGACACGCCGCCCGCCTGCGCCGCACCGATGCATGCGGCAACGGCAATCATCAGCCACCGGCCTGTGATTCCATCTTTTTCCATGCGGGCATTATACCACAGAAATCCGATTTGCCATTTGGTATAATACGGTCCGACATGATTGGCATCTCAAAGCTCTACTTCGGCACGGTTGAAGCATCCGACCGGCTCCGCTACCGCAAGGGCGTCCACCGCCGCCCCGTGGTGGTGTGGAACTGCACCCCCGCCTGCAATCTCGCCTGTTCGCACTGCTACGCCGCATGCGCGGGCGAGCAGCGCGTGCTCACGACGGACCAGGCCCGCGCCGTGATCGACGATCTCGCCGCCTTCGGCGTCCCCGTCATCCTCTTCTCCGGCGGCGAACCCTTCCTCCGCCCGGACATCCGCACGCTCGCCGCCCACGCGAAGGCCCGTGGCATCCGCGTCACCTTCTCGACGAACGGCACGCTCATCGACGATGCCTGGGCGGACTGGATCCGCGACCTCGGCGTCGCCTACGTCGGCATTTCCATCGACGGCACCGAGGCGATTCACGACGCCTTCCGCCGCCACCCCGGCGCCTACCGTCAGTCCCTTGCAGCCATCCGCCGTCTCCGCGACCGGGGCGTCAAGGTCGGCCTGCGCGTGACGATGACCCGCGACAACGTCGCCTCCCTCCCCGCCATCTTCGACCTCATGCGCCGCGAACGCGTGCCGCGCATCTGCCTCTACCATCTCGTCTACACGGGGCGAGGGAGGGAGATCGCCGCGACGGACCTCGACCACGCCGAGGCCCGTGCCGCGCTCAACACGATCCTCGCCGAAACGCGCACGTGCTTCGAAACCGGCTTCCCCGTGGAGGTCCTCACCGTCGACAACGCCTGCGACGGCATCGCCCTCTACCTCAGGATGAAAGCCGAGAACCATCCCAACGCGGACCAGGCGCTCGAACTCCTGACCCTCAACGGCGGCAACTCGTCTGGCGAGGGCATCGGCTGCATTTCCTGGGACGGTACGGTCTATCCAGACCAGTTCTGGCGCAACCACCCCGTCGGCAACGTCCTGGAGACGCCCTTTTCGCAGATCTGGGGACACCCCGCCCCCGGTTCCCTCCTCGCCGACCTGCGCCGCAAGAAGGAACTCGTCCAGGGCCGTTGCCGCCATTGCCGCTGGCTCGACCTCTGCGGCGGCAACTTCCGTGCGCGCGGCGAAGCCGTGACGGGCGACCTCTGGGGCGAAGACCCAACCTGCTACCTCACCGACGCCGAAACCGTCCCCTGACGACGCCGCTCAGAACGAGGCGGCGAGGCCGGCGGAGACGACGAGGCCGGAGAAGTCGACCCGCGCGGAGAGGCCGTCCGCCGAGGCGCCGAAGCGGTCGATCCACTCGTACCCCACCTCCGCGAAGAGGCCGAAGTTGTCCGTCAGGCGCGCCGTCAGCCCCACCTCGCCCGCGAAGCCGGGGCGGCACCGCGTCTCGGACGCGCGGGACGCGCCCGCGTCGAAGTCGAGGTGCGCGAGGCTGCAGAGCGCCGCCGCGCCCGCGTAGGCGTCCAGCCACGGGAACGCGCGCCACGTCACGGTCGGCCCCAGGCCCACCTGGTAGAGGTCGGCCCGCAGGCGCGCGCGCACGGCCTGTCCGGGCGTGCGCGTCACCGTCTCCGGCCCCCACGTCGTCGGCGCCGAGGGGTCGCGCTCGGGGTTCGGCGCGTAGGCGAAGTCCCGGTCGTCCGGGTACGGCCCGCCCGTGAAGAGCCACCAGTCCGTCCCCGTGCGCGTCACCGTCGTCGCGCCGCCGCCCCGCCCGGATGCGTCCGCGCGGACGCCCCAGTACCCGGCGAGGCGCAGGTCGAGCGCAAGCGAGAAATCCCCCGCCGTCCAGACGTCGTGCCCGACGCGCGCCTTCAGGCCGAGCGGCGCGCGCGTGTCCGTCGCGTCCACGCCCGCTGCGCCGCCGTCCGGCGTCACCGTCGTCTCCGTGAAGGACGCCCCGACCGCCCAGAGCTCGTCGCCGGGCGCCGCCGCCGGACTCGGGTCGGGCCGCCGCTCCGTCACCTCGCCCGGCGTCCAGTCGCCCGCGCCCGGATCGCGGTCGTACCCCGTCCGCGTGTACGAGCCGGGGACGGACGGCACGGACGCCGTCCCCCGGATCTCCGCCTTCACGCGCGTCCGCCACGCCGGGCCGACCGAGAGCCGCCAACCGTCCGCCGACGCCATCGTCGCCGCACAGGCGGCCATCATGTAAACCATCATCTTCCTGTTCGTCTTCATTTTCCAAATCCTCTTTGTTCGTCACTCTTCCAGCCGGACGCGGAAGAAGCCGGACGCCCCCTCCGGCGCGGCGACCTCCAGCGTCAGCGAGCCGTCCGCCCCGCGCGTGACCGCGCGCGGCGCGAGGACGGACGGCGCGGCGCCGAGCCGCGCCCGGTACTCCACGCGCAGCAGCGACGCATCGACCGCGCCCCAGGCGGCCGCGCGTTTGACCGCGACGGAGAGCCGCACCGCCCCCGGCGCGGCCTCCAGCCCGCCGAGCGACAACCCGTCCACCACGGCGTCCGTCCGCACCTTGACGTCGCCGACGTCCTGCGTGAGCGAGCCGAGATAGTCCGCGTCGTCCGCGAGCGACGGCGCGAGCCGCACCGTCGGCGTCGTCCCCGCGCCAATGCCCGCGCGGCGGAACGGACGCCTCCCGACCGCCGGACGCCCGAGGACCGTCATCTCCGCCAGCTTCCGGCAGTCCGCGAAGGCATGGTCGCCGAGGGACGCGACCTCCGCCGGCAGGCGCACGGACGCGAGCCCCGTCGCCGCGAAAGCGTAGCGGCCGATCGCGAGTGCGGCGGGCGCGGCGGGGTTTGCCCAGTCCCGCACGGACGCGAACGCGACGCGCGCGAGCGTCGGAATCCCCGAAAACGCCCGGAAGCCGATTTCCGTGCAGAACAGCGGCAACGTCAGCGCCGCCATGCCGCTCGCCGAGTTCGCGAACGCGCCGTCGCCGATCGCCGTGATGAAGCGCCCCTCGATCTTGTCGGGAATGACCACGTCCGCAATCCGTTGGTTCGGGTCCTTGAAGCCGACGACCTTCGCCGTCGCCGCGCCTGTCGCCTCCCACCTGAAGATCGTCTCCGCGTCCGACTCCTCGTGGACCGTCACCGGCGGTGGCGTGACCGTGAGCGTCCCGTAGACCTTCGTGATCTCGTAGTTACCCGCCGACGTCCCGGCGTCCAGCGTGTAGTCGAACGAGTTGGGGACGCTGTCCGCATCCGCGAGCGTCGCGAAGTTGCCGTAGGTCGCGCCCTCGCCGGGGGCGAAGCCGTCGCCGCCGACCGTCACCGTCGTCTCCGCGTGCGCCGCGCCGTCATGTGTCCACGAGCCGTCGCCCGACGTGAGCGTGAGCCGGCGTTTCCGGATCTCGAACGTCTGCTCGTCCGTGCCCGTGTAGTTGTTCTTTCCCGTGAAGGTCATCGTCGCCGTGCCCGCGTCCACGTTGTCCGCGTAGCTGACGTCGAAGTCGTCCGCCGTGAGGAGCGACGGCTCGCCGTCGCCGAACCCGGCGTCCGGCGTCTTCGCCGTGCCGTCGTACACGTAGTCCTCCGCCGGCAGGACCGGCCACACGAGCCCTTCGATGTTCTTCGGCGTCACCGTCACGTTCCGGGAACCCGCCACCGTCTCGTAGCCAGCCGCCGCGATCTGGAAGTAGATCGGCCTGTCGGTGCAGGCGTTCGTGTACGCCACGGCGTCGCGCCACGGGCCGTCGGCGCTCTCCGCATACTTCACCGTCGCCCCCGTCGCCGGCGTCGAGACCGTGACGCTAATGCCGTAGCCCGCGCCGCAGTACTCGCCCGTCGTCCCGTCCGCCGCGTAGCGGATCGCCGCGGCATGGATCGTGAATGGCACCGTAGCCGTGAGCGCCTTGTAGTTCCGCGATTCGGGAACCGTGAAGGTCGCCGTGTAGTGCCCCGGCAGCGTCGGCTTCGCGCCGGACGACCAGGTCACCGCCGCGACGCCGGACTTCGCCGCCGAGACGGGCTCGCCCGCCGCCTGTCCGTAGGTCCAGTCCGCGACGGCGGGCGGCGGCGTCCAGGCGTTCTCCGCCTTCCGGATCTCGAACGTCTGCACGTCCGTGCCCGCGTAGTTGTTCCTGCCGGTGAAGGTCATCGTCGCCGTGCCCGCGTCCACGTTGTCCGCGTAGCTGATGTCGAAGTCGTTCGCGGTGAGGATCGACGGCTCGCCGTCGCCGAACCCGGCGTCCGGCGTCTTCGCCGTGCCGTCGTACACGTAGTCCTCCGCCGGCAGGACCGGCCACACGAGCCCTTCGATGTTCTTCGGCGTCACCGTCACGTTCCGGGAACCCGCCACCGTCTCGTAGCCAGCCGCCGCGATCTGGAAGTAGATCGGCCTGTCGGTGCAGGCGTTCGTGTACGCCACGGCGTCGCGCCACGGGCCGTCGGCGCTCTCCGCATACTTCACCGTCGCCCCCGTCGCCGGCGTCGAGACCGTGACGCTGATGCCGTAGCCCGCCCCGCAGAACGGGCCCGTCGTCCCGTCCGCCGCGTAGGCGATCGTCGCGGCGGACGCCGCCAGGCCCGCGCACGCGCACAGCGCGCACACGGCCTGTTTGATTTTCCGTCTGAATCGCATCATTTCAGTATTCCTTTGTTCTGGTTCACCAAAGACCTCACCTGACCTCCACCGCCACCTTGAAGAACCGCATCGCCGCGCGGTTCGCGTCCGTGACCGGCGTCCACGCCGCCGCGCCGAGCGTCGGCTTGCCGTAGACCGTGTAGGCGCGCGGCGGCTCGGCCGCGCGCAGGTCGGGCGACCACGTGACGACGGGCGTGCCGTCCGCGCCGAGCGCGATCGACGCCGTGAACCGGCTCGCCGCGTCCGCCGGGTCGAGCCCCGCGACGTACGACTCCCAGAGCGCGACGCCGTTCGCGCCCGGCGCGTGCGCCGCCGCCTCGTAGTCGCCGCCGCCGAACCGGCCGACGTAGGCGTCGAGCCAGGCGTGGGGCACGGGGACGGGCGTCGTCGTGGTCGCGTCGCCCGCCGGCGGGTCGTCCGGCCCCCGGAAGATCTCGAAGTCGACGTCGTAGGGCGCGGCAAGCCCGACACCCGCGTAGTTCTTCGACTCCGCCACCCAGAACCGCGCCGTGTACCTGCCCGGCGCGGACGGCCGCGTGGCCGTCTCGGACGCGACGGGGGCGCCGCGCCGCCGGTAGGCGACCGAGAGCGTCCCGAAGCGCGCGCGGCCCGTCGGCTCGTTCGCGGCCTCGACGCCGTTCGTCCAGCTGCGGATGCCCGGATAGGTCGACCAGCCGTTCGCGCCCTTCCGGATCTCGAAGACGCCCGTCCAGTCCGCCTCGTCCCCGCCAAGGCCCTTCCACTTGTAGTCCGCCGTGTTCGCGAGCCGCAGGACGACGTTCGTGTAGAGGCCCGCGTCCGTCCCGCCGGGATTGGCGGCGACCGTCCAGCGCGCGTCCGCCGCGATCGTCGGCTTCTGGAGGCGGCCGCTGTACGCCCGCGACGGGATCACCGGCGGCGCGACGGGGCGCTTCAGGATCGCGAACTCCTTCGTGACGACGCCGCAGTAGTCGTTCGTTCCCGTGACGGTCACGGGGAAGAGCCCCGCGCCCGTCCGCCCCGAGTAGGCGAGCGTGTAGTCGTCCGCCGTCGCGATGTTCGGCTCGCCGTCCACGACCGTCACGGCGGGCCTCTTCTCCGTCCCGTCGAAGAACCACGCCGCGTCCTCGTCGGCGACGCACATCTCCTCCGTCAGCGCCTTCGGCACGATGCGCAGCGTCCCCTTCCCGTAGTACGGCGCGTAGTTGGGCGACAGGAGCTTGAAGTAGACCGCGAGGTCGCCCTCGGCGACGTGCGTCCGCGTCGGGGCCGTCTCGGAATAGGCGCTCTCGTCGCCCGGGACGAGCGCGTAGGAGAGGCGGTACGGCTCGCCGAAGTCCGGCGCGGGCGCGAACGGCTGGGGCGCGCCGTTGTAGACGCGGGCGCAGAGCGGGCCGCCGTCCGCGTCCGTCTCGCCGCCGCCGAACACCGCGCCGGGGTCGAGCGTCGCGGGCGTGACGCGCAGCCAGCCGTACTCCTTCGTAATCGTGTAGTTCCCCGCAAGCGCCCCGCCCGTCAGCGCGTAGTCGAAGAGGTTCTCCATCGCCCCCACGTCCGTGAGCGCGCCCGAACACGTCGCCGCGAAGCCCTCGCCGTCCACGAAGCCGGGCGAGCCGTCCTTCACGCGCACCGCGCCGCAGCGGAGCGGCGTGCCGTCGTAGACCTTCTCCGCCCCGTCCGAGACGAGCGTGACCGGACGCGGCGCGATCGTGACGGTCGCCGTCCCGAAGTACGTCTCGTAGTAGGGCGCGTCAAGCGCGTAGAAGACCGTGTGGACGCCCGCGTTCGTGAACGCCGGCGCCTCGCCGCTCCACGCGGCCTCCTCCGGGAGGGTCGCGCTTGTCGCGACCGCACCGTCCCCCCGCGCCGGGAGGGTCGCGCTTGTCGCGACCGCACCGTAATACCGCACCGTGACGGGCGCGGTCAGCAGGCTCGGCGGCACGACCGCCGCCGTGTGCCCCGCGCCGTCGTAGGTCGCCGCCGTCGAGAATCCGGACGGATCGGCCGAGCCCTCGTCGTCGAACGTTATCCGCGCCTTCGTGACGCGCAGGACGCCCGGGTACCACGCGAGCGAGTAGTTCCGCGTCACGTCCTCCGTGCCGTGGCGCAGGACGCGCACGGACGCGATCGCGTTCGACACCACGCCGTCGCCGTCCGGGCCGTCCTCCGGCGTGAGGACGACGCTCTCCGGCGCGAACGCGACGTCCAGCGCGTCGCCGGGCCGCAGCTTGTCGGCGTTCTCCGCCGTGTAGGACGGCAGACGGTGCGCCGTGCCGTCGTAGGCCCACGTCGCCGAGTCCGCCGTCACCGTGATCTCGTCCGCGCTCGCCAGCACAGTCAGCGTCCCCCAGGCCTCGGTCACGGCGTAGTCCGAGAGCCGCGTGCCCGCCCCCGCCGCGTAGGCGCAGCGCGCCGAGACGCGCCCCGCGTCCGTGATCGCCGCGAAGTCCGAGAACACAAAGGATTCGCCCTCCGGGAGGGTCGCGCTTGTCGCGACCGCACCATCCCCACGTCCCTCCGGGAGGGTCGCGCTTGTCGCGACCAATTCAACCTCGTCCGCGCCGAAGGTGAGCGGCGCGCCGTCGTAGGTCTTCGCCTTCGTCGACGTCGTGAGCGTGACCGCCCTCTTCGCGATCGCCACGTCCACCCTGCCCGTGTAGGCGTTGTAGTAGTCGGCCTCCACCGTGAACCGCACCGTCGCGTTCGTGGCGTGCGTGAAGCGCGGCGGCTCGCCGCTCCACACGGCATCCTCCGGGAGGGCCGCGCTTGTCGCGGCCGCGCCGTCCCCACGGTCCTCCGGGAGGGCCGCGCTTGTCGCGGCCGCGCCGTCCGCAAAATACCTCACCCGCGCGGGCTGCAGCAACCGCGCCGTCACCACGACCTGCGTCGCGACGCCGTCGTAGACCTTCGCGACGTCGTCCGCCCCGAAGACCTGCTCCGCGCGGATGCAGGCGTTCGTCATCCTGAGGACGCCCTCCTTCAGCACGAGGTTGTAGTTGCGCGTGCGGTCGGCGCCCGTCGCCGCCTCGACGATCCGCACGGACGCAAACCGGTTCGAGACGACGCCGTCGCCGTCCGGCCCGTCCGCCGGGGTGCGGACGACGCTCGCCGGGTCGACCGCGACGCGCAGCTCGTGCCCGGCGAGCAGCTTGTCGCCGTTCCCGACGCGCCACGTCGCGGCGCGGTGCTCTTCGCCGTCGTAGGCCCACGTCGCCGAATCGGCCGTGACGGAGATCTGGTCGCCGCCGACCGTCACCTTCAGCGTCTGCCCGCCCGCGACCGTCACGTCGTAGTTCGCGACCTTCGCCGTCGCGCTGTCGCGGTAGGAGAACGTCGCCGCCGTCTCGCCCACGTCGGTGATCGAGGCGAAGCCGAAGTAGTCGAGGCACTCGCCGTCCGCATAGCCGCTCCCGCTCGCCGTGATGTCGCCCGGACGCACCGAGAGCGGGAAGCCGTCGTAGGGCTTCTCCCTCGAGGCCGCCATCAGCGTGAGCGGACGCCGCGCGATCGACCACGCGAGCGGCGCGGGCGCGGCCGGCGGCTCGTAGTTCGCCGCGTCGTAGTCGAGCGCCACCGTGGCCACGTAGTCGCCCGCGTCCGTCGCCTCGTGCCCGGCGAGGCGCGCCGTCACGCCCGCCGGCACGCCCGTCAGCGCCACGCCGTGCGGCCGCCCGTCGTACATCCACGTCGCCGCGCCGGGCGCGACGCCCCACGCGATCCCCGCGCCGCCCGGCTCCTGCCCGGGGTACGTCGCCTTGGTGACGGTCAGCGTGCCGTATTCGGTCGTGAGATCATAGTTTTCAAGTCGCGTGTCCGCGCCCGCCGAGACCGTGAAGGTCGCCGCCGTCTCGCCCGCCGCCGTCCGCTCGGCGAAGTCCCCGTAGGCGAACGATTCGCCCTCCGACAGGGCGGGCAGCCCCTGCCCGCCGTCCGTCAACGCCGCGTCAATGTCGTCCGCCGTCAGTTTCAGCGGCGTGCCGTCGTAGGGCTTCGTCCGGCTGCGCGACCGCACCGTCACCGCACGCTTCGCGATTGTCACCTTCGCCGCATGCACGAAGTCCTCGTAGTTCGGATTCGTCACCCGGTACCACACCACGTATTCGCCCGCGTTGGTGTAAGCCGGCGCCGCCCCCCATGGTAGGGCGGGAGCCCCGCGCCCGCCGATCCCCGCGCTTCCGTCATCCGCCGCGTATTCCACCGCGCTCTCCCCAATCATCGCCGCCGTAAAGGCTTCGACAAGCGCGTTCGTGTCAATCGTATGCCCCTCGCCGTCGTAGACAAACGCCGCATCAAACTTCGAGAGCCCGCCGTCCGGCACGTCGCCCTCGCCCGGCTCACCGCCGCCGCCTTCACCGCCGCCGATGCTGGCCTTCGTCACCGTCAACGTACCGTTCACCGTGGTGATCGCGTAGTTGTCGGCCTTGGTGTTCCCTTTCAGGGTATAAGTGAAGGTGTTTTCGCTTGCACCCACGGCGGTCTGCGATCCGGTGAAAGTATACGTCGCCCCCTCGCCGTCCGCGAACCCGTCGCCGCCGACCGCCACCTCGTGCGCCGTGAGCGGCGTCCCGTCGTAGACCTTCGTGGCGCTCTTCGAGGTGAGTGTAACTTGGCGCGGCGTGATCCTGACGCCGACCGAGCCGACAACAGGCGCGTAGTTCGGAGCCGAGACCCGATACCACACCTGCGTGTCGCAGACGTTCGAGTAGACCGGCGACGCATCGGCCCAAGCATCGGCCTCGCCCACGCGGTACTGCACCGTCGGTGTCGCCAGCAACCCAGTCACCGACACGGCGACACCATGCGCCGCGCCGTCGTAGACGTTCGTGTAGCCGACCGCCGTGACAACGCCGCCCGGCCCAACCGGAATCGGTGCGGCAATCACCGCGATCCGTCCCGTCACGACCGTGAGCGCGTAGTTCTCCGCGCGCGTGCCCGCGTACCAGGTGTAGTCGAACGTGTTGGCCACCTCGCCCTCGTCCACGCGCGTCACCGTCGCCCAGTTCGAGGCGTCGATGCCCTCGCCCTCCACGAAGTCGTGCCCGCTTTTTATAAAATGTGGGCACGCATGTGGCTGGCCGTCGTACACGATGTCGAGTTTCGTGCCCGAGGTGAGCGTCACGGTGCGCGGGCGGATCTCCAGGAGCGCGTTCGTCGTGAACGGCGCGTAGTTCGGCGATGCAATACGATACCACACGCTCGTCGAGACGGCGTTCGTGAAGACCGGGTTCTCCGGCGCGAACGGCACGCGCGACGGGTCGAGCGAGTACGTGACCGCCGCGCCGTCCGCCGCGAGCGCCGGATTCAGCAGCGGCGCAATCGAGATCGAATGCCCCTCGCCATCGTAGACAACCACGCAATCCGCGCAGGCCAGCGCGCCGGGCGCCGAGGGCGCGGAGGGGTCGTCCGGGTCGAACGGGTTCACGACCGCGCCCGGCGTCACCGTCACGGAACCGTCCACCACGTGGAAGACGACGTCCGCGAAATCCGGGTTCACGTTCGCGAAATCGGACGCCGACATGCCGAACGCCGTCGTCCCCACGGCCGTCCGCACCGCGTTCGAGCAGCCGGTGAAGACGAAGTCGTCCGCCGTGTAGAGCGGGTCGCTGGTTGTGACGACGAACCCGCCCGCGCGCTTCTCGCGCCCGTCGTAGGCGTAGGTCGCCGTGTAGCCCGTGATCGTCACCTCCACGCCTGTGCGCGGCGGCCGCGCGGAGCCGTCCCCGCGCACGGAGAAGGTCGCGAGGTAGGCGGCGTCGCCCGCCGTCCACCGGCACACGTACTCGCCCGGCGCGAGGTTGTCCATCCGATGATCGACCTCCTCGGAGGCCCCGAGCGCCCGCACCTCCTCCCCGTTCACCGTGAGCGTCCCCGACTCCGCGCCGTCCCACCGCGTCGAGAGGCGGCAGACCGCCGAGGCCACGCCCCGGTCCGAGACGGGCAGCACCTTGTAGAGGCCAATCCGCGTGTCGAGCGCGACGGGGGCCGCCGTCGCCGTCCGCACGCCCGCGCCGCCCGGCGGCAGGGCGGACGCCCTGCCCCGCACGCAGAACGTCGCGAGGTTCGTCGACGCACCCGTCGTCCACTGGCACACATATTCACCCGGCGCGAGGCCGTCCAGTACGTGGTCGGCCTCAGCTTCCGCCCCGAGCCGCGCCGCCTCCGCGCCGTTCACCGTCAGCACGCCCTCCGGCACGCCATCCCACCGCGTCGAGAGCCGCAGCGTGGCCGCGTCCTCCACCACCTTCAAAAGCCCAATGCGCGTGTCGAGTACGACGGGCGCCGCCGTCGCCGTCCGCACGCCCGCACCGTCCGGCGGCAGAATGGATGCGCCGCCCCGCACGCAGAACGTCGCGAGGTTCGTCGACGCACCCGTCGTCCACTGGCACACATATTCACCCGGCGCGAGGCCGTCCAGTACGTGGTCGGCCTCAGCTTCCGCCCCGAGCCGCGCCGCCTCCGCGCCGTTCACCGTCAGCACGCCCTCCGGCACGCCAT
>ERZ1026780.986-NODE-986-length-20128-cov-7.274697_pt1 | contig 20128 bp, 23 predicted proteins | sample MGYA00380126_ERZ1026780 | MGnify/ENA primary metagenome ERZ1026780 (study PRJEB33269, sample SAMEA4719762) | human gut metagenome | biome: human-associated habitat; feature: organic feature; material: feces | place: Cameroon | collected 2013-10 ... | reverse complement strand
GAAGTAAATAAAATCTACGGCGAGGGCTTTATAAAATATTAACGATACAATCGCGGGGCGGCGCGTTTGTAAATAAAAAAACACAGCAAAGAAATTTCGGTATTTAGTCGAGAGAAAGCCGCCCCCTTTCTCAAATGAGGTAATTATATGAGTGATAATAGACAGGACAAAATATATCGCGTAGCGGGGATTTGCTTTGTATTGTTTCTTTCGGTTATTCTTATATTTATGGGGGTTGTAATTTGTCTAACAAATAGAGAATATGACAGAATGTATAACTCGCCGCCGTCGATAAATTATATCGAGGAAGATTTAGAAGAAGTTTTTATGACAAAAGACGTAACCGTATACAATATTGAAATTGAGACAGACACAATCTATTACAAAGTATCTGCAAACGGCTTTAATTATACGGTTGAGTATAAGTTAAGTAGGGGTATATTTATCTATTGGGAATGGAGATATGTTCGACATATTGAGATAAGGCAGTATGAAAGAACGAATTAAAAAGGCGTGGCAGTGGTTGCGCAAGCACGTTATAAATCGCGAAATGCTATTGTGGGTAATAATAGCCGAACTTATATTTTGGTTACCCTGTATCGTTTCTGCGGTCTTGGCGTGGATAATATCTCCGTGGTGGTGGACGGTGTTCGGCGCGTATGTCGCGTTTTGGGCGGGACCTTTCACCCCGGCAATGCCCTTGCAATTCGGTTTGGCAATCGGGTTAAAGAAACTTTATGAAAAAATAAGAAAAAGGAAGTGAATATATGTTTTGGGGTGGTTTTGTAATCGGCTGTATCGTAGGCGAGTTAATATCTTTCTGTGCCTTTGCTCTTGCGTATGTGGCAAAAGAAAAACACGATGACGACGATGACGAGGATAAATAGTGCTAAGCGTATTGTTTTTGAAAAAATAAAAGTGTGCATTGTCGTGCATTGATTTGCAGAAACACTTATGCTATAATGGTAGCGTGGATAGTTTGAAAAACTCATTCCCGTTTTTTCCCCCTTATCATAGCATAGACCCCGCCGATTAAATGTTCGACGGGGTTTTGCTTATGAAACGATTGACATTATGTTTGAGAGCCTTGTTATTTTGTAAAACTTTCAAACAATCAATAACTTAATAATGAGAAGCACTGCTACGGCGGTGCTTTTTTTATGCGTAAAAATAACGAAAAGGAGCAATTTAGCGAAAATGAAACTTAACGAGCGTCAGAAAGCCTTTTGCGAGTATTACGCCGCGAGTTTCAATGCAACGGAGAGCGCGAAGAAAGCGGGGTACAGTCAGAAAACGGCTTATTCTATCGGGCAAGAGAACTTGAAAAAACCTGAAATTCAGAAATACCTTGCCGAACTCACGGAAAAGATGAAATCAAGCCGTATAGCCACGTTAGAAGAGGTTTACGAGTATTTATCCGAAACGATGAGAGACGGGATAGTAGAGCGTAAAGAAAGGACGAAAGCGGCGCAACTCTTAATGACTTCGTTAGAGCGTAAAGCACCTCAGGATGACGGCACGGAAAGGGCAAAACTCGATGACCTTTGCGAACGGTTAGAGAAATATGCAGGGGGCGGACAGGATGAGTGAAAAGGAATTCGAGGGTTTTACCGAAAAGCAAAAGAAAGTATTGAGGTGCGCAAACAAGCGTTTCAACATACTATCGGGCGCAACGCGTAGCGGGAAGACGCATATCACTTATTTTCTGATTATACTTCGTATAAGGGAGCATTACAACAACAATATACTTTTTTGCGGTAAGACTTTGGCAACGCTCGAAAGAAATATCTTTGTCGAAATGCGGAAATGGTTCGGTGAGGAGTATATCGGCGAAGTAAAGTCGGATATGTCGGGTAATCGAATGATTAAGATATTCGGCAAGTCCTGCTATTGCGTCGGCGCAAACGACGAAAGGGCGATAACGAAAATACAGGGTTTGGGTCTTGGTTACGCCTATTGCGACGAGTTGACGACTTATCCCGAAAACTTCTTCAGAATGTTGCAATCGCGTTTAGACAGAGATGACAGTAAGTGCGACGCAACTTGTAACCCGGAAGGTCCGACGCACTTTGTAAAGAAGTTAATCGACGACGACCCCGAACATGTATACAACGAACACTTCTCGATATACGACAATACATTTCTTGCAAAGGAGTTCGTGGAGACTTTGGAACACCAGTACAGAGGCACGATATACTTCGAGAAGTGGATCCTCGGCAACTGGGTAAAAGCGGAAGGCGCGGTATATCCGTTATTTCGTAAAGAAGTGCATTTTCTTACGCCTGCGGAGTTTTCAAGGCGTTATGGGCGGCATAGTATCCGTTACGTTATATTCGGCGGCGACGGAGCGAACACGAACGACGCAACGGCTTTAGTCCCTTTGGCTATAATGGATAACGGGCAGGCGGTAAGGCTGGAAATGTTTTACCACAACCCGAAGATTAACGGGCAGTTGTCTAACGAGCAATTGGTGCCGTATATACAGCATTATCTACAAGACCTGCAGGAGAAATACAGATTCAGGGAAAACGGCGTAGAGTTCGTAACTACCGTAGATTGTGCGGCGGCGGACTTGGTTTTGACGTTAGCGTACCGCTTGCCGCCCGAATACAACGTGCAGAAGTTCACGAAAAAAGACATATTGCAAACAACCGACGTTGTCAACAACGCATTGAGCCGAAGAGCCGTGTGTATCCTTGACTTCGGCGGTTATTTTAATTACATGCGGAACGAGTTCGTGCCGGGCGACGATCAACTTGTAATCGACCTTGAAAATATGGTGTGGGATAAAAAGAACAATCGAAAATATGACGATACCGTGCCGAACGATTGCGCCGATGCATTCAGGTACGCGTTGAACACTTATTACAATAACCCGTTCAATCTTTGGGAGACACCTTCGATGAGCGAGTTTTATAAAGGAGATTAAAATGAGCGAAGAGCAGAATTGTAACATAAGCAAAGAGGTTGCACCGTGGCTTAGGAGTGCGGCGTTTAATAACTATTATACATATTCGTTTATCGGCAGAGCAACGTTTTACGCGATGATTTCGCCCGAGTACTACGATTTTATGAACCGCTTTGTCAAGAATTGGCTTTGGTGGTATGACGGTTATGTGCCGTATTTCCATAATGCGGAGCAGGGAATACCGGCAACAAAGATAGCGACGGCTCTTGTCAATAAAATTGCGCGTAAAGTCATAGGCGGCAGGCTTATGTTCAAGAACGCGGGAAAAGACAAGACGAATGATACCGTCAATAAAGCGTTGTCTTTTATTTCGTCAAAATGGAGTATAGATTCTAACTTCGAGGCGGTAGCGACAAGAGCAATAAATTACGCCGCGCAGGCAGGAACTTCGCTATTGAAGTTAAATCAGAGCAAAGGTGACTTATGGACTGAGGCGTTGCGTCTGGATAGTTTTATTCCGGTAATAGGCAACAACGACGAAGTAATCGAAGTAAAATGCTTTTTACGGTGTTTTTCCGATTTTGGCGTCAAGAAAAAGGACGGTAAAGCGTATAGCAGTTATTACCTTGTCGAGTACCGCCATTATGCCGATTATAAGTGTGCAGACGGTAAAATTAAGCGGAATGCGCCTGTATGCGAATATGTGATACATAAGCAGGTCGGAAGTGTTACGAACGGTGTTTATACGTCTCAGTCGATGTCAGAATGTGAACCGTTTAAGCAATTACCCGATATAGTTAAGCATACGATAAGCAAAGCGTATCCTATGCTAAGGTTCAATACGCCGATTCTGTTGCCGTTTACAAATCTCGGTTGCGAACTGGTAAAATGGACGGACGGTGTAAGCGGTCTTCCTGAGGTTCCGCTCGGCGAAAGTTTCCTTGCACCGCTTATATCTTACCTTATGGAATGGGACTTTTACCACGCGTGTGCTAGTACAGATATGTATCTGGGCAGAGGCAGGGTACTGTTGTCTAAATACATGAACAGTGCGACGGGTGGTAATTACAATAGCGGACTTGACGATTTTATATTCAATCAGTATAGTTCGCAGAACCCCGAAAATCAAAAGCCCGTACCGATACAGTTTGAACTTCGCGCAGGCGAGTGGACGGCTATCCGAGATAGGTTGATACAGGATATAGCAATAAATTCGGGCTTAAATCCGTCGACTATTGCATCGTTCCTTGCGGACAACACGGCGAGAACGGCGAGAGAGGTTTCGACGGAAGAAAACGAAACGGCAGAATACGTCAACAGCGAAAGAGCGATTATAGAAAAGCCTATAAACAGGATCTTAAAGACTATTACAACCTTTTACGGTTACGAAGATACGGTTGTGTTGCGTTGGTCGTCTGCAGGACTTACGAACCGTTTAACGCTCACGGAAATACTCGGCAACGCTATCCGCGACGGTTATTGTTCTAAATGGAAAGCCGTGCAAATGTTTAATATAGATGACGACCCTGAACAGGTCGACGAAGAATACAGACGTTGCAAAGAAGAGAGTGAGAGTAACAATATGCCGTGGAATGATAAAGATTATTTCGGAGGGTTAGGTAATGACGAAATCGCCGAAGATAGTACGCCGCGCCTTGAATCTGCAAGCGCAGACGATAACGGACGCGGAGACGGAAATTCGACTGACGGTCAAAAATGAGTATTTGAGAAGAACGCCGAAATTTTTAATCGATGAAAAGGTAAAGAAGATAATCGCAAGAGCGGTAAAAGAATTGACGAGCGAAACGCTGAAACGAAATACGGCAGTTTCGCTCGTTGCTTTTTATAACGCTCAATATAACGAAATACGGCGTGTGCCGATTGTTTATTACGCAATTTTGCCGTCACTCGTCGAATTGCTCAACGCGAAAGGAATGCGGCGTAAAATGCCCGTGCAAAGCCTTAAACGCGAGGGCGTAACGATAAGCGGCGAGTACGTGGATATGCCACACGCGAACGTGTACGGCGTACCGCTTAAAGAATTTACCGAAGACGTGAGAAAGAGAGTTCAGGCAACCGTAGACAATCTCATCAAACAAACAGCAAAAGACCCCGACGATATAACAGGGCGAAATTCCTTACGAAACAAAGCCGAAATGCAAGTTCGGTACGAAAAGCATTTAACGGATATATCCGGCTTAAAAGCAAGCGGCGTAAGACTTGTCATATGTTCTACGCACACCGATTGTTCGGAGCGTTGCCGACCGTGGCAAGGTAAGGTTTACAGCCTTGACGGCACGAGCGGAACGACGGGCGACGGAAGAAATTACCAACCGCTTGAAAATGCTACCGACGTGTACTATACGACGAAGAGCGGGAAGACCTATAAAAACGGGTTACTCGGCTTTAATTGCCGTCATTATCTCGTTGAATATGAGAACGGTTTACGATTCGGAAAGCAGAGCGAAGCGGAAGAACGGAAAGAGTACGCCATAACCGAGCGTCAACGCGAATATGAGCGAGATATACGCCGTTATAAGGTTGAGGCGATAGAGAAACGGGGTAATGACGAACAAGGCTATAAAAGAGCCGTAGAGAGTTATAAGCGGCTTACGAACGAATATATAGAGTTCTCGAAAGCGCACGGGCGAGCCTACTATAAATCACGAATGAGGATAATTTAATGTTTGCAGAAGAAAAGCACCCGCGTGACGACGAGGGGAAATTTACGGATAAAAACGGATCGTATCGTCAGAACACTTCTTATGAAGACATAATGACGGACGACCGCAAAAGGCTGTATTCCGAACTTGCATATGATTTATCGCAAGTAAAGGATATAAAAGCGTTACTCGGCAAAGAGTATACGGGATATAAAGGACAGGCGGCAATAGATAAGTTGCTTAAAGAAAAACAAGGGCATATCAAAGCCGCGTTTCATAGAGACGATATAGGCGATATTGATTTGATATGGGGCAACGAAGATTTAGGGTTGCAGCATATTGTCAAGCGGAGAAATGAACAAGGCATAAACACTGATGAATTTCTTCGAGGTTTAGCCGATACTATCGAAAACGGGCAATTTAAGAAATATACAAAACGAAATGATATTGAGATAAAGTTAAAAAGACAAATTGCGGTTATCGCTTTAACCTATCATAAAAATCGTTTAACATATTTACTTACAGCCTATAAAACAAGATAAAAGCACCGACAAAAATCGGTGCTTTTTAAGCATTTGGACGGACGCCCTCTCCGACTTTACGGAGTCCCCGTCATTCTTACATATAGCGTTTGGTGGCGACTTTCTTATATCAAATGCTTTTTGAACTCGGACGGACGCCGATTGCCACAGGCAACTCCCGTCATTATTTAACAGCCGAGGCGGTTTTCTGTTGTCGAGTTCGTCTTTACATATCCGGGAGGGCGCCGTCCTCGACCTAACCGAGGCATCCTCCATACTAACATAAAGCGTGGGCGGCGACTTTCTTATATCAGATATGCTTAGTATCCTTACATAAATGCGAGGATATGCAGAGCGTTGAAAAACGTTTCTTTCAATATCATTATATGCAATTCTATTTGTTTTGTCAATAGTTTTGCGAAAAAAATTCAATATCAAAAAGCAGACCGTATAGAGACGGCAACTGCCTTTTTTTATACACGCCGTAAACGGGCGTTAAACGGATAGAACCGAACACCGCATTGCGGTCGGGTTGTTTTTGTCGTGAGGAGCGATGAGAGGAACCCATAGAGACGGAGAGCGGCGCAGACAGTTCGCAATTCTTGCAAGAAGAAAAATAGGAGGTAACAAAGTTATGGCACTTTTTAAGAAGTCTGCCGAAGAGGTATTGAAGTTCTTTAATCAGTTGTCGGACGAAGACAAGGCGAAAGTCCTTGACGGAATAAAGAAACCCGTCGAAGAGACCAAAGAACAAGTCGCCGAGGCGAAGACCGACGTCGCCGAGAAAGGAACGGATAGTCAGACCGAAAAAGACCGCGTAGACGAGAGCGTCGGCGAGCAGGAAAAACTCGACGGAAACGAAGACAGTCAGACGGCAAAGGATCGTGTAGACGAGAGCGAGGGCGCGAGCGATAAACCCGCCGATAAGAAAACGGAGAAAACTCCGTTCCCGGAAGAAGAGGAAAAGCCCGCTGACACAGCGGAGGAAATCCCAACCGAGGAAAAGCCTGTCGAAGATGAGACCCCGAAAGCCGACGACTTGCCTGACGACAATGCGAAAGACGAAGTCCACGAGGCTTTGGTGGCTCGTGTCGCCGCACTCGAAGAAATGCTGCAGAAGATCCTTGAAAGGTTCGACAATCAGGACTTTGGCGGCGTAAGAGCAAACTCAACCGAAAAGGTCGAAGACGATGCATTATCGGAAGACGACCGCATAATGCGCAACTATTACGGTAATTCGTACCGTAGATAAGTTTGAGCGTCTTATTATTTTGAAAACGCTCAAGTAAATTCAAAGGAGATTACAATTATGGCAAGTTTATTTGCAGACATCAAGACCCCGTTTGTAAACGAGGCAACTCTTAAAAGGATAATGTCCTCGAGAGTTAAAGAAAACATATTCCAAAACATATTTATGCGTCCGAACGAGGCAGTTACCGAGAAATTCTCGGAAGATACGGACGCGGCGGAAATTCAGGTTATCCGTGTAAAACCGCAGGACGACGATGCGCGTGAAATAGGCGACGATCTTAACGGCGCATGGTTTAACGCCAAAGGTGCCACGTTTTCGACTACTGCCGCATACGGCGTTAAAATACTTACGACTATCGATCGTAACATTGACATTCCGACCAATCAGCAGGATATGATGAACGTCGACATCGCAGAGGCTGAACTCGGCAATCTTTCGGGCAAGGTCAATCGCAACATTAACGCTATGACCATTGCGGAACAGTTGCGTAAAAACTTTACCGATATAGACGGGGGAGCCGTTGAGAAAAACTGGGTAACGCTGTCGGGCGACGATTACGTCGGCGCACTCATCGAGGCAGGCGGAAAACTCGACGACGGTAATGCGGCAGAGGGCGTAGACGCTTACCCCGACGGAATGAGAGCCGTAATCATCAGAAGTTCGGTTAAGACTGCGCTTTTGAAGAAAGGTCAGATAATAATTGGCGGTTCGGACGCGGCGCAGAATATACTTCGTAAAGGCGGACTGTCCGAAAACGACAGACCCGAAGTCGCAACTACGGCATACGTCGGCGAAGTCGCCAATATGCCCGTATACGTTGCATCGCAGGTTGTATGGACGCTCGCTGAGAGGTATCTCGGTTTAACCCCGGGCAGACTTGACGGCGTTAAAATGCTTGTCGTCTCTGCTATCGGCACGCTCCGTGCGCTGGCGTTCAACTCGGCGATGAAAATTATCGATTCTCCCGACGGACAGGGCAGAAGACTTCAGCCCAAATACCGTATGGGCGCGCAGTGCGTAGACGCACTTTCGGTTGTGCCGGTAGTCGACGGTTCGTTTGTTGCTCCTGCCAATTTGGCAATCAAAGCCCCTGCGTCGAGAGTTCAGACCGCGCCTGTCGAAATTTCCGATGCGGCATCGTCTCAGGCTACGCTTACCTGCGCCACTGCGGGTGCGAAGATCTATTACACGACCGACGGAACGACCCCGACCGAAAGATCTACGTCCGTTACGAGCGGAACGAAAGTCGCGGCGGCAAGCGGTACCACCGTTAAAGCCGTTGCGCTGGTTGCGGGCGGTCTTGCCTCGGCAATCGCAAGCAAGACGTTTGCTTGATAAAACTAACTGAAACGGAAAGGGCGGGGAAACTCGCCCTTAAACGTTTATTCATTTTCGGAGGGTAGACAATGAATAAAAATTCTGATATGCCTTTAACTGACGAATATATGACCTACAACGAGAAAACGCACAGATACGTTTTAACAATCAAATATGTTGAGGAAGTAGTCGGTATAGACATGATAGCAAGACTTAACGACGGAGATTATACGACCGCTCAAAATCTTGCAAACACAATACTCGATATGATTTCCGTAAAAATTTACGGGTACATACACGAATTTAACAGGTCGAACATACAAGACAAGATTATATCGCGTTCGGCAGAGGCTCGACGCGTAATACAAGAGACAATGAGGTATCAGGTTGTCCATTATTTCCTTGTCGGAGATATGGAAATCGACGACACGGCAAAGTCTTGTCTTTTACAGGATATACCCGAAATAGGTACAACGATACTTTATCAAGGGAATTTGGAGCGGAGGCTTTGGGATAGTGGATATTATAAATGCCTTAACGCCTAAAAACGATATGTATCTGTGCGGCACTTATTACGAAACACTGCCGAACGAATACAATTTGCCCGACGGATCTGCCGCCGACAAAAACAACGCCGTCGGCGGCATCCCGTTTAAGTACAACACGATAGACGAACGGGCAGTAACACACACGACGCTTGAAGAAATCGAGTATCACGGTAGCCGATTAACGATTGAAACCCGCGCTAAAATCGGTTTTAAGATCTCGAAAAACGTTGTAACTCAAGACGGCAGATTGTGGAGCATAGAGGAGTTGCGCGAAAAGACGGACAAAAAAGCGACGTTAAGATTTCAGAAAGTCGCGCCCGACACGAAGTATGTACTGTCATTGCTCGAGGTTGCCAACCCGTGGGGTTTAGATGACTGAACGGCAGTTTCGGCAGATATGTGCGCGGGCAGTAAAGAAATTACAGAAACTTGCGCCGAAAGATACCGGCAATCTTGCCTATAATGCTATTCGGTATGAGTTTACAAACAATACTTGCAGAATCTATGTTGACGAGGCTATCGCGCCGTATATGCCGTATACAAACGAACCGTGGGTATCTCCGAAATGGCACGGCAAAAAGAACCCCAACGAAAAGTGGTTCGACGATGCGGTGACGTTTTTAGTCGACTATATAACGAAAGCGGCTAACGCTCAAAGGAGTAAACGCAAAAAATGATAAGTATCAATCAATTTACCAAAAAAATAAACGACGAACTGAATACGCTTTTCATAGCGAATAACGGACGCACAAATTATGTATTCCGCATCGTATCTGAAACGGCGAGATATAAGAACCCGACAAGAGCGGCAAACTCCGTAACGCGGTATATACACGGCGTTTTAAGCCAGATTAACAGTACGGTCGGAGATACGGCGACAAAGACTAAATACGGGGTTGTAAATGCCCGTTTAGTCATTCTCATACCTATTATACGGGACGAGAAAGGCGACGAATTAAGCCCTCAACTGGTTGCTCAAGTCAGGGCGTTGCTCGATAAATGGAGTGATGTTAATCAGGTGTTTGCTTTGAACGACGAAAGCGGCATATCTTATGTGGTAAGTAACGAAGGGTTTTCTTTTTCGAGCGGTGAAAGACAGATGAATTCAGTGTTCGGCGAAACGTTTTCGTTGACGGCATACATTGATTTCAATATGGTACAAGAGGGGTTAAACTCGCGAAGTATAACATTTACGCTCGACGGCGAAGAAATACCTTTGCAAGACTGGGTAACGTTCCGCAAAACGACTATGGAAGGCGCACAGAGAACCGACGGTACGGGTAATTTGTCCGTCGCAAAGAATGTCCCGCAGTTCAGTCAACTGAACTTAAAATTCAATATGCCTGCAGGAACAGACAATGTTTCGGCGATGTTTTTCGATTATCTCGATAAAGGGTTAAACCCTGAGAGAACGCTCGTAAAAACGAGAATAAACGCTGACGGCACAAAGACGGCACTTGCGACATATAAGGTGATCGTTGCCGACGTAACCGAAACTGGCGCCGACATTAAAAACGTCGCTTTGTCTGTAACGCTTGCCGAGAATTATTCGTCAGAGGGGTAAGAGGTGGCTTATGGCACAGTATGAAATAATCATCAGAAATGAAACCGACCAATCATCAAGCCCTATGGCAAATCAAGAAAGCAACAATACTTCCGATAACGATAAGGGTAAAGATAAGAAGGCAAAGAAAGTCATAACCGGAGCATTGATATACAGAACCGGAAAGGCTATCATTCAAAGCGAAATGGCGCAAGCCGTAAGTACGATTGAATTACGTACGGGTAATTCGGAAATGCAACGACGTTATCAGTACGGGTATCAGATTGCATCGTCGGTTTTTGATGTCGCGGAAAGCATAGCGATCGGGGCGGCTACGGGCGGTTTAGCCGGTGCGGCGATAGGCACGGCAATCGGGTTAGGGATGAAAATTCTTAATATATCCCATAAGGCGCAAATCTTTAATCTTAATCGCGAACTGGAAAGCGAGACGTTGCGAAGAAACAATCTTCGTGCGGGGATATATGGCAGTAGGAGAGATTTACAATGAACGATGAATTTAACGTTATGTTAAAAATGGGCGGCGTAAACGGTGAAAAGTTGGCAGGAACGCTGTTCCCGTTTTCATTCGGAGACTTACTCGATGAAAGCCTTGACGAGGCAAATATAAGCGTTATTTTGTCGAGTAAGAGCAAAATACCTATGCAAACGAAATTAACCGCTATCATTACGCAAGGAGAAAAGACGAGGCAAAAGACGTACGTTGTGGCAAACGATACGGTAGATGAAACGCCGTTAGGTCAGGACAAATATTCGCACACGCTTTATTTGCTCGAAGAAACGAAGTTATTAGAAGGCGTAACTTGCGGCGAGTTGGCATTTACAAATTCCAAGACACAGATATTTGCTCCCGATACGTGGGTAGTGACTTCATAAATTTGAAATGAGATAGGTGGTTTCTAAAACTATTATGGAAATAAAATATGTATATGTTATAGGAACATCTACGGATACAACGCCGGGAAGTTTACCTATAAAAAAGGACTATAATTTTCAAAGTGTCTATTTCCCTACCGTTTTACAGGCAGAAAAGACATTACAATTGCCGTCTGCAACAGAACTATACGAAAACGAACCCGTATTAAAAAAAGATTTGTATTTAAGTTCAGGTGTGGACAAAGATTTTAAGATAAGCGATATAACTGTCGACGGTAATACCGTGGCTATTCCTGATAATCTTCAATTTAAGTTTGATAATGGGGCGCAAGTTGTAGTCACATATACTCTTGAAGTTTTGAAAGATTATACGAGCGCGGGGACATATAAGGTAGAACTCAAGTATCAATTTTCAACTGTCGAAAATCACTTACCACTCGCTCCTTACACCATAACCGACTGCGTTACTCGGTGTTTGGAACTTGCCGAGCCGCTCCAAAAGGGCGAGATTCCACGGTTCAGGTTCGAGGGAGTAACTTACGACGCAAGCACGGGCGAGCGAAATTCAACGTATACGGCGGGTTCGCAGGCGGAGCGGTACGACAAGGTACTTGCGCCGCCTTTTACTATGACGCAATGTACGTTAAGGGAGCAATTAAAGATTATAGGCGGCTTTATACACGCCGAGCCGAGATTAACCGACGGCGTGATTACTTTCGAGCCGTTCTGCGGCAATGAATTGGCAACGGTTACGCTTAACGACGGAACCGTAAAACCTCTTAACGAATACCCCTATATCATTCACGATATATCGCAAAACATTAACGATTTTTGTACAAGTGTAGATACAAGGGTAGAAAACGTAGTTAATTCCATTGATACGAGAAAGGGCAGTATTGTTGACCCGGACGGCAACAACTACAAAGCATTGCGCTCCGAGGTGATAAACGCAAGAATAACCGATACAAACGGTGTTGCAACTACCGCATACCCGATATATGAGATAGAAAAACTTACTTGCGGAATAGCCAAGAGAAACCCGCAAAATGCAACCGATTTGTGGCAATTGGAACCTGTTGATATAACTGACTACGTCGTGGAAGAAACAGCGTACAATGCGAATTTGTCATCGTATGACGGAGCATATCCGTATTCAAAGGCGTATGCGGTATACTATACGCAGGGTTCGCCGCATATTAAAGGGCTATTTTATAAAGCCCCTTCGGTATTGGACAATGCGTTCAAGAATTATTCTATAGTCAACATTTTAAGTCAGGTTACGGGCAAAAGTCCGAAAGATATTAGCGACGATTATCCACTGTATTCTTTCCGGATTACCTATAAACCTATATATAATGCCCGATTCGAGCATTCTAAACCGTATATAGACCCGGCAGAGAACCCGAGGACGCTGTTTTATAATCAAAGCGAAAACCTCGTAGAAACGTCATATTATGGCGAAAACGTTAAGGGTGCAGTCGCGAGGCTCGGTAACACCGAACAATCATATACTTATATATTTAAGAATCTGGACAACATACCGAAAGTCGGACAGTTATTCGACGACGAAAACTTTATAACGGCAGTCCTTGTACAGGTTATGCCTGCTTATCTGAAATGTACGGTAAAACTGTCGAAAGATTTTAACAGGCTGTCCGAGTATATCGGCGTTAAATCGCTCAAATATCTTTACGAGGTCAACGAAAGAGCCGCGTATGACAGGTCGGTACTCTTAAAAGAATATGTGGTTGTCGGTGATCATGAGGCATACCCGGAAAAGAATTCATCTTTGTTTATCCCTTGCACGTTTCGAGGTATTACCGATGAAATTAACGGGGTTAAGTATTGGGTTGGTAGCGGTATTGCCGAATTCCGCGACGGTAATATAGTCTCAATAACGGAAAAGGCGCAAGACGATAAAGGGTACTTATATCGATTTTCTTACGGCAATAGCGGGGATATTTATGCGACAGCCTATGTTCCCTATGAAAATACGCCGCGACCTACCGAACCTGTAATTGCTACGACAACGGTAACATACATTACATACTCGGACGAGAACTCTCTTATAGGCTATACGTTTATGGAGGCAATCGTAAGATGCTTTAACGGACGTAAGGCAACCCCTATAACTTCGGTGATCGCTCAGGCTAAGACAAAAAGCGGAAAAGGTTTGGGCAGGCAAATTACATTGCCTGTTATAGCCTCGGCGTTCGGTAACGTCTTAACGTTTTCGTGGAAGTATAAAGATAATTATTCGGCGGGTGAACAGTCTGTCTATGTCGCCGGTAGCAATATAAGCGGTTATTGGGGGCAGGACGTAACATATAAAGATTATTACGGCAGATTTGACGAATACGATTTCAACCTGACCGCAGGCGTTCAGTACAATATAAATTCGTCGGAGAATTCACCTGTGCTTAATATTCCCGAAGTTAAGAACACTGTAATTGACAGTGACATAATAGGCACAAATATAAGCGGAAAGAGATATGTTCTACGCGTTGACAGTCGCGAGACGCTTAACTGTAATATGCAGGTCGAATTCAGAACAAACCGAAAAGATATTATAATCGGTTCGGCTTTGGCAAATATAAACCCGTTTGTAAACAGTAGCGGTTCTTCATTTTCAACGAAATGGTATTTCTTCACGGAGCGGTTAAATAAATTTATCGCACACGCGGAAAATCAGCCCGGCATAGATTTATCTACTGCCGCATCGGCACAGATGCTTGCGGCTAACGGTCGAATTTACCCGCTTAACGTACCTGTGCCGCCGAGTGGTAAGCAGTGGAAATCGTGGGCTGTCATAACGGAACAAACACAGGAAACGATGACGGTCGAAGATAGCGAGGGAAACGTAAAGACGATTACTAAAACCGTCGGCGGTGATGTGGTTCTTGCCGGTAACTGGTCAGACCCTGCAAATTATACCGTTGAAAAACTCACGATATACTTTACGGGAACGCATAAATTAAAATAAATACGAGGAGGTATTTATAAAAAAATGTTAATATTTGCAAGCGGAGAGGGGCGACTTACGGTCGTACCCTCTCAACTTAATCAGAACTCGAACGGAGCGAACACTGTTTATTTAACGGGTGCGTTTTCTCCGAGTTCTGTCGTTACGATTGCGTTTACGCTACCCGACGGGACAAACGTTGAACCGCGTGTGATGACGAAGAGCGATAAAACCGTCGAATACGGCGGGAAAACGCTTTTTGTATTCGAGTATACACTCCCGAAGAGTATAACCGAAATATGGGGAAAACTGACGGCGCAATTTTATATCACAAACGGCTCCGAAACGCTGGCGACTGAAAGCACGGCAATAACGATAGCGCGCGGCGTTCCGTCATCTTCCGTCGGAGATCCGTCACCGAGTGTTTACGAGCAGATACTTGCCGCGCTCTCTTCTCTTAACAGTGAACTCGTAAACAAACTCGATAGGGAATATTCTGCAACCGATTACGATCAGGTCTATGCGAAAGACAAAAGCGGCGCACGGAAAATGAAAAATTCATCGTCCGAAGTTCTCAAGGAAAAAGGCTCTGTGGTCGAGCGAGACGAAAACGGAAACGTAAGCACCGCCGAGGCTACAGAAGACCAACACGCTATCAATCGTAAACAATTCATCGAAGAACTCGCCGCCGCGCTTGCGTCAAAACTCGATGTAACTGGCGGCAAAATAAGCGGAAGTCTTGACGTTGGCGGAGACCTTTCCGTAGCGGGAGACTTTACGGCAAAAGGTAAAACATTTATAGAAGAGGCGACAACGCTTGCCGTTAAAAACGCCATAATCGAAACGAATGCGGGCAAGATAGACCTAAAAACGATATTATCGGGTTTGGCAATCAACAAAAATGAAAATGCCACTTACGGGCTTATGTACGACCCGACCGATGACACCGTAAAATTCGGCTTAGGTTCTATTGATGAAAACGGTAAGTTTACGTTTAACCTTAACGAGGGGGCGGCTCTCGCAGTTCGTGCCGACAGTCGGTTGCTTTATGACGGACACGTTATTTCGTGGAATGCGGAAAGAAACGAGTTCGTCGACAGCGGGGTAAATTCGGCTGATATAGCGGTAAAGTCCGAACTTGCCCATTTAGAGGCGAAAATCAACGAAAATATTATCAGAGACCCGAGCAAAACATACCTCGTCTATAAAGGTACTACGGTGCCGTCGGTGAGTATGGACGTCGGCGAATGGACATTCCGTGCGGGTGTTGTTATTGACTGGGGCGACGGGTCGTCTCAAACTGCAGTCGCAAACGTTAAAAACGAGCATACATATACCGACGGAGTGGAGTATCATTTAATCGCTATCAGCGGGCTTACGGCAATACCGTCGATATGCTTTTACGATGACGAAAGTATTATCGAGGCGTATATAAGTACAGATGCGCCATATATGACGATAAATATGAGCGCGTTTGAAAGTGCCATAAGATTGAAAAAGATAAGGTTTTCAAACAAAGTTACCGAATTGGCAGGTATGGCGTTTTTGCATTGTACAAGTCTTGAAACAATGATATTTGAGGGAACAACTGCACCGACGCTCGGAGTTCCTGAACCTATTCCTATTAACGACATAAAGAAAATTTTTGTACCGAAATCGGCAGTGAATGCGTATAAAACCGCACCGACGTGGTCAAATTATGTCGATAAAATCGTTTATGAGATAGACAGTTCCGACTTAGACGGATACGTCAAGGCAAAAAGCGTGTTGGCAGACCAACAAGTAGTTTATGTAGCTTCACCCAATAACCCAAATGATGGAGTATATCTCTCCCTGCAAAAAACAGGATATACGATTCCTAGACGTTATGCTAACGGGCAAATGGAAGTAGGTGACCCTGAAGGTGATAGTGACGCTATTCCAAAAAAATACGCGGAAGACAATTTTATTCCTCTTAAACAAATAAATTCAGGAGCCTTTATAGTTCCTCAAATAGGTTATAATAAAGAGATTTATTGGCTGGGTTCAGACGTCAATTTAACAGGCTCATCTCTTGCACAAAGAACACCTGAAGGAAGATTGAGGGCAACAACACCTGTAGATCAGTATGATTTGGTAAATCTTGAATATCTGAACGCCAATGTAAAGACCTTATTTGGTAATCAGTCTATCTTAGGTAGTGGCAATATTGATTTATACAATCACGATATAGAGATTACAGGACTTCTGGACAGCCTACCTATATCTATTGTATTTAATAGAGTATCATCTAAGAACATTATTGTTGATAGCATTGACGATTTAATAACGCTTTTGGGAAACGAGTTCAGAATATCTGTATCAGGGTATAACTATTATGATGCTAATACACCGAGACCTATTCACATGTTATCGACTGAATCTGGTGGCGGGGACTTACGTTATCACGTATATGAAGATGACTATGCGGTAGCAGATATTCAAAATATAACTATTACAGACACAGTAACTACAATATAACATTATTATTAAAATTTATAAAGGAGTGTAATTTATGGGGCTTAAAACTCAAAATTATGAAGTGAAAAATATGGGAGTTTTACTCCCGCAGGCTTATGCCGCATTGCGCGATATACGCATTAGCGGCGAATACGGCACGGCAACGTTTGTGGTTCAAACCGACAGAAACGCCGTGTTTACAAAAACGCCGATAGAGACGGTAGATATACCTTTTAAGGTAAATCGTAACGAAAGCCCGTACAAAACAGCGTACAACAAGGCGAAAGAAATTCACACATTGATAGTCCCCGACCCGATAACGGGAGAGGATAGAGTTCTCGAAAGCAAGATGCCGTTCGGCGGCTGGGAAGACGACTTTCTTGACGAGGTGAGCAATGAAAAAGACGGTTAAACTTACAAATCTTACGTGCGGCGTGGTAGACGATACCACGCCGTTTATATTGGGTGTAAATGACAGACTTACGCTAAAAATCAGTTCTAAATATAACCCTTGCGATCTACTTGTAATGACAGAAACCGAGGCGGGTAAATGTACCGAAAGGCTGAAAGGTGACGAGTACGAAGTCCCGGCAACACTCCTTGTCCCGGGGAAAATTGCATTTACGTTTGCATACATTCAAAACGGCGTAATTTGCAGGCGGTGGGCTGTCTTGCCTTTTGTTCTTAAAGAGGTTGACGGCATCGGCATAGAAATGTTGCCATTTGCAAAGGTTGTAGAGCAAAAACTCAGAGATATTGAAAACCGTCTTGCGGCTCTCGAAGAAAAAAACAAAATTATTTTATAAGGAGATATTAAAAATGAAAATCAAAAAGTATATACTTCTCGTTCTTTGCATATCGCTTATAGCCTTATTCGGCGGAGCGAGTATATCCGTTTATGCTGCCGACGAAACCCCGACAGAGGCGGTCGGCGAGGTTATCGCGCCCGATGACGAAACTTCCGCCGACGAAACCCCGGCAGAAAACACTGATGAACTGACAGATAAAATAACCGAACGCATTAAGGCGTATTTGTCCGAAAGCGACTATTTTACCAAAAACATTTTGCCGCTTGTAATCTCGGCGGGTTCAACGCTTTTATTGGGTGTCGGAATGCTTTTGCCATATCTTAAAAAGAATGCAAAATATAAACAGTTACTTGGACTGTATAAAGGGTTACAGGCAAAAACAGATGAATTGACTAAGGCTATACAGGATAGCGACCCTAAGAAATTGCAAGAGGTGTTATCCGAGGCGTTGGGTCCTCAGTTTACGAAAATGATTGAAAGTCTTAAACTAGATAAAAAGACTTACTCAGAATTTAAGGCTCAACTTGATACATTATCCGCGCAACTTACTGCTCTCATAAACGGCGCGACCAACGCTTGGAGAGGTTCCGAATCTGCTGTTGCGTGTCTGTCTGCGTCGCCTACTCAATCTGCCGTAGAAAAACAGGCGGCAGAGGCAAAAGCACTCGAAGATTATATTCGCGAGACAAAGGGCGATGAGGCTGATCAGATTATAAGCGAATTGAAAGCCCAAGCGTAAGGGGGTTCGTATGACTAACGGAGCAAAATGTAAACTTTACAGAGCGTATGCCTTTCTGGTATACGCTCTGCCTATGGCATTGCTTTTTATTCTTAATCACGATGCCTACGCCGGGAAAGCCTCGGCATTCGGCTTTTGGGGATATATCATACTGATATTCATTATAGCGGCGTTTAAGGATAAGTTTTTAACGTTCTTCAAAAATGGCTCGCTTTTAACTATTTCGGCGATCTTTTTTGTGATTGCGCTTACGATGCGTTATTTATCCGAAGAAATGGTAATTATATCGCTTGTATCACTCATAGGCAGTCTGTTATCTACATTTATAGACGTAGTAGGGGACGTGTATGAGCGGCATTCAAAAATCATCGTCGACGGTATCGAGCAAAAGAATATGAAACGTGCTATACCGGATGCGCAGGCGTGGAAAGAGGCTTACAGTTTCAAAGCAGAGGAGTGATAAACAATGGCAGAGTTCGATTTCAACGAAAACGATTTACTCGACGAAACTTTGGCGCACAAAAAAGAACCGTCTTCGGGCGTAGGTAGGTTCTTGTCGGTCTTGCCGACCGTTATACTTGCTATCGCCCTGTTTTCGCTTTCCGCGCTTTCTACGCTTATAAATTTCAACTTCTCTTTCCAAGAGATAGTTTGGGCAAGTTTTATAACGGCTTTACTTCTACGTATAGCGACGGCGGCAATGAGCAAATATCTCGGGTCGAACAGTCGTTATCAGGTAGGGCAGAAATCTCCCGAATTATTGCGTATGCAGGAGAAAATAAGAACGACCGCCGAAAAGATAAATTACGCCGAGTTCCGCGCTTGGGTAATAAACGAGAATAAAAATCGGAAACTTAAAGCGTACATGCGCGGTTGGGCGCGTAAAGCAGCGGTAATCGATGAGAAAATAGGGCGGCTCAAACTTAAAAAGCCTGATGACTGTATTTGCAAAAAAATTGCAAAACTCGAAAATAAGAAACGCGAAATCGAGTACGTAACGGGCGACGAATATGTCAAAAAGTATTTAGACACGAAAAAGGTCAAATATATACGTCTCGATTATCGTAAGTTCGTAACGGCGTTTTCTTCCGACGGCGGGTATAAAAAAGAGATATACTCCATAAACGAAAAATTGGAGAACAGCAAAGAAATATTAAAAGGTTTGCCGACGATGATTTTTATATCGTTACTTTCCGCGATGATAGGTTTCTCCGTTTCGTTCGGACAAATCAACGTCATTTCGTGTATAACGGATATAGTAAATATAACACTTCAATTCACTACGGGTTGGTTCTTCATCGGTTCTAAAACACTTACTACCGAGATGTGCGTTTTCATCTCGAAAGAGGCTATTTTAGACAAGTTTTTAGCCGAAAAATCGCCCCAAAATAATATTAAAATGTTACAAGATGAAAAATAATACAATATATAGGGTAAAATAAGGGTATAAAAACACAATATATTGTGTTGTGTATGCTCCACCCCTGTCCACCA
>ERZ1026780.985-NODE-985-length-20170-cov-5.496595_pt1 | contig 20170 bp, 13 predicted proteins | sample MGYA00380126_ERZ1026780 | MGnify/ENA primary metagenome ERZ1026780 (study PRJEB33269, sample SAMEA4719762) | human gut metagenome | biome: human-associated habitat; feature: organic feature; material: feces | place: Cameroon | collected 2013-10 ... | reverse complement strand
GCCACCTGCGGCTCGTCGGCGAGCGCCATCGCGTCCGCGACGGCCGTCAGCGCGCCGAGGAGCGCGGCGCCTGTGACACGCGCCTGCCCGAGGCCGTCCGAAAGGGGGAGCGCCGCGAACGTCTGTGCCGTGACGTGCGCGACGGCCTCCGCGAAACGCGGCTGGAGGGCGTGGTAGGCGGCCGTCTTCGCCGTCGCCGTCTCGGGCGTCGCGAACGCGGCGGGGTCGGCGTCCAGATGGCGCAGCGCCCATCTCTCCGCCTCGTCGTCGCCGCCCGCCGCCGTCTCGACGGCGTTGAGGACGTCGATGACGTCTCGCGCGAGGCCGCGCGAGGTGAGGGTGCCCACGTCTCCGTTCGTCTGCGCCGCGTGGGCCTCCATCAGGTGGTTGAGGAGGCGCGCCACCACCTCGGGATGCGTCTGCACGCACGCCGGGCGCGCGATGTCGTCCGCGTTGTGCAGAAGGTCGAGCGCGCTGGCGCGCAGGTTGACGGCGTGCAGTTCGCGCGCCGCGTCGAGGTCGGCGAGGATGCCGCGAATCGCGTTCGTCTGGACGAGCTTCGAGGCGTTGAGCCGGTCGAAGAGCTCGCTCGCCCGCTGCTGGACGCAGCTGAAGCGCGGGTCGGTGACGACGGCCTGGCGGACGGCCGCGAGCGTCTGGCTGTTCGCGTTCGCCGCGCCGCGCGTGCCGAACGCGCTGCGGAAGCGCAGGGACAGGCTGCTGCGTTCGAGGCCCTGCGTCTGGGCGTTCAGCATGACGGACTGGTTTTCGGCAAGGTTCCGCAAGGCGTCGACGGTGATGGGCATGGTGGCGTTCCTTTTCATTCTCGTGTTCGCAGGACACCCGCGAGGCGGGTGCCGTGAGGGTTCGTCTCGACTACGCGCGGGCGGACGGGAGGTTACGGCATGCGACGGCAACCCGCCCGGTCCGGCGCACAGCGCCTAGGCGTAGAGACGGTCCTGCGGAACGGCATCCGGCGCCGGTGCGGCGGCCCCGTCCGCGCCGACGGCCAGCCGCTTGCCGAGGGCGTCGATCTGCGCGGAGAGGAAGAGAAGCCTCTCGGCGAACGCCTCGGCCGTGAGGCCCGCCGCCGGACATGTCGACGAAAGGACGATCGCGTTGGCGAAGAGGCCGACGTGGAGGCCGAGGGCGTCTGCGCCGAAGAGGTTGAATTCGAGCGCCCGCGCCAGAACCTCGCGCGCAAGCGGGTCGCAGCCGCCGTCGAGGGCGACGCCGTAGCAGAGCCAGTCCTGGTCCTCTTCACGCCAGCGCAGCGTGAGGGCGTTCCCATCCGCCACGAGTTCGGCGACGCCCTCCGGGGAGAGCGCCACGTCCGCCCCCGTGAGCGCGGCCAATTCCTGGATCAGCGCAATCGCTTCCTTCATGTTCCGAGTCCTTTCGTCGTGTCGCGTGGAATAAACCGTGCGCGCAATCCTGCACCCGCGTCCATCAAGAGCCGAACGGGCAAAACAAAAACGGCCGGCCGTCCCAAGACGGCCGGCCGTCCGCATCGCGTACGGAGACGTGCTTACTTCTTCACCTTCGGCGGAACGAGCGCGTCCTTCGCGGCCTTCGCGAGGCGGAACTTCGCGACCTTGCACGCGGGCTTCTTGAATTCCTCGCCCGTCTGCGGGTTGCGGACCTTGCGCGCGCCCTGCTTCTTGATGAGGAGCTTGCCGAGGCCGGGGATGAGCCAGCCCTTTTCGTTCTGGCGGGCGCCCTCGTACGCAAGCGCGATGAGCTTGTCGTAGATTGCGACAGCCTGCGCCTTCTTGACCTCGCCAGCGGCGGCGAGCGCGACCATCAGGCCGCTCTTGGTAGTCGGGACCGGTTCTTTCTTAGCCATGTTATCGTTCCTTTTCTGTAGGCGAGACAGACTTTCGCTCGCAACGCCAATAGAATAACGGTTTTTCCGTGCGTATGCAAGGGGGAAATGCCGAAAAACAAAGAAAATCGCGCTAGCGCATGAAGACGATGAACTCACCCAGCCATCCCGCCCAGAGGCACTCGTCCGTCCCGTTGCGCCCCGCACGCGCTGTACCCGCGCCGGGCCCGTTCGGACGCCACGCGCCGAAGGCGTTCGGAATGCGGTCGGCGGCCTTCCGCTAACGCAGGATCAGCATCGTCCCCTTCTGGAGGCTGAGCTTCAGTTCGTGGCCGCGCGCGAAGACGCGCCAGGTGCCACTGCCGGGCACGTGGATGGCGGGCAGCGCGCCCGCCACCGTCCCGTCCACCGTCGCGATCGTCATCGCCGCGCCCGTCGTCGGCAGGCGGTCGGCCCGCTCGAACGCGAAGGACGCCCCCTCGGGGAAGGCGAGGTCGCCCGTCACGTGCATCACCTTGCCGGCGGCGATCTCGGCCCCGTCGAGGATCCACGTCCGGATCGACGTCGAGCCCGCGATGTCGCCGAGGCCGCGATACGTCGTAAACGCATACGCGCCGTCGCCGACGATCACCTTCGCGCCCGCCGCGACCGCGATCTCCAGCTCGCGCGGCGCCGCAGGCTCGTAGCCGTCGCGCGTCAGCGAGAACACCGCGCCGTGCGCGGCGTCGACGAGGTCTACATAGTTGGCGATGTTCGTGGAGGCCGTGCCGTCCGCGTTGACGGGCTCGTCCGTCGGATTCCAGACGAGTCCGTGCCGCGCCGGCCACGCGCCGGACGCGGACGCCCCCGCGCCGCCCATTCCGTTGTACGCCGCCACGTAGAAGCGGTGGGGCCCGGGCGCGACCGTGATGCGGCCGGCCACCGGCGTCGCCCAGCGACCCGCGAAGACCTCCGTCTCGTCGATGACGAGCGTGATGCCGTCGTCGATGAGGCCCGCGAACGTCCACGTCTGCGCCGTCGCGTTCGTGTTCCAGATGTAGCCGGAGTAGAACACGTTCATGTGGTCCTTCCAAAGGGAGGTCGCGTTCACGCCGTTCGTGTAGAGATAGACGAGCGAGGTCGAGACGGCCTCCTTGAAGACGGGCTGCGCCCTGAACTCCGCCTCGCGCTCCTCCGCCGTCGCGTGGGCGTGCGCGGCCTCCCAGAGGCCCGGGCCGACCTGCGGCAGGCGGAGCGTGCCCTCCCGCACCTCGATCGGCTTCGCGATATCAAAAGACGGCTCTAGGTCGAAGACGCCCGGGCCCGTCTTGGTGAACGACGCCGCCGTGAACGCACCCGACACGTTCGCGACGCCGCCGCTCGTCGCCGTGACCGCGCCGAACGTGTACGTCCTCCCGCCGCCGTCGAACGTGCCGCCCGTCAGCGCGAGCGCGCAGCCCGCCGGCAGCGCGCGGTCGTTCCCCGCGACGAGCGTGCCGCCCGCCACCTCCACGGGCCCCGCAAAGGTGTTCGCGGCGTTCAGGACGAGCCGCCCCGCGCCCTTCTTCACGAGGCCGCCGGAGGCGTTCGCCGCCAGCGGCAGGTCCGCCAGCACGATTTCGTTCGTCCAGCCGCCGCGCGCGAGCGTCGCCTTGGCCCACGTGTAGTCCACGCCCGGGCACGTCACCTCGATGCCCGTCACGACGCCGCGCTCGGAATCGAAGACCGCGTGCGCCCAGGCGTTCGTCCCGTCGCCGGAGATCGTGACGTAGGGCGAACCGATGTAGTTCCCCGGCACGGTGCAGGGCTCCGGCAGCGGGATCGACGCGATGCCCTGTCCGGTGGGCGCGACGAGCGGCACGTCGATCGTGCAGGCGTACCCCCCCGTGTCGAAGACGGCCCCGCCCGGATAGACATACACCGCGTCGACCGGGCGCGCGGCGTCGGCGGCCGTCTGCTTGAAGAGCGTGCCGGACTGAAGCGCCTTGAGCGTGCCGCCGTTGAAGTTCACGAAGGCCGTGTTGTCCTCGAACGGCACGGCAACATAGTTCCCCTCGGCGTCCTTCGGCCCGGAGTTGAGCGGCATGACCTGCGCCATCTTCCGGATATACTTCGCCTGCAGGACGCCGCCGTTGAGGTTGAGCGCGGCCACGCTGTTCGACTGCATCGCAAGGTCGATGCCCCCCTTGCAGGCGACGTCCGCGGCGTCCGTCGCCGTCAGCGCCGCATGCGCCCCGAAGGCCTTCCAGTTCCACGCGCCGCGCCCGACCTGGATGGCCCTGTCCGCCGTGAACGTCCCGCCCGAGAAGTAGGCCTCGCCGCGCCCTCCACCTGAGCCGATGGCGAACGTGTCGCTGGTGTTGGCCGCCTCTCCGCCCTTCTGCACCCACACGCCGCGCCCGTTGCCACCGCCGCCGATGGTCGTCCAGCCGGGCATCTGCATCCATCCCGCCATCTCCACGTAACCGTTGCCGTCGCTCCCGATGTTCATGTCGCTGCCGCCCCCAGTGCCGCCGCTGCGGAAGCGGGCCCCGGCGCGGATGTAGAGCGCCGCCGCGTCCGTCCGCCCCATGCCGGTACCCACGCAGATGCGCCCCGTCATCGAGGCGCCGTCCTGCAGTTCGAGGACCGCACGGTAGGAAGCGTCCCTCCGGTACCGGGGATGCCCCATGTCCATCGAATAGACGCGCGTGGGGCTCTCGTTCGACGTCATGAAGCAGCCGCCGCTCTCGACGACGAGCTTAGCCGTCTCGGGCCACGCGCATCCCATGTAGGCGTTCGTGTGGCAGTAGACGAGCGCGCCGCCGGGAACCGTCATCGTGCCGCCTGCGAGGTCGAGGAACCGCAGGTGCAGCTGCGCCCCCTCGGCCACGTCGAGGTTCCCGCCGAGGTTCATCAGGTCGCCCGTCGCCCAGTCGCCGCCCAGCCTCAGCGTGCCGGTGCCGGCGTGGCCGAGGAACCCGTCCGTCGAAACCGCCTCGCCGAAGGTCGTCGTCTCCCCCGCCGCGTTCCACAGCAGGGCCGCCGCGCCCTCTCTCACCACCTGCACCTTGTCCGCCAGCACCCGGTATTCCGCCACGCTCCACCCCGTCTCCACCGTCCCCGCGTCGTCGCGGGCGCGGGCGAGCAGACGGGCGTCCTTATGGGCCAGCCGGATGTCGCCCGCCCCCTCGCCGTGGGGGAGCGCCCCGGGGCTTTCCAGCCAGACCTCCCCGCCGCCGCTCACGGTGAGGCCGCCCGTGAACGTGTTCGCCGCGCCCATGAGCCGCACCACGCCGTTCCCCGTGGACGTCACGTTGAGGCCGCCCGCGCCCGTGATGTTCCCGGTGAAGGTCAGCGGCGGGAGCTTGGTCTCGGACGAAACCAGCGTCGCCTGGCCCGAGAAGAGTTCCACCGGGCCGGCCCAGACGTTCCGGCCCGCCTCATCCGACCCGTACGTCAGCCGTTCGACCTTCGCCCCGTCCCGCAGCACGAGCGTCCAGGGGAGATTCCCCTTCGCCCCTTGGAGGATGACGCGCGCGCCGGAGGCGACCGTCAGGCGGTTCTCCGCGCCGCCGTTGAAGGTAAGCCCGCCCTCCAGGCAGAGCACCCCCGACTCGACGGCGATGTGCCCCGGATGCGCGAGGGCCGCCGACGTCAGGGCGAAGTAACCGCGCACCGTGAGCGTATGGCCGTTCATGTCGAGGGTATCCGAGCGGACATCGAGGCGGCCGTTCGCCTCGACGCCCGTGTAGAGGCAGTCGCCGCGCATCGTCACCGAACTGATGCCAGGGTACTGGCTGTTCGCGACGTTGCGGATGACGCCCATCTCCTCGTCCCCCTCCTTCATGCCCCGCCCGGTGATCGTGAACGGCTCGCCCGAAACGAACCCGGACGTGTCCACCCCCACGGCGGACCCGTCCACCTCGAAGGTCGCGCCGTCCGAGACGACCGTGCCCTTCTCGGCCGTGCCGAGCGCCCCGACTTCCTGTGCGCGCAGATAGCCCTCTTCAACCCGCAGTTCACCCGCCCAGCCCTGCGTCTTGAGGTTCGTCGCGATGACGAGCCGCCCCGCGCCGCGCTTGACGAGATCGACGTCCGTCCCGAGCGCCGCCGCGTCCTCCGCGCTCAGGGTGACGTCGGTCCCCACCGCGACCGTGACAACATACGCGCCCGTCGCCGCGTCCACCGCGCCGTTCTGCGCCGCCTCGGCAAGCACGGGCAGCAGCATCGCCGCGCATGCACTCCCAAACTTCGCCACCGTGTCCATTCGCATCGCGCTCACTCCTATTATGAAGATAAAAGAGAAACGTCACTATTATATCCCCCTCCCAGAACTTGTCAACGCGGAATTTCATTTTTTCGTCCACCGGGAGGGTCGCGCTTGTCGCGACCGGGCAGGGTGCGGGAGGGTCGCGCTTGTCGCGACCTAGGGGGGTGCGGACGCGACAAGCGCGTCCCTCCCGTGGAACGTGCCGCCGTGCTAATCATGTTCCGTGTCGAGGCGCAGGTCGTCCAGATACCAGACGGAGGAGGTGGCGCCGTAGCAGATGAAGCCGATCCATGTAAGCGCCTTGAAGCGCGCGTCGAGGAACAACGCGAACTCCGCCCGCGCGGACGCGCCGCCCCGGGGCGTGACGGTGAGCGACCACCGGCCCGCCCGGGGGCCCGAAAGCGGCAGCGCGAGCGCAACGTCGTGCCAGACGCCGGACCGCGCCGCGCAGAGGTCGCGCCCGTTCGCCGTGAACCGCCCCTTCTGGACGGTGAGGCGCACGCCGACCGTGAACGGCTCGTCCCCCGAATAGTCGCGCAGCTCGACGGTCGGCGTCGCCCCGTCCTCGACCTTGAGGGCGAACGCGAGCTTCGCGACGCCCGCCTCCACGCCGCACGCCGCCGTGACGATGGGCGTCCAGTCCGGCTTCAGGTCCGGCGCGTCGGCGAACCGAAGTGCCTTCCGCCCCTGCGCGGGATCGGCGTCCACGACCGCGAGCCGCCCCGGACGGCCGGGGTTGGCGTCGAGCGGCGCGAACGCCCCCATCGTGTGGGGGACGTTGCCGGCCGGGAAGCGCTCGAAATCCGCCCGCAGCCGCTCGCGCCGATACTTCGGCGCCTTCGGGGCGTCCTCGAAGGCGTCCCAGCACCGCTCCTCCGCGCACGCCCGCCACGCCGCGTCCGTGCCGTAGACGCCCGCCGCGTGCCAGTCGAACGGACGGAACCCGGCTGACAGCGCGGGCGAGCCGGGCCGCAGGCGCCAGTCGCCCTTCGCGGGATCGGCGAAGAGCGGGTCGGCGAGCGCCCCCCGCGCGTCGTGCCCCAACGCGCGCCACTGCGCCCAGTCCGCCCCCTTGAACGCCGTCTCCTTCACGGCGCCCGCCGCGCACCAGTAGAGGTTACCGTCCGCCACGATGTCCCGCATGGACGCGAAGCTCCCGCCGCCGCGCCAGGCCGCACCGTCGGGGTCCGTCCACCAGAAGACGTTGTTCAGCACGCGGACCGTCACATGGTCCTCGGCGCGCGAGCGCCACGCGCCGGCCTTCGAGAAGGCGAGGAAGAGGTTGTTGGAGTAGACGTTCTCGCGGCCGTAGTGCTGGTGGATCGCGCCGTCGCGGCAGCGCGCGACGAGGTTGTCGCGGAAGACGAGGCCCTGCGAGCCCTCGTCCGTGTAGAGGCCCCAGGCGGGCGCGCCGTTGCCCGCGTAGCCGTTCACCTCCCAGATCCAGTTGTTCGCCACCTCGCTGCCCGCGTTGTCGCCGAGCGTGTAGACGCCGCCCATGTCGGAGAGCGCGCCCTGCCCGATGTGGTGGATGCGGTTGAAGGCGATGCGGTTGCGGCGGTTGACCGTCGGCGCGTAGCCCCACGTCCAGCCGAGCGACACGCCCGTGTAGAAGAAGTCGCAGATCTCGTTGTGGACGACCGCGCAGTCGTGGGCGTGGCCGATCCACACGCCGATGCCCGCCTGGAGCGTGCGCCCGCCGTGGCGGATGATCGAATCCTCCACGACGAGGTGCGAGGAGACGCCGGCCGCCTTCGCCGGGTCCCGGGGGTTGTCGCCGCCGAAGGCGATGCCGCCCGCGCCCAGGTCCTCCACGAGCGTGTGCCGCACGGCCACGTGCCGGCTGCCGGCGCGGAGGAGGAGGCCGTGCGCGCCCGTGTGGGCGATGCAGCAGTTCGTGAACGAGAGGTTCTCCACGCCCGCGCCCATCAGCGCCCCCTCCTGCACGTTCGCCGCCGCCTGGGCGTTGGCGACGCCCGTCGGGCCAATCCGGAACGCCGTGTACTCGAAGCCGATGCCCTCGAACGAAACGTCGCGCACGACCTCCCCCCGCGCGCGGTCGCCCGCGAACACGACGAGCGACGTCGCGACCGGCACGTGCGCGCGCGTCCGTTCGACCGTCTCCCCTTCACGCGGGATGTAGAGGAGCTTCCGCGCCTTGACGTCGTGGAACCACTCGCCGGGCGCGTCGAGCGCGGCGCGGAAGTTCTCCAGCGCGTAGCGGGGGCGCGTCGAGCACCAGAAGAAGAGCGGGCGCTTCATCGCCTGCTTCATGACGAGGCGGCCCGACGCCGCGTCCAGCGATGCGACGTGCCCGTAGCCCATGTCCCAGCTCTGCCAGACGGCGACGGCGACGCGCGCAAGCTCGTCCGGCGGCAGCTGCGCGAGCGGCGCGACATCGGCCGCCTCGGCGAAGAACGCGCGGTTCGCGCACGTCTCGTCGGCCTCCTTCATGTAGTGGTAGAAGCGGTTCGGCGTGCGCGCGCGCACCGCGCGGCGCCCCCCGACCCAGAGCTGGTCGAAGACGAGCCCGTCCGGCACCGCCGTCTCCCACACGCCGTCCGCGCCCACCGTGAACGGCGCGAGCGCGCGGCCGCCGTCGAAGACCGCCGCGCGCGGCGAGGCGCCCCGGAAGCGCACGGCGGAGTCCGCCGCCGTGAACGTGAGCGGTTCGGAAAGATGGTAGCGTCCGGGCGCAACCCGGACCTCCACGGGACGCCCCGCCACGGCGCCCGAGGCGCGCAGGGCGCGCGCCCGCGCGAGCGCGGCGGCGGGCGTGCGGACCTCGCCGTCCGGCGCGAGAACGAGATCGACCGCGCCGGCGGCCCCCATCGCCAGTCCCGCCGCCAACACGCATGCCCCAAAAGCGTTTCGTTTCATGTCGTCCTTCCTGTAAAGGCCGCCCTGCCGCCCCATCGCCCGTCAATCGCCGGCCTGGAGCGTGGGCTGGACGTCGGCGGCGAGCGCCGCGTCGCCCACGAGGTTGCGCCGGTAGAAGGCGAGGCCCGCGATCATCGCCGCGTTGTCGCCGCAGTACTTCGGCTGCGCAAGGAGAAGGCGCACGCCCGCCTCGGCGGCGACCTCGGCGAGCTTCGCGCGGAGGCGGCCGTTGAGGGAGACGCCGCCGCCCACGATGAGCGACCGGTAGGCGCGGCGCTTCAGCGCGAGGCGCGTGCGGTCCGCGAGCGTGCCGACGATCGCCTCCTGGTAGGCGGCGACGAGGGCCGCCTTTTCGCGGTCGCTGTGCGGCGGGTTCTTCTTCACGTAGTAGAGAAGCGCGGTCTTGAGGCCCGAGAACGAGACGCAGAGGTCCGCGTCGAGCCCGGCGAGGGCCGCCGTTCCGGCGCGGGGGTGGCCCTTCGGGAAACGCGGCAGGGGATCGCGCACCTGGATGCCGGGCGGGTAGGCGAGGGCCTTCAGCGCGGCGGCGTCCGAGAAGTCCGTCACGCCGTTCCAGTGGCCCTTTGCCCAGCGGTCGATGACGGGGCCGCCCGGATAGCCGAGCCCGAGCAGCTTCGCGGCCTTGTCGAACGCCTCGCCCGCCGCATCGTCGAGCGTCTGCCCGATGATCGTGTAGGCGCCGTAGTCCGGCATGTCCACCCACGTCGTGTGGCCGCCCGAGACGGCGAGGCCGAGCGCGGGCAGGGCGTCCTCGGGCGCGGGGGGCGGCGTTCCGTCCCCCGGCGCGTCGAAGAGGAACGGCGTGTGGAGGTGCGCCTCGATGTGGTTGATGCCGATGAGCGGCACGCCGAGGGCGAGCGCAAGCCCCTTCGCGGCGTTGAGCCCCACGAGGAGCGAACTCGCAAGCCCCGGCCCATACGTCACCGCCACGGCGTCGAGGGCGTCCACGCCCCGCATCGCCTCGTCGACGACGCCGTGGATCTTCTCGATGTGGGCGCGGCTCGCCACCTCCGGCACCACGCCGCCGTACGGCCGGTGGAGCGGGATCTGCGTATACACGACGTTGGACAGCACCTCGCGCCCGTCCCGCACGACGGCGCACGCCGTCTCGTCACAGCTGCTTTCGATTCCCAGAATGTTCATCTTCGTCCGCCTTAAAAGCTACCAGAACTTCCACCAGGCCTTCTTCACGGCCTCCACGCCGCCCGAGTCCTTGTAGAGTTCCTTCACGCGCTCCGCGCCGGCCACGTCGGGATCCATCATGACCTCGTTCGTGTGGAACTCGAAGACGTTCGGGAGGCTCCAGAACTCCGTGCGGATGAAGGAGTCCTGCGTCGCGCGGTGGAGCGTGACGACCTCGCCCGTGCGCATCACCGACACCTTGGGGGGCGTCACGCGGAGGAGCGGACCGAGGTCGGCCGTCGCCCAGCGCCGGTTCGACGTGCCGTGGTCCCGCGCCTTGAGGAAGAGGTGCTCGATGCGGTTGCGGCTCCAGTGGACAAGCTCGAACGTGCGCTTCAGGCCGTCGTGCCCCTCGAACATCTGGAGGGCGCCGCCGCACTTCATCCCCGGCACCACGTCGAAGGTCCGGAGCGGGCTCTCGAAGCGCATGCCGCCGTGGATGAGGACGGCGCGCGCGAAGTAGCGCGTGGTCTTCTCGAAGGCGAAGTGGTCTCCGAGGAAGGCCTCCAGTTTCTGCCCTTCGCCGGAGAGGAGGGCGAAGTCGGCCGTGAACGGACCCTTCGACACCTTGTCGAACTGGTGGCGGTCGCTCGCGCGGTAGAGCTCCAGCACAAGCGCGTCCGGCGCCTTCGCGCCCCGGCAGTCGATCACGTCCGGCGAGGCGTTCGCGACGTCCACGACCACGCGGATGCGCTCGCCCTCCACATACACGTCGTGGGCGGGCTTGAGCGTCACGGTGATTTCGCTCGGCAGGGCGGCGAACGCCGCGCCGCACCAGGCGCCGAACAGAACCAGAAACAGTCGCTTCGTCATGGTCGTCCTTCCTTTCCTTCCATCGGTCTTCGCATCTTCTAAGGGTCAGACCCGCACCCGGAGGCCGTCGTAGGAGAGCCGCACGCCGCGCGGCAGCCGCTTCGAGAACTCCGCGTGCTTCACGTCGTGGCTCATGTGGATCAGGTAGCCCCGCCCGGGAGCGGCCTCCCGCATCGCCGCGAGCGCGCGCGCGAGGTTCATGTGCGTGGGATGCTCCCGTTCGCGCAGGCAGTCGAGCACGAGCACGTCGACGCCCCGGATCTTCGCGCGCGTGCGCGCCGGAATCGAGATGCAGTCCGAGATGTACGCCGCGCGCCGCCCTTCTGCCTCGAAAAGGTAGCCGTTCGTGCGCACGCCGCCGTGTTCCACGGGGAGCGGCGTCACCGCCACATCGCCGATCCGGAACGTGCGCGTGACGGGCTTGAAGGCGATCATCGGACGGAAGAGCCCGATGGGGTTCGCCTGCGTCGTGATGTAGGGGAAGATGCCGTGCATCGCCTCCACCGTCTCCGGCGCGGCGTAGCAGTTCATCGCCACCTTCCCGTTCAGCGTGTTGAAGCGGCGCACGTCGTCGAAACCCGCCACGTGGTCCATGTGCGCGTGGGTGAGGACCACGGCGTCGACGTTCACGATGCCGAGTTCCAGACACGCCAGACGGAACTCCGGCGGCGTGTCCACCACGAACGCCGTCTTCCCGGCGCGCACATAAAGACCCGACCGGCGGCGCCGGTCGCGCACGTCGGTCGAGGTGCAGGTGGCACACCGGCAACCGATCTGGGGAACGCCCACGCTCGTGCCGGTGCCGAGGAACTGGAGCGTCAGGCTCACTTCTCGTCGTTGTAGAGCTGGAAGGCCTCCTGCGGCGTGAGGCCCTGGTGGACAACGCCGGCGATCGCCTTCATCATCGCGAGCGGCTTGGCGCTCTGGAACACGTTGCGCCCCATGTCCACGCCCGCCGCGCCGGCCTGGATGGCCTTGTAGGCGAGTTCGAGGGCCTTGTCCTCGGGCAGCTTCTTGCCGCCGGCGATCACGATCGGCACGGGGCACTGCGCCACGACCTTCTCGAAGCCCTCGTCCACGTAGTAGGTCTTCACGAAGGCGGCGCCGTTCTCCGCGCAAACGCGCGTGGCGAGGCCGAAGTAGCGCGCGTCGCGCGCCATGTCCTTGCCGACCGCCGTCACGCCGAGGACGGGGATGCCGAGCTTTTCACCCATGTCCACCGTGTGGACGAGGTTCTGCGTGGTGATCTGCTCGCTCGCGCGGTCGCCGCAGGCGACCATCACGGCCATCGCGCTCGCGTTCACGCGCACGACGTCCTCCACGTCGTAGACGCGGTTGAGGTTGAGGTCCGTGAGGATCGTCGTGCCGCCGTCGCTCCGAAGGCAGACGGGCTTCGACATCGTGGGGGGGATGACACTGCGGAGGATGCCGCGCGTACACATCAGGCAGTCCGCGTACTCGATGAGCGGGTTGATCGTGAGGTCCACGCGCTCAAGCCCGCTCGTCGGCCCCATGATGAAGCCGTGGTCGCACGCGAGCATCACGGTGTGGCCGCTCTTCGGATTGAAGATGCGCGCGAGGCGGTTCTTCACGCCCCAGCCCCGGTTCTCGTTGCCCTTGAGGAAAAACGCCTCGTTCCTCTGCGGCTGGTCGAAGCCGTAGGCCGAAGCCTCCTTGAATCCATCCATGTCTGCCATGAGCTTGTCCTTTATTGTAGTAGTTAAGTGGTTAAGTAGTTAAGTAGTTAAGTGGATAAGTGGTTAAGCGGTTAAGTGGTTAAGCGGTTAAGCGGTTAAGTAGTTAAACAGTTAAGTTGATTGGTTTAGTGGATAAAGCCCGAAGGGCAACTTAAAGCCCCGAAGGGGCGACTTAACTACTTAAAGCCCGAAGGGGGCGACTTAACTACTTAAAGCCCCGAAGGGGCGACTTAACTACTTAAAGCCCCGAAGGGGCGGCTTAACTACCTATTAACTTACTGCTCTGCGAAGCAGAGCCAAATGTCCGCGTTCGAGGCGCTGCCGGCGTCGATCGGGCCGATGGAGCGCGCGCCGAGGTTCTTCGCGCGGCCGAACTTCGCCTGCATCTGGGCGGTCGCCTCGCTGCCGGCCTTCGCGGCGGCGGCGGCGGCGGCGAACATCGCCGCCTCGCCCTCGGCGGCGTGGGCCTTCAGGGCCTCCACGGCGGGAATGAGCGCGTCCATGAACGTCTTGTCGCCCACCTTCGCCTTCGTCGCGAAGCCCAGCTCCTCAAGACCGGCCGCGAAGAGGTCTGCGAGTTCCGGGGCGGAAAGTTCCGTTTTGCCCGCGTCCACCGCGTCCGCCATGCCCTCGAAGAGCGTGCCGTAGAGGGAACTCGTGGAGCCGGAGACGTCGCTTTCGAGATGCGCGACCATGCTTTCGAGCAGGGACTTGAAGTCGTTCCCCTCCGCCGCCGCAAGCGCCTTCGTGGCGGCGACAATCGCCTCGCCGTGGTCGCCGTCGCCGCCGGCCGCCGCGTCGAGCGCGGAGTAGTCCTTCTCGCGCGCGGCGGTCTTCGCCGCCGCTTTCGTCCAAACCTGCCTGAACTGTTCAAGTGTCATATCGGCTCCTTGTTGAAAACAGGGTGATTATACCACAAAACGATTCGGGATGCTCCTACGCGATCCACCATCTTGATTTTTCCGCCTCATAATCTCATTTCCGATTGCAAATCATGGGCGTATTTTATCTGCGGAACTTTCCGAGGCGAAATCGCGCACCGAGCCATGCCGTCGGGACTTCGGACGCGACAAGCGCGTCCCTCCCGCTTCGTACCCCTCTTGACCCCGGGCAATGCCCCCGGTCAGCACAGTTGCCTACAACCCCATCCAGCGGCGGTAGTCGGCGAAGCGGATCTTCTTCTCGCCGACGTACTTCTGCGTGGGCCCGCCGTAGAGGTAGTGGCTCGCGTAGGCTTCGGCGTCGCCCGCGACCGTGTAGCGGATCTTCGCGACGCCCTGTCCGGAGAACGCGACCGCGCCGATCTTCGCGACGGCGTTCGCGCCGCACGCGAAGTCCCCGTCGAAGAGAACCCGGCCCGTCTCGGCGTCCGTCAGCGTCGCGTGGCCCGATGCGGGGCGCAGACGGTCGTTCACGGCGAGGACGTCGCCGTTCTCGTCGACCATCACGAGGACGTCCTGCTGGGCGCGCTTGATGTATTCGTAGGCGAGCTTGCGCCGGCCGTAGTAGTCGACGACGGCGTCCGAGATGACCGGCCAGCCGTCGCGCATGTTCCACCACGTCATGCCCGTCTTCCGCTCGAACTTGCCCGCGCGGCAGTGTTCGACGAGGAACTTCATCCCCTCCGCCTGCGCACACTGGCTCTGGAGCGCGAAGCCGTCGAGGTCGGTCTCGATGTCGCCGAAGAGCATGTGCATCTGGAGAACCATCCGATGGTTGCGGCAGCCGACGAACTTGCTGCGCCCGAGGTTGTTCTCGAAGACGCAGACGCCGCGCTTGACCCACTCGTCGTTGAAGTCGAAGACGCCCTTCGGCGGCTCGCCCGGCACGAGCTCGTTCGAGAGGTAGTCCCCCGGCGTGTAGGGCACGTAGCGGACCTCCCACATCCGGTTCCTCTCCTTCGGGCTCGTGAACGGCTCGCGGCAGGCGGGCGAGAACATCTCGCGGATGGACGCGGCCGACGGACAGCCGTGCAGGCCGAGTTCGCTGTAGAACTTCTCGTGCGTCGCCGTGAAGAGTTCCCCCTTCCACCAGCGGCGGTAGTAGTGGCCCTCGACGGACCGCGCCCGCCCGGCGACGACGTCCGCGTTCACGTAGGGCGAACTCGGCAGGTAGGGGTGCGTGGGGTCGAACGCGCGCAGGACCTCGGGCAGGATCTGCCGCGAGTAGACGTCGCGGTTCGGGTCGGACCCGGCCCCGCAGTGCTTCCACGGTCCGAGGCGCAGCACGGCGTCGTTCTCGTTGTTGCCGCACCAGAGCGCGAGCGAGGCGTGGTTGCGCAGGCGCTTCACGACCTCGACCGTCTCGCGGCGCACGAGGTCCTGGAAAGCGAGGTTTTCCTGCGGGTACTGCGTGCAGGCGAAGCAGAAGTCCTGCCACACCATGACGCCGTTTTCGTCGCACCAGTCCCAGAACGGTTCCGGCTCGTAGAGGCCGCCGCCCCAGACGCGGATCATGTTGCAGTTCGCCTCGCGGATGAGTTCGAGCGTGGGGAGGATGCGGTCCCGGTCGCGGCAGTGGAGCGCGTCGACCGGCGTCCAGTTCGTCCCCCGGATGAAGCACGGCTCGCCGTTCACGATGAACTTCATCTCGCCGGGCCTCTTCGTCGCGACGTCGTAGTCCGAAAGCTCCAGTTCCACCTTCTTGACGCCGAGCCGAAACGCCTTCTCGGCGAGCGTCTCGCGCGTCGCGTCGTCCCGCCAGACGACCTTCACGTCGTAGAGCGCCGGTTCGCCGAAGCCGCGCGGCCACCAGAGGTCCGCGTTGCGGAGACCGAACCACAGGCGCGGCGTCCAGTGGAGGACCTTCGTGCGCGGCCGCGCGACGACCTTGCCGTTCCGCGACACCGTGACCTCGATCTCGGAATGGTCGAGGCGGCGGAAGCTCCCTTCGAGGCGGAGGTCCAGGAGGTAGCGCGCCGACCGCGTCGCCGGATCCAGCTCCAGGAGCGCGCAGAAGTGGTCGCGGATGCGCTCGGGCCGACGCACCTCCAACCGCACGTCGCGGAAGATGCCGGCGGAGACGAAGCGCGGCAGGATGTCCCAGCCGATCATGTGGGCGGGCTTGCGGAACGCCTCCAGCTCGGAGGTCGAGCCCGCGTTCCCGATCGCCGCGATCTCGTTGAACTGCGACTCGACGACGGGCGAGCGGAAGAGGACGGCGACCTCGTTCGTTCCGGCGCGGACGGCCCGCGTGACGTCGAACGCATGCGGGATGAACATGTCCGCCGCCTCGCCGACCTTCCGCCCGTTCACGAAGACGTCGCAGAGCGTGTCGAGGCCGTCGAAGACGAGGACGGCCTTTTCGTCCGGCGGCACCGCGCCGAGCGTGAACGTGCGCGCGTAGAGCCACTGGTGCCCCTCCCAGGGCCGCACGGCGTACTGGTTGTTCGCATAGAAGAGGTCCGGGAGAAGACCGGCGGCGCAGAGGTCGAGCTCGTAGCACCCCGGCACCTTCGCGGGCAGGGTCCGCGCCCCGGCGGGCACCTCCTCCAGCGTCCGCACGCTCCCCCGGTCGGGCGTCGGCCAGCCCTTCAGCTGCCAGGCCCCGTTCAGCGGCACGAGGGCCGCCGCCAGCATCGCCAATGCGCTCATCGCACGTTTCTCCTTCCCGTTTTCCCTAGCGCCCGCGCGCCACGCCGAAGCGATATTCCGTCGTCGAGCGGAAGACGTCGCCCGGGCGCAGAATCGTGTCGGGGAAGTTCGGCTGGTTGACGGAATCGGGATAGTGCTGCGTTTCGAGGGCGAGGCCCGCGAACGGGAAGAGCGGGCGCGCGAACTGGTCCTTCAGCGCATCCGTGAACGCGCCGCCGGCGTAGACCTGCACGCCCGGCTCGGTCGTCCACGTTTCGAGGACGCGCCCGGAAACGGGATCCTCCACGACCGCCGCGCGCGCGAGGGAGCCGTCCTGCGAGGCGAGCGCGAAGTTGTGGTCGTACTGTCCCGCCATCCGCGCGCCGATCGCGTGCGGCACGGCGAAGTCGAAGTCCGTCCCCGCGACGGGTAGCACCTCGCCCGTGGGGATCTGCCCGGCGCCGAGCGGCGTGTAGCCGGTCGCGGCGAGCGTGAGGAGATGGTCCGTGACGGGGGCGCGGCGGTCGCCGCCCAGGTTGAAGTAGACGTGGTGCGTGACGTTGACGGGCGTCGCCCGGTCCGTCGTCGCCTCCCAGTCGATGCGCCAGACGTGCGTGCGCGAGAACGTGTACGTCACTTTCACGTCGAGCGTCCCGGGAAAGCCGCCCTCGCCGTCGGGGCTGCGGAGCGTCAGCACGAGGCCGTCCGAGCCGTCCGCCGCCGTACAGGGCGCCGCGTGCCAGACCTTGTCGTGGAAGCCCGCCGCGCCGCCGTGCAGCAGGCACGGGAGGCCGTCGGGACGGATGTTCGCGGGCAGTTCGTACGTCCGCCCGTCCAGCGTGAAGCGCCCGCCGGCGATGCGGTTCGCGTAGCGTCCGATGAGCGAGCCACCGAAGCCCGGCTTCGCGAAGTCGAGCGACACGGCCACGTTCTCGCAGTGCCCCGCGCGGTCCGGCACGGCGAGCCGCCGCACCTTCCCGCCGTAGTCCAGCACCTCCAGCTCGGCGCCGTCCGCGCCTTCGAGCGTATAGGACGTGACCGCCCGGCCGTCCTGCGTCTTCCCGTATTCCGCAATCTTCATGTGTACACCTTCCAGTTCGTGGCGATGGACTCGCCGGGTTTCATCCAGCAGTTGTAGGGGGTCACGACGAAGCGCAGCAGGCGCTTCGCCGGCAGGGCGCGCTTCGCGAAGAGGCACCGCACGGGCGAGCGGTCGTCGGCCTCCGACCACATGAAGCGGTCCGAGAAGACGCGCTTCTCGTCGACGGTGCGCACCACGTCGCCGATCATCATCTCCACGCGCACGGCATAGTCGTGCGCGCGGTCGCCGCCCGTCGCCGAGGTGACGGACGGAAACGCGACCTCGACCTGCGGATGCACGTCGCCCGCGCGGTCGCGCCCCTTCTCGACCGTCCTCACCGCCACCTGCGCGTCCGCCGCGAAGCGCGGCGGCCTCGACGCCGCCACGCGCGGCGCGAACGCATACGGACGCGCCGTCGTGCCGAGCGGCACGATCCAGTCGTCCCCCAGCACGCCTCCGTTCACGAACTCGCGGCGGTGGAAGCGGATGGCGTCCCCGTAGACGGTCATCAGCAGGCCCTGGTAGACGTGCGTCTTGTCGAAGACGGGCATCTCCCGCACCGGCGCGGGGTTGCCGTCGCAGTCGTGCCCGTTCTCGCGTCCCGGTCCCGCGAAGGCCCAGCCCACGAGGCATCCGCAGTTGACGGCCGTGTACGTCCCCTGCCAGATGCTCCGTTCGTCCGCAAGCGAGTTGTGGCTGTGCCCCGTGAGGCACACGCAGTTCGGGTAGGCGGAGAGGATACGTTTCGTGAGCCCGCCGTCCTGTCCGTTGTCCCACTTCGCGCCCCCCACCAGCCAGGACGCATTCACCGTGTCGTCCGCCTGTTCGTGCTGGCAGTAGAAGAACACCTTGTCGCGCGCGACCTTCGGACCCCATTCGGCCATCGCCGCCTCGACGGCGGGGCGTTCCCCGTGGAAGGCGGACGGCCAGTTGCGCAGCACGAAGGTATACCCCTTCACGGTCTTCGCGCCGTACGGCGCGTACTCCTCGCCGAAGAGCCGCCGCCAGGTCTCCGCGCGGTGGAAGGCGAACATCTCGCCCTTCACCCGCTCCGCCTTCTGCGCCGCCGTCTCGCCCGGCCGCAGCCGGTACGTCCAGTCCTCGACGTCGTGGTTCCCCGTCACGAAGAGGCGCGCGACGGGCCGCCCGTCCGCCGCCCGGTCGTGGGGGAACACCGCGTTCCACGCCTCGGCGACGAACTCCAGCTCGCGGATGCGCCCCGTCGTGAAGAGGTCGCCCGCCACGAGCACCGCATCCACCTTCTGCGCGTCGAAGTAGCGCAGCGCCTTGATGAAGTGCTCGTTCGAGTCGCGCCGCCCGGGCGTGTCGTTCGTGATGTGGATGTCGGAGACGATGCCCACGCGGAGTTTCGCGGGGCCGAGATCCCGCACCGCCGCGCGGTTCGTCCGCGACACCGCGCCGCCGGCAGCGCCTGCGGCGCCAAAGGCCGAGGCCACGCCAAGGAATTCACGTCGGTTCATGCCCGGTCCTCCCGTTGAGATAGGGCGCGAAGTCGGCGAGCCGCGCCAGGCGCGGAATCGCCTCCAGCGGGATGGACGAACCATAGCGCGCCTCCGTCTCCATCACGAGACGCAGGTGCATCACGCTGTCCCACTCGGGAATCGCGCCATACGCCGTCTCTGGGCCAAGCGTCCCCTCCGGTACGCCCAGAACCTCCGCCGCGAATACAAGAAACTCGTCCATACGCGGCGTTCATCATAGCAAACACCGCGCCGTGTGACAAGTTCGCACGACCGCTCTCGGACCTCCAAAATTAGGTCAGACCTAATTTTGGAGGTCTTACAGGTCGCCGAGGTCCACCGCCACGTCCCCGGTTTCGACGGGGGTGGCGGGTTTCTCCTCCTCCGCGTTCCACGCCTCGCGCGAGCTCGTGGGCAGGTAGCGGTAGTAGACCATCAGCTGCTGCGCGACGTAGCAGGTGGTGATGATCTCCATGCCGGTCGTGTCGCGGCTGATGTGCATGTCCTCGCACGTCCAGTAGCCGAGTTCCTGCGGCCGGCCCTTGGGATCCTTGTAGGGCGTGTTCGCGAGGCGGTGCTGGCCGGTCACGTAGGTGCGCACCATCTCGCGGTTCCAGTTCGCCCAGCGCTTGCCGCCCGCGTTGAAAAACACCATCGTCGCCCAGTAGTTGCCGCGCACGGGGCAGCAGGCGATGTCCGTCGTGCCGAGCGTGGGCGGTTCCCATTCGTCGTCCAGGATCGCGAGCGTCTTCTCGATGACGGGGTGGCGGCTCGCGCCGAGATACTGCATCGCCACCACGCCGACCATGTAGTGCCAGAGACCGGTGCGGCGGTAGTTGGGGCCGGGCGGGCCCCAGTGGTCGTCCGAGAAGCCGCCGAGCCGCGTGTTGGCCTGGTGGAGGAAGCCTTCCTTGAGCTTCATCAGCGCCTTCTCCATGTTCTTCACGTTCAGGCGGCTGAGCTTTGCGCTGCGCAGGGCCATCGTCTCGAAGGTCATGGGCAGGAGGCGCGGCAAGACGGCCTTGGAGTTGTCGCGGGGCGGGCCCCACTCCGTGTTCGCCAGACGGTCCGCGAGCGCGTTGAGGCGCGCCTCGACGACGGGGCGGATGTTGGGGTTGCGCGCCATGCCGAACGCCTCGGAGAGGGCGTGGATCTCGGCGGCGTCCAGGTTGGGCGTGCGCATGAGGTACTCGACGCCCTTCTGGATGGTGCCGCCGAACTCCTTCGCGAGGGAGCCGGGCTTCTCGCCGTGCGAGAGGAAGGTGAGGATCGCAAGACCCGTCGGGCGCATGTTGTCCGCGCCGGCCTGACCCGGCCAGCTGCCGTCCGGCCGCTGCTTCGTCTTGAGCCAGCGCAGGGCGCGCATCACGGCGGCCTCGGTCTGGGC
>ERZ1026780.983-NODE-983-length-20172-cov-8.629915_pt1 | contig 20172 bp, 15 predicted proteins | sample MGYA00380126_ERZ1026780 | MGnify/ENA primary metagenome ERZ1026780 (study PRJEB33269, sample SAMEA4719762) | human gut metagenome | biome: human-associated habitat; feature: organic feature; material: feces | place: Cameroon | collected 2013-10 ... | reverse complement strand
ATCCCCCGCCGAAGTTTTCTTTTCTCAGGGTGTTGCACTTGCTTGACTTGGTGGCCACCCCCGCTTGCGCGGGGAACAGATATAGTGGTATATCTTGTCTATATCTTCACGGGGATCACCCCCGCTTGCGCGGGGAACAGAAGGCCGTGTATGACGACGGGGTGACGCTGGCGGGATCACCCCCGCTTGCGCGGGGAACAGAAGGTCACCCGCTTGCATCTGCCACTCAGCGAGGGATCACCCCCGCTTGCGCGGGGAACAGCCTATACCCCTGCATCGGGCAAGGCGGCTGCGGGGATCACCCCCGCTTGCGCGGGGAACAGATTGATTTGGATACAAAAGACTTTAAGACAAAAGGATCACCCCCGCTTGCGCGGGGAACAGCTAATGGCTTGCTTGAAACCGCCAATGGTTTGTGGATCACCCCCGCTTGCGCGGGGAACAGCGCCTATATTTATCAGCTTCAAATTCGTTGTTAGGATCACCCCCGCTTGCGCGGGGAACAGTCTTGCCATCACGGTCTTGACAAATCTGGCACGGGATCACCCCCGCTTGCGCGGGGAACAGAGACATTCTTTCTAAGCCTTTCTATTTTTTAAGGGATCACCCCCGCTTGCGCGGGGAACAGTAGATTATCCCTTCCCACTCTGCGCGGGAGAGGGGGATCACCCCCGCTTGCGCGGGGAACAGATTGTCAAAAAACTTAAAATCTGCCGCACTTGAGGATCACCCCCGCTTGCGCGGGGAACAGTTTCTTTTGCCCTGACTGTAAAGCTGATTTTAAGGATCACCCCCGCTTGCGCGGGGAACAGGCGTCTATGTCTATGCTTTCGCCGTCCGTGATAGGATCACCCCCGCTTGCGCGGGGAACAGTGATATATAATCTGGCGTTTGTCATCAACGAAGGGATCACCCCCGCTTGCGCGGGGAACAGTTGCCACAAACATGGGGCAATACAAAATCATGGGGATCACCCCCGCTTGCGCGGGGAACAGCGCAGAGCAGTTACAGGGTGCATTTGAAAAAAGGGATCACCCCCGCTTGCGCGGGGAACAGCATACAGTGTCATTTCTCCGCTTCCTCCTTTAGGGATCACCCCCGCTTGCGCGGGGAACAGGGTCTGTGATGGATGGCGAAGTGCGATATAAGGGGATCACCCCCGCTTGCGCGGGGAACAGTGAAATGCACACATACGAGCTAATCGAGATAAAGGATCACCCCCGCTTGCGCGGGGAACAGTACCTTCGCGGTATAGGCGCGTTTCTTTGGCGGGGATCACCCCCGCTTGCGCGGGGAACAGCCTTCTGCGCACTCATGCCCGCGCGTCTGCCGAGGATCACCCCCGCTTGCGCGGGGAACAGCATCGATTGGCATACCTTCGCGGTATAGGCGCGGGATCACCCCCGCTTGCGCGGGGAACAGAGTGAAGGCATACAGGCCACGGGCGGCAGCAAGGGATCACCCCCGCTTGCGCGGGGAACAGAGCCACGGCGCTTTTAAGTTTCAATCCGAATTGGGATCACCCCCGCTTGCGCGGGGAACAGAACTTGCCGCAGAAGGCAACACTTGTGCGCACAGGATCACCCCCGCTTGCGCGGGGAACAGAGTAACGAGCCGGTGAGAGTTCAACTCGCTTTGGGATCACCCCCGCTTGCGCGGGGAACAGATAAAGAATTTGTTTACCGTGTTGGAGAAACTGGGATCACCCCCGCTTGCGCGGGGAACAGTAAAAGTCAACACGATACAACACGATTTATATGGGATCACCCCCGCTTGCGCGGGGAACAGGCTCCGCCTGTGTGCTTATGTCGCGCAGCTCAAGGATCACCCCCGCTTGCGCGGGGAACAGAGAATGCCTACAAAATTTGAGAAAATAACGCAGGGATCACCCCCGCTTGCGCGGGGAACAGGGGGCTTCAGCCCCTTGCTTTATCGTGACTTTAGGATCACCCCCGCTTGCGCGGGGAACAGAAGTTCTGGAACGTTAAGAACATTGGAGTTCCGGGATCACCCCCGCTTGCGCGGGGAACAGAGCAAGCGTTGGTTGCTTATTAGATAATTCATAGGATCACCCCCGCTTGCGCGGGGAACAGGTCCCACAGCGTGATCGGCATCCACCCGGTGCGGGATCACCCCCGCTTGCGCGGGGAACAGGCGTTGGCATTTGTGCCAAGTGTCTGCGTGGTGGGATCACCCCCGCTTGCGCGGGGAACAGTACGCTACTTTCTTTTCGGGCCCGCCAAAACGAGGATCACCCCCGCTTGCGCGGGGAACAGGATTTTGATGGCCCTGCGGGCGTGTATAAGGTGGGATCACCCCCGCTTGCGCGGGGAACAGTTCGCGCGGGTTATGCCCGCGCCGTACAGCACGGGATCACCCCCGCTTGCGCGGGGAACAGTCCTCACGCGCAACGCCGCCCGTATCAATGCCGGGATCACCCCCGCTTGCGCGGGGAACAGGTCGCCAACACGGTTGCTATAGTGATAGAGTTGGGATCACCCCCGCTTGCGCGGGGAACAGGTTCTGTTTTTGTTTCTGGTAGTGCAAAGTCTAGGATCACCCCCGCTTGCGCGGGGAACAGTACCGCTTTTTTTGTAAGTCCAGTTTGTCGCTAAGATCACCCCCGCTTGCGCGGGGAACAGTACGCGCTTTTCGTTCTTAAACCAAAACTTCTGGGATCACCCCCGCTTGCGCGGGGAACAGTATCACGCACTTGATTTATAAGCACCAATATCGGGATCACCCCCGCTTGCGCGGGGAACAGATACGTTATCGGTAAGCGTTATGGCATTACCTGGGATCACCCCCGCTTGCGCGGGGAACAGTCCCAGATTTTAGAAGCCGTTTGCCGCGCCGTGGGATCACCCCCGCTTGCGCGGGGAACAGGCCTTTTTGCTGGCATAGACTGTAAAACATCTGGGATCACCCCCGCTTGCGCGGGGAACAGCGAAGTAGTCTACAGCCTCCTTGGCCTCGCCCAGGATCACCCCCGCTTGCGCGGGGAACAGATAGTGGACATCACCGCCGAGAGCAGCGACCAAGGATCACCCCCGCTTGCGCGGGGAACAGTCCAAAGCGTCCCGTCCATATTGCGGAAGGCGGGGATCACCCCCGCTTGCGCGGGGAACAGCAGCAATTCTGCGGCCTGTGTGGTGGGGACGTAGGATCACCCCCGCTTGCGCGGGGAACAGAAGCCCCCAAAACAAAGAAGTCCGTGCGGACGAGGATCACCCCCGCTTGCGCGGGGAACAGACGTCGTAATCGGTATAATACCTGTCCTGCACGGGATCACCCCCGCTTGCGCGGGGAACAGTCTAAAAAAAGACTTGTTATGCCTTGTATTTTACAATACCGTTTTTCATTTTTCAATCAGTTTTTCATAGACCAGTTTTGTTGTATGGCAATCGCTCAAGGCTCTATGAACTATTCTACTTTCTATTTCAAAGTATTTTGCGAGCGTCGAAAGCTTATAATCGTCTATATCTTTTATATTTCGTTTGGCGATTTGAAGTGTATCCGTCACTTTATTAGTAGGAATCGGCTCTCCATGTCTTCGGCATGTCTGTCTCAAAAAATTAAAATCGAATGTGGCATTATGCATTACCAAGTCCTTATCTCCCATAAAGTTCAATACCTCTTTCAGTGCCGCCTTTTCATCCACACCGCTCTGCTCCACCATTTCTTCGGTTATGCCGGTTAATTGTTTGACTTTATTCGGAATGGCCATATCTTGTTTTATCAATCTTTCAAACTGCTCCGCTACAACGCCGTCTATAACTTTTATAGCTCCTATTTCAATTATTCTATCATGCGCAGATGAGAGACCTGTAGTTTCCACATCGAACACTACATATTCCTCTATCTCATCCTTTTGATTCTGTACATGCTTTGCAAAGCGTTTTGCCTTGCGTATTGCAGCAGCCTTGCTATACCCCATTCTGTTTTCCGTGTGTTCACTTTTGGCTTGAAAGGCTTTATTTGGGCGAAGCATCAGCTTCATCCCATCAAAGTCTACCGGTACCCATTCGCTGTTGTGCACACGAAATTCCATTTTTTGTTCGGTTCTCGCGCTATAAACCATGGTTGCACGACCGTCTTTTATGTTGTCGGTAACCCTGTTCCATAGTTCTTCGCGGACTCTCGCGCTTACATTGCCTGCGTATACACCAGTATCTATTTCCATGAGCCAACGCGTAAGGTCGCCTCGCAATGCAGGCGGGCAATTTGTAAGACACAGAACTACCATTCTTCTATTTCTCCACTATTATCCCGTTACATGTTTCGAGTGCAATTTCATATTCTCCATTCGTCATGTTATACGATATTCCGCTGCTCACCTTCTCATTTTTGTCATCCCACAAATAAAGCACATTTGTTTCTATTTCTTCTATATCATCGCCCATTAACAGTTTTCTTATATCGCGTACAGTCCTTTCCAGTATATGCCCGCCCGCTGCCGCATCGCGCACTCTCCGCCTTACCATTGAGCCTATATCGTCCTCTTTATCTGCCGATGCTGCTGTATGAAATGCAATCGGTATGGTTATTTCTGCTTTGTACAAATCCGCAATATCATATACAAAAGATCTTTCATGCCCATCATGCACAAACCCAAGCCCACTTGCGCAGCCGAGTGCAACTATTGCGCTGTGCGCAATACCATAAAGGCATGCATGCGCGGCTGACAATGCTTTATTTACGGCGTTGCCAGCATCATAATTATCCGGATCAAACTCTCGTCCGCTCCACTCTATACCGGTTTCTTTCGCCAATTTACGGTATATACTTCTTATGCGTGCTCCTTCTCGCCCGCGCAGCTGCTGCATAGTATATCCGGATACATCTTCGTCCGGAAATCTCATTTGATACATTTTCCGTGCAACTTCAAGCCTTGTTCTTGTGTTCGAAACAAGCTTCGCCTGCACTTTAAGCAGTTGAGAAGAATGGGTAAGCGGATGGCCATGCGCATAATAACGCACGCCATGCTCGCCCACCCATATTATACTCATGCCGGAATCGCTTATAAGTTCCACCGCCCTATGGGTTAAACTCGTTCCCGGGCCAAGCAACAGAACGCTCAGCATCGCAGCAGGAACATGCACCGTTCCCCTTGCATCGGTAACGGTTATTGAACCATCCTGCTTATTTATTATGCAGTGTTCAACATAAAGGAACGTCATCCTATCCTTTATCTGTCCTAAGGATTGCAGGCTCGCCTTTTCTATTCCTTGCTGGATCGGCATGTTCTTCTCCTTATGCACGCATTATTGTCATCAATCCGCAGCCATATGCTTTTGCCTTGCCTATGCCGTTTGTCAGTGCCGCTGTAAACGCATCTTTGTTCGTTACGCGCAGTATCCCTTCAAATGCAGCCGTTCGCAATGTCAGCTTTGATTTTTCGTCATGGTGTTTTTTGAATATTTCCCATCTCGTGTCCATAACGTCAAATTCATCCTCATTCAGGGCAAAACCGTTTTTCTCCGCCCTGTCCATCAGCCATTTTTTCTGCTGCTCTTGCGTAACGTGTGCATATACTGTGCCGCGCTCATTCTTGGACGTTGATTTACTGTGCACCGGATTTGCGCGCAGTCTGAAGCGCCATATTTGACCCTCCTCTATTTTAGCAACTAATCCGTCATAACTCTTAGTCTCCCACGGCACATCAGCATATCCAAACTGCGTCATAATTCCGGTACAGTCCGGCGCATCCTCGCTCAAAATAAGCACATATGTCCCCTGCTGGAGTGTATCTATGCGCCACAATCTGCGTTTTCTCTCCCCCGCAAAGCAGCGTTCCACCGCGCCATGCAATATGCCAGGTGAAGTAAGCGCACGCATTGTTTCCCTGCGCTTAGTGTCTATTGCTACCCTTGTAAGATACATACATTATCCCTCCAATTCCGCCATAGGATCATGTTCCGTGGGTTGCTCCGGTATTGGCGCTTTAGGGCTTGATACTTCATACTCATTTGCCCATCTGAATCCAAACATTCTATGTTCCTGATTGAACGATATAGGCACATCGCGTACAAAATACATTCCCTGTTCACCGGCTGCGCTTTCGCATACTACTCTGAGTTTCTGAGAATTTCCCATTGATATTCTGCTGAGTTGCGCCTGCAGAGGCTCCGATTCAAGTGCCTGTTCCAATGTTAGCGATCGCCTTATGCCAAGCGATACTCTTCCGCTTGGCGGGCATGAGCGGCGGCCAAGAAACAACGGATACATAGGCCTTTGCAGCGCCGCATCAATTTTTTCAAGCAATTCGGCATCCCCTTCAAGCCCGGCCACAAATACGGCATCCGCAAGATAATATCGATTTGTAACGTATGCAGACTTGTCGCTTTTTGCCGTATGATAGTCCCTCAGCAAAACGCCCGGCTTATCCGCACGTACGCCAAAGCGCAGCGCGGCAATATCGTCTATGCTTTCGTCGCGTTTTCTTCCAAGCGCCGCCGCCACAAGGCCCGTTACGCCGCTTTTTGTTGGCTCGCGCTGTGTTGTACGGCGGTCGAATTTCGCTTCTGCGCCCCAGGCCTGCATAGGCGCAGCAAGCCTAAGCAACAGTGTACTCATATGTTCGCATCCTCACCAATGCAGTCTTCAAGTTTAGCGCCAAGCTTGTTTAAAAGTTCCGTAAACGAGCACGGCTCTGCAAGCATTCCAAGCGTTTTGCCCGTCACAAAGGAAGCTTCCGGCTCGCCTGCGAAATCAGCATACACTTCTTTTGCATGTTCACACATTCTCTTTGCAGACGGCTCAACATATCCGTTTTCACCGGCATATACAGGCCTTTCAAACGCACCCACAAGGTTCACGCTCTGGTCGCGCCTTACGGTAACAAGCACGGCATCCGGCAGGGTGCGGTTAGCAAAGGTGTTTTGCTTACCATCAGGCATTGAACGTACAAATGCGGATACAAATTCTTTCACCGTCCTTACCGTGTCGCTGCCAAGCTGTTCATTAAGCTTGTGTACCGCAACGGTAGCATAGCGATAAAGTGTTGAAGAATTGAATTCAACCGTGCCAAGGTGAGCTGCGCCAGCATTATCTTCCGGAGAAAGATCATCTACTGCGGTAAAATAGTCATATTCATTGTTCACCTTATGTGTGGATATACTATGCGCTACCTGGGCACAGGCTTCACTATTCAAATCCGGATTGCTTGCAAGCATACGTCCAAACATCGCAATATCTATGCTGGGGTCATCATTGATGACCTTTTTTATTACTTCCTTCTTTTTCTTTAAATCGCTAAGCGTAGCTGTATCTGCCGCAATTTTTGCTACTGCCTTAATTTGGTTTTCGCTTATAAAGAACAAAGCCTCCAATACTTCTTTGCCATCGTTATCCTTCTTTATTTTAAAATCAACTGCTTCAAGAGCTGTTTTTGCATATTTTTCTACATCCTTTTTATCTGGGCAAATGCTTAAGATTTCATTTTTTAGCATTTCTACTAAATTTTTTGTTCGGATTCCCTTCTGTTCATTCTGGAAATCAACTTCAAACACTCTGCGCATTGCACGTTTCCAGCTTTGAGACGATACACGCGCTCTTGTTACGCCGCCGTATACGGCCGTTTTGGGTGAACCGGTATCGTCCCGGTTTACGCAGCTGGGCGGAACGGTTTGCAGCACATGGACGTCAACATACAGTCTTTCATTGTTTTTCATTTTCATTACCTTCCCTTCTTGTCTCAGTTGTTTTGATTATCGTTTGCCGTTTCGCTGCCGGCATCTTCTTTGTTATTCCGTCTGTAATAATCCTGTCCCCAGGATAATCTTACTCTATCGCGCTCGCTATCCATCTCAAATCGGTAGATGGCCTCCGCAAGCATGGCATAGTCAAGCGGAACTGATGCCTGTTTGAACAGCTGCACCATCCCTCTCAGATGATGTGCCAATTCATCTACGCTCTGCGATGTTATCACTTGGTCAAAGCGGCGTTTTACCCTTGTTTCATCGTCTTCGCCGCTCACCAATCTGCGCGCGGCTGTACCAACCGATATTCCTTCGGCATTCATGCTTTGCCGCCTTATATCGCTCCCTTGCTGATGCAGCGCATAAAGTGTAAGCGCAATGTACACAGCCCATTCCGCCTTAGTCGGCTCGCCAGTTTTGCTATAAAACCGCTCCGGCAATCCTTCCAGCGTCACGTTCCATAGTTCCGCCATGCTGCCCGGCGCCCTTCCAATGCCGCGTCTGAGATTGGCAAGCTTGCCCCTTACGGCTACTTCATTCCCGGCTCCTTCAAGGCTTGCTATTCGTGCGCGGACAAAGTTTCTTATTAATTCCCTGTCACTTGCCACTCTTTTTCCCTCCATTCTTTAATGTTTGTTTATTTTTTGTGCGATAAAGAAAATAATTATATGCATCCGGCGCAGCTATGTTTTTCTGGTCTACTTCCCTGCCAACAAGCGCCTGCGGCCCCGCCTGCGCAATAAGTTCTGCACCCAGCCTGCGTACAATCGGCTGCGCTATATTCCACCAGCGCTCCTCGGCCTCCGCCGTTTTTTCCTGGGCGGGATCAATTCCCGCAAGCCAGCTTCTAAATGGCATATCCAATGCAAAATACGCCTGTTCCTTCGCGACATCGCGTATAAAAGTGCCATCAGAATCTCCCGCTGCTTTTGCTATGCTTTGCGCTAAATTGGCCAGTTGTATGACCAGTGCATTCGATATTTCCACTTGCTCTATGACCGCCGGTATCCAATCAGAGCCTTTTTCGCTAAGCAAGGCCTCATTGAATTTCATATTATCAGTATAGCATTCTGTTATGCTACACTTTTTCGAGTCATATTGCACCGCTGATACCCTAAATCCAATAATGCGATCAGGGAGAATTCCTTTGCCTGCCAGTCTTGCAATCCATTCTACAACCCCAGGATTTACTTGCTTTTCGTCATTATGAATCGAGAACATTGTTGCAAAACTTCTCCACATTTGTTTTGACGTATCATGTATACGCGGCCTATATATAGCTCTCTGATTTGGAGCATCCTCCTTTCTCCAAATCGTCATTTGCTCTACAAACGCGTTTTCAATTTCAAAAGCTTCTCCACCAGCTATTTCACAGCCTATAACCTTTCCATCTTTCCTTAACAGAACTATTCTTCGTGACTGAAATGTATATAATTCTGAGAGACTGCGCGGCATACTAACTTGTATGTTTTTCCCAGTCCTTACCTTTTCGCACTCCCAAATTGGCATTTCATAGTCCCATATTTCATCTTTACCATCCTTTAACAATATCAGGTTTAGCATAAGTGTCTCGAAAAGGGAATCCCCTTCGGCCATTATTAGCCCAATTTTGCCAAGCCACCCTACTCCAATGCTTTTTTCTCCATTGTCCTTATCCTTAAAAGCAGAGTCGCTATATGAGTTAATGTGTATAAGCCATCTCGCGGCTTCATCATATTCGAGTTCAGTTTTTGAACTTCCGTTTCTTTGAGTAAACAGCCTTGGTTTATGGCCGCTTTCACATATTTCACCATTTAATTTTTCTGCCGTGAACGCTGTCTTTTTCCCATTTATCTCCGGCACTTGGAAAAACGGGTATTCAGGGTCAAACAGGTAGAACCTGTCATGAAACTCTTCCAGATATCTCTTTATTGATTCCATTGGGAACCTTCTGCGATTCCAAAGTTCCTTCCAATATCCAAGCGCCTGAAGCGGTGCTTGAATAGCATCCCTCTCGCTTCCATCATCGGTTGGCCCGTAACCCGCTATCACCGTATGCAGCACAGCAAGCAGCAGTCTTAATATAGCCGCGTCCTGCGTAGGCAGTTCGCCGGCAAGCCCCCTGAATTCAGCCGCCCGAGCAAGTGCATCGATAAGCGACACCTTTTCTGTTGAACCATCGAAATTGAGCACAATTATCCACGGTTCATCGAGAAGGTTAAATTCCCTTTCATTCATTTGCCTCATCCTCCTTTGTGCATGTTAATCCGTAAAAGCTGTCATATTTCAATTTATAGCCAAGTATGCTCGCTTCATTTTGTTCGTTCAGCATAAGCACAAGGCTGCCTTTAAGCCACGGCGATGCCTGCCATTTGCTAACGATTTCAGAAGCCCGCTTTTCTATGTATTCTATTGCCTTGTCTATTCTGTATGGCATACAAAGTTCCCTCGGCATCCTTATGCTTTCGCGTGCAATAAGCTTTGCCGTTGTATCATCTGGCGCAGTGGTCAACAATGCCAACCCGTTTGAAAGCAGACTCAGTGTTCCGTCAGAGTTCTGTTTTACCATTATTACGTCAAAGGATTCGTCCGTATCACGTACCGTAGCTTCACCCTGAGCATCAGTCATCGCTACATCAAGCCAGCCTATTATGTCATACCCGACTCCAGGCCATGGCTTTGTTATTCTGAATGCTTCCGCCCTCGTTTCCTTATTTCTCGTCTCGCTTATCCACTCTTCTTTAGCCTTTGCATACTGCTCAAGCGAATGCTGTATAATTCCGTCATCTTCGCCATATACGGTTTGCACCAGCTGTGATACATCGTCCGGTATATTTATCTCATCCGGCAATACCGCTTCTGTTCGCATCAGCATATATTCGCCATATACCGCCGCGGATCCCTTATCAATGTTTTCGTCTTCGCATTTTAGCACAAAGCATTGCGCCCTTTTTAGTTTATCCGGTCGATTCCTGTTATGTCTGTGCAATCTTCCCATTCGCTGCAACAAAAGATCGATAGGACAAAGTTCGCTTATCATAACGTCAAAGTCTATGTCTAACGACTGCTCTATTACCTGCGTACCAACCACAATAAGCCTATGCGGGCGCTTAATACCCTCCCCCGCTTTACCGAGTTGTTTGCGGAGTATATCCTCCTTTGATATTCTATCCGTGGCTGTAAAACGCGAATGCAGCAGCGACACATCGTCTCCGAATTCTGCTTTTAATCTTTCCGCAAGCTCCTGCGCATGTTTTACCGTGTTTACTATTATGGCTGCACAGCCGCCGTCGCTGAGTAAATCTTCAAGCAGATCAACCACGTCATTTTCATAAATTCTGTTTACTTTAACATTCAGCGGCATCACTCCCGCCTCAGCGTGCTTTTGAAGCACATTATCTCCATCCGTATATGTCATAAGCGGATAATCGCTATTCGCTTCTTCGTTCTGTATATCTCGCCTGCGCCGCCGTGGTGTTGCAGCATCCCTATTCAAATATGCCCGAACAAGGTCATCCCTCTTAGCCGCCGGCAGAGTTGCAGAAAGCAATATAACAGGCACCTTGTATCTCCCCAGCCAGTTAAGCGCCCGTTTAAGGTATACGTTCATGTATGCATCGTAGGCATGGCATTCATCTATGATTACAACCTTGTTCATCAGCGCAACATGGCGCAGCATAACATGTTTTTGCTTAAGAGCAAGCTGCAATAACTGGTCAACTGTTCCAACAACAAAATCGGCCAGCATTGACTTTTTGCGTCCTTCAAACCATTGAAATACTGCCGCTCCCGCATCGTCATCAACATTTATGTTATTGCTTCTTATTCTGTTAAGCTTTTTGAAATCATCATTGAACTGCGCATTTGAATGGACAAGTTCTATTGAGTGCCTGCCGCCGTCAAGTACATTTACCCAGTTTACCAGGCGCGAAAACATGCCGTTTGATGTTGCCTGAGTAGGTAATGCGAAAAACAGCCCGCTTCGCCCGCATACCGCTGCAAATATTTCCGCCGCCGCAAGCGCCGCTTCCGTTTTTCCAACGCCCATAGGGGCTTCCAGCACGAATATTCCGGGCTCCGCAATACCCGCAGCCGTTTGAGCAACGCTCTGCTGCAGCGCCCGCGGCGCAAACCCAAATCTATCAATAAACGTTTCCGGTGTAATTTGCCAATTCTCGCTTTGCCATGCGGTTTTAAGGAACTCAAGTTTCCCTTTGGCATTGTTTAACCTTGCCCTGCCTTCGCCAATTTGTATTGCTTCATCAATGCCTATATACGGAAAAAACTCCTCGCTGCTGGCTATCCAGTCCGCCATTACCGCAAGTCCCGAAAAGGCAACCTGAGCGGCAACATCCACATCGGGCATATCCTCAAGCGAAGTAAATCCCGAAAGTTCAAGTGCGTATTCCAGTATTTCCTGCCTTACATTTTCCCAGTTTTCTTTATATTCGGTCGATGCATAAAAATTATCTTCGCAGCATTCTATTTTGCCATTTTTATAATCGGTGTTTGTAGGCGTTTTTCCATGATGAGCCCCAATTATTGCGGCTATGCTCCGCTTGCAGCCTTTGCTTTCCAGCCATATCTACCCCGCCAGTGCATGCGGCGATAGTTTATACTGATAGTATTTTTCATACGGCTTCACATACAGGCCTGCACCTATCAGTTCCTCTGTTATTCGCTCATCCATATCGCTCGCTCTAAAACCGGTGTTTTTCGATTGGAATAATGGCGTTGCTTTCCCTATATCATGCGCGGCCATTATAAATACGAACAGCATTTCCGCCATTTCTTCATCGCACCCGCAGCATTGTGCTATTGTTTGCTTAGCTCCCTGCCCCAGCCAATTTTGCCATATATATCTTGCCACCGCCACGCTATCTTCCATGTGCATAATAAGCGGCAACCAATACTGCTCTCCGTTCCTTTCTTTCTTTGCCCATAATCGCCTTGCGGCATATGTCAATTCCGTGCCCATAGTTATGTTTCCTTTTGATTTAGTTAATATATTTTTCAGCGATTGATTATATTTCTTTTATCTACATTATACGACCATATTCATAATAGTCAAGCAGATTAGTAAAAAGGGCGTCCAATCGGATGCCCTCTGCATATTATTAGGCATTATATTTCACTCTTGCGCTATCCTCCAACCCTCGGCCTGTTCGCGGATATGGGTAAAACGGCTGTAAATGCCGTTAAGCTGCATAAGCCGGGCATGGGTGCCGGCTTCGGCAATGGCGCCGTCGTCTACTACCAGTATTTGATCGGCGTTTTCTATCGTGGCAAGGCGATGTGCTATGGTAATTATTGTCTTGCCGCGCGTCAGCTCCGATATCGCCTGCTGAATGAGGTGCTCGTTTTCGGGATCTATACTGGCTGTAGCTTCGTCCAGTATTATGACCGGCGCGTTTTTCAGTATTGCGCGTGCTATTGAGATTCGCTGCTTCTCGCCGCCGGAAAGCGTTCCGCCGCCTTCGCCAACAACCGTGTCATAACCGTTCGGCAGGGCCATAATAAAGTCATGGCAGCGCGCCTTCTTAGCCGCGGCTATCATTTCTTTCTCCGTAGCGTCCGGCTTGCCGAAAAGTATGTTTGCGCGTATGGTATCGTTGAACAGATATACATTCTGGAACACCATTGAAATATTGCTCAGCAAACTGTCGCAGGTAAATTCCCTCAAATCATGCCCGCCCATTGATATTGAACCGGACTGTGGGTCATAAAAGCGCGCAAGCAGGCTGCATATCGTGGTTTTACCGCTGCCGGACGGGCCAACTATCGCAGTTGATGTTTTTTCGGGAATTGTGAAGCACACATCCCTCAGCACCTGGCGCGAATCGTAGCCGAAGTTCACGTTTTTGAATTCGATATCATAATGCTCAAGCTTTATATCCCTGTCGTCCGCGTCTATAAGGTTTTCGCTGCGCAGCGCGTCAAACTGATCCATGGCATCGTCTATCACGCCCAGCGTATGCGCGCTGTCGCTTATGGGTTCAAGGCTTGCAAATATGCTGAAGGAAAAGAATATGAACATCAGCATCATTGAAAAATCCATCTCTCCGCGCAGGCATTGCAGCGCGGATGCAAGCGCAAGGCCAACGCTGCCGCATTTGAGCGCAAGCAGATGCAGCGCGTTGCCCGGCAGGTATCCCCATTCGATCTTTATGTGTATCTTTTTACTGTCGTCTATTGCCTTTGTAACGGATTCCATGGCTGCGCCGCCCTTTCCAAAGGACTTTACCACGGCAAGCCCGCGCGCGTATTCTATCACAGCGCCGGTCATGTCCTTATTGGCCTGCGCCTCCACGGGGGCGTTTACACGGCTGTAATGAGATATCATCAGCATGCATATAAACGACAGCGCGGCGGCTGCCAGCGCGATAAGCGCCGTTACTGGGCTGCACACGGCAAGGCCCGCGAACACAACGATAAAGTTCAGATACCCGCCTACAAAATTATCTATCATGCGGATGCCCATGTTTTCAAGCGTAGAGAGGCCGGTTGTGATGGAACTGAGTATGTTGCCTGTGCTGACCTGCTGAAAATAGCCGAGCGACACGCGCTTCAGCGCATCGCCTATGGCGAGACGGTCGCGCGCGGTAAGTTGATAGCTTATCGGCTCCTGCAATCTTGCGCGGAAATAATCGAACAGGAAGCGAAAAAGCACCAGCACCACTTGTTTTACAATGCATTTCCATATCCATGAAGTATCGAAAGCCGTGCCGTTCTTCTGCGCCTCTATCAGCAGCCCCACCGTATACGCCGCCAACACCAGCGGAAGGGCCGCGAATATATTGGAATAGTTAGCGGAGCGGTCGTATTTATCAAAATTCTCGCCGCTTATTTTGAACGTAAGCCCCATGCATATGAAGGACATCGGAAACGTGACCAGCGACGCAAGCGCCAGCCGCCAATCTATGCACGCAAGCGCGATTATGCTGACTATCGGCAGCACAACATGGCCTGCGCCTTCGGGAATCATGTGCGCAAGGGGTGGTTCAAGGTTTTCTATCTTGTCCACCATCATGTTCTTTATTTCGCCTATTGTATGATTTTCCACATTGCCGAGCGGCGCACGGAGGAATCTATCCGCAAGGCGAAGGCGCAGCCCTTCAAGAATAGAATACGCCATTGCGTGCGATGTACCCGTAGACAGCGTGAACAGTACAATTTTGACCGCATATGCCGCAAGCGCCATAAGGCACCATTTTATTATAAGGGCCGCCGTTGCGCCCTGCGCCACGAACAGGCATATGATTTCATACATGCAATAAAACGGCACAAGTCCCATCATAACACTAAGCACAGACAGCACTGCCGACAGCGCCTTCCTGCCCTTTTCGCCATCAGCATAGGCAAAAAGTGCATCCAGCCAACTTTTCTTCTTAGTTTCCATTAAGCACCCTCTTTTCTGTATGCATTTGGTTAGATTGCCCTAACCGATATGTAAAAATTATAGAGCATTACTGCCCCATAATTTTCAGCCAGCCCGCCGTATAAAAATCGCCAAGCTCCTCAAGGTAGCGCTGCGCATCTTCAAACGGCATATCATGAATGATTATTTCGCAGAACGCGTTCATCATTCCGGTAACAAGCATGTGTTCAAGCCGCCGGTCTATATCCGGCACCTCTTTGCCCATTGTCCGGAGCACGCCACAGTATCGCTCCGTTGCCGCAACCGCCAGCGCGACCAGTTCGTCTATCATAGAAGCATATGGCGTTCCTTCGGCGCATTTCAGTATCAAATGGAACTGCGGCCGCCGCGCGTCCATATAACCAAGCAGCTCGCGCATGCAGCTTTTGCCCACGTCCCCCATGCAGGCTACCTGTTCGCGCGGGTCAAGCGACTCAAAGTGAAAAACAGCCGCACGGTATGTATCCAGCACATGGCGGTATGGTTCATCCACCAGCGCGGCGAAAAGCGCTTCCTTGCTGTTGTAGTAGCCATAAAGCGCGCCGGTGGTCACCCCAGCGGTTTTCACAATGTTCCTGAGCGACGCCGAGCGGTAGCCCTTTTCAAGGAACTCTGCCTTTGCCGCCGCGTGTATACGTTCAAGCGTTGAATTGTTAAGCTCCGCCATGCGTCCCCCTATATAACAGCGTTATATCACAGTGTTATATTATAGTCGTTTCGCAACGCCTGTTAAGCCGCAAATTTTTAATTTATGCGCCGTAATTGGGCAATACCTATTGAAAAAACACGATAATGCGTGATAAAATGCATCCATGCAGTTAGAGTTAATTAACTGCATTATATTTGGCGTAATAGTTAGATTAGTCTAACGTGATGCGCATTATATGTATAATACCGTAAAGGGGTAACGATATGTCAAAAAAAGCAACGGAGTTCCAGAAGAAGGAAATGAGCCGCATGTATCGCGGTAAGGAGATATTCAAGCCACTCAACACAGGCTGGATAGACGAAAACGTGGCATGCGTGCGCGAATGGGTAGCAAACATATTCTTTTACCGCAAGGGCAACACCACTATCATGATAGATGCCGGCTATAATTACGATCGGCTGGAAGAAAAGATGAAATGGCTGGGCATAGACCCCGCCGGCATTCGCCATATACTCATAACCCATCAGGATACCGATCACGTTGGCGCGGTTGAAGCGGACAGCTCGGGACTATTCAAAAAAGCCACACTGTACATTGGCGAAACCGAAAACCGCTACCTTACCGGAGAGGTACGCCGAAAGGTGATATACCATATGTATAAGCTGCCGCAGGTAACTATAAACAACAAAAAGGTACTGCTGAAGGACGGCGAAAAGTTCAGCATAGATGGCATAAGCATAGAATGTTTCCTTGTTCCCGGGCATACATGGGGACACATGGTATACCTTATAGACGGCAAATACCTTTTTACCGGCGACACGATATGGTTCGGCGCGGACGGCGGATACAGCTTCATTTCAGCCTTGGCGGAAGATAACAAGCTTGCCGTGCGTTCGCTTGCGGCGCTTGAGGCAAAGCTTGCCGCGCGCAGCATCCATCCTTTGTTCATAACGGGCCACACGGGCTGGACAGATAACTTCGCGTTCGCATTCGCGCATAAGGACAAGCTTTGTTCCCCATTCAAGAAGCGCGTGCATGACCCAAGCGCACCGTATGACGCATACGATGAATCCGACGACACGGAGGAAAATGCGAAGCGCGGCCCGTTAAAGGGCGTAGGAGGCGATTATAAAGCATGAAAGACAGCGAACTGAAATTTGACCGCAGCTGCCATGTGCTTTATTCAAAGCCGTGCAAAAAGCTGATACTCGCAAAGATAGCACTGCACTATCCCGAATACCGCGACGAGACAGGATACAGAATGAATAACAAGTTTTTCAGAAATGAGGAACATAGATATGAGAATACTGGTATTTGGCGCTGGCGTACTCGGCTGCAATTTGGCAAACGACATGTTCCGCGCAGGAAAAGACGTAACGCTGCTTGCGCGCGGAAAATGGGCGGAGGAAATTCAGAAGAACGGGCTTAGGATAAAGAATAAGTTTTCTCCCCGCATGTCGGTAGGCCGCGTTCCGGTCGTAACGGAGCTTAAAGCAGACGATGCATATGATGTTATATTTGTCGTAATGCGCTATACGCAGCTTGATTCCGTAATGGATACGCTTCGATCTAACAAAACAAAAAACATCGTATTCGTCGGCAACAACGTGAGTGCGAGATCGCTTGCCGCCTCCCTGCCGGAGAAGAACGTTCTCTTCGCCTTTGCGCTTTCCGCGGGGCATAGGGAGAGCGACCATGTGGTATCCATTGACCTAAAAAAGATAACCATAGGTCAGCTTGCGGGCGAACCGTCAAACGAGCGGCTTATAAGGCAGATTTTCGACGGCATGAAGTATAAGGTCGTCTATGAACCCAATATGGAAGATTATCTTCTGTGCCATGCCGCTTTTGTGCTGCCTGCCGCCTTTGCATGCTACAAAACGGACGGCGATTTGAAAAAGCTGAAGGGCAACACAGCGTATTTCAGCCGCATGATAGACGCCAACATCGAAGGCTACCGCGCCATAAAGAACGCCGGACATGAGATACTTCCTAAGGCAGACAAGGACTTTGAAGGTGAAGCATATCGCAAAACCTGTATGCGCTTTTTCAAGCTTATGTGCGCAACAAGCTTGGGCAAAATATGCGCATCCGACCATGCCATGAACGCCATTGACGAAATGAGCGCGCTGAACCGCGATATTAAGCAGTTCTTTGATAAAAGCGGAGCCGAATACCCCGTTTGGCGCGGACTTGAAGCGGAATGCGGAAAGTATCTGAAATAGAGGGAATATTGAGCCATGTTATTTGAAACAATGTGCAGCAAGTCAACCCCCGCCGTATTGTTCTTCCATGCAATGGGCGTAACAGGGGCAACAGGAGGTTTTATATGATAGTTCAATTATAGTTTGAAGGTTTGGGGCTTGGCGTACTGCTCGTGCTTGTCTGCGCGGTGGGCATACGCAAAGGCAATGATGCTGTTTATTAAGTAAGGAGTGCATATGAAATACCACATTGAGAAAAACACCGTGCAGGAAACGCTGGTAATTCCCGTATATGGGCGCAAAATGTGTTCAGAATTGTTCCCCAATCTCTTTCGGGACGAGACGGCGATACGGCTCATGGATGCGATAGACTATGATTTTTCGGAGCTTTCCAAAAAATCAGATAGCACAATGCAGCGGTTCGGCTTTCTGGAAGTCGCCATGCGGCAGAACGACCTTGCATTTGAGGTGCGGGACTATCTTAAATCCCATCCGAACGCAGCCGTGGTAAACCTTGGCTGCGGATTGGATGCCACCGGGCGCAGCTGCGGCAACGGCTCCTGCAAAATATACAACCTTGATTTTGCCGACGTTATTTCCGTGCGCAACGCGCTCCTGCCCGCCGGAGAACGGGAGGAAAACATCGCCTGCGACCTTAACGACACGGCGTGGTTTGATAAGATAGACGCTTCCGGCGGCGCGGTATTCTTCGCGGCCGGCGTATTCTATTATTTTCTTAAGGATCAGGTAAGATCGCTCGTTCAGGCCATGGCCAAAGCGTTCCCCGGCGGCAGGCTTGTGTTCGATGTAGCCAATAAGTCCGCCGTCAAGCTGATGCTCAAAACATGGATAAAGGACGCTAAAATACAGGATGTAGGCGCGTATTTTTCCGTTTCCGACGCAAAGGCTGAGCTGTCCGCATGGAGCCCTGCCATAAGCGTTTCCAGCCGCGGCTACATGCTTGGCTATAACGACCTTTGCGATCCGTCCGTAAGCGGCTTTTTCCGCTTCTTAGCCAAGGTGGGCGATAAGCGGATGAAGATGCAGATAGTGAAAATTGAATTTTAAGCAGCACAAACCGTTTGTCCTCGCCGCACCATGTTACATGAGCGCGGCGAGTTTTATTATCAGTTCAACCGATCCAACCGAATACCCCGCAGAGGCGAAGCGGCAGTCGGGATAGCCGCCCATCAGGAACAGCAGCGGATAATCTCCCGGTTCCTTGAACGCCGCGCGCGCAAGCGGTTCCTGCGCCGCGTCGGCATCCATAAATGTATCTATCCTGCCGTATTTGTCCGCAAAACGGGCATATGCCGGGCTTGATGCGCCGGCGCTCGGCAGCACTATAATAACGCGGCAAACGGTGCTCAGCCTGTCATATGCATCATAAAGTTCATTCAAAAAATGTTCAGTCGGCTCGCCGCCCGGTTGCAAAAACGCTATCAGCGCCGCACGCCCAGCGCATAAAGACGCAAGCTGGAGCGCACGCCCAAGCTTATCATATACAATCGCGTCGCACAGCGCCGTGTGCCCAAGCATCTCATTAAGCTTCGCCTTCGGCCGCACAAGCGTAAAGCTCAGCAGGTCATCTTCGGCCAGTTCAAATTTGTTTGCCACATATTGCTGGTCCCCGCTCGGCAGCCTGTTCGTTACCATAAGCGCGTATTTGCCCGCCGGAATATCCATGCAAAGCGGCAGTTCGCCCATGTTCATCGGCAAATATTTGCCGTCTTTAAGCCGCGCCAGCGCCCAGCTTTCGCCCTGCTTCAACCCATCGCCAGCAAGTTCAAGCCTGCCCATCGGAACAGCGTTAAGCGGCATCCATATCCTGTTTTGCATGCATTCCGCAACGCCGGTGACAGGCGAAAGCCTTGCCGGCGTGCCACTCAGCCTTAATTTTGCAACGGCGGCGGATTCGGCATCAAGGGCGGCTATCCCGTCCGCGTCCCATTCGCATATCGGCTCCGTGCCTATATGCGGACACAGCACATAATCCATAAACATGCGCTCGTCCATACCATGCCTATGCGGCAGCGCGCGTTTCATGTGGTACATAAGCGTTTCGGCATCGGTATCGCGCATATCTTTTTCGCTAAGGCTTTTAAGCAAGCCGAGCGCATACGGCATATCTTCTTCGCTTCGCGAGAGCAAAAACGTACCTATCTCGCCCGCGTTGCCGCGCGCGGCGCGTATATACGGCAGCCATACTTCGCTGCATTTATG
>ERZ1026780.980-NODE-980-length-20216-cov-6.346015_pt1 | contig 20216 bp, 17 predicted proteins | sample MGYA00380126_ERZ1026780 | MGnify/ENA primary metagenome ERZ1026780 (study PRJEB33269, sample SAMEA4719762) | human gut metagenome | biome: human-associated habitat; feature: organic feature; material: feces | place: Cameroon | collected 2013-10 ... | reverse complement strand
CCTCTTGGCAGCCCGCCTATCTCGACCGCGCCCGCCGCATGGTGCTGCGCGACCGCAACAACCCGTCGGTGGTGTTCTGGAGCCTTGGCAACGAGAGCGGCTATGGCACCAACCACGATGCCGCCTTCGCCCTCATGAAGACGCTCGACAACCGCATCGTCCACTACGAGGGTGCCACCAACGCCGGTCGCGCCACCGCTACCGAGATGTGGAGCCGCATGTATCCGTCGCTCGATGAAGTGAAGGCGCAGGCCAATGGCAACTGGGCCGAGCAACCTTTCTTCATGTGTGAGTACGACCACGCCATGGGCAACTCGCTGGGCAACCTCCAGGAGTACTGGGACATCCTCGAGGGCAGCAAGTATGGCATCGGCGGTTGCGTATGGGACTGGGTCGACCAGTCGATCGTGGCTTCTGAGGATATCATGAGCGGCAACCTCATGCAGAACGGCTTCCACAAGTACCGCACAGGTTACGACTATCCCGACGCTCCCCACCAGGGCAACTTCGTCAACAATGGCATCATCAACGCCGACCGCTCTTGGAGCGCCAAGCTCGATGAGCTGAAGAAGGTCTATCAGTATGTGTCGTTCGACCAGTGCCAGACAACTGGCAGCAACACCGCTGAGATCACCCTCACCAACAAGTACGACTTCACCTCGCTGGGCGCCCTGCGCTTGGCTTACCAGGTGGTGGTCGATGGCAAGGTGGCCAATGAGGGCAATGTGGCTCTCAACGACCTCAAGCCGGGCGAGACAGGCTCTGTCACCGTGCCTACCGCCTACGACGAGGCTGAGGCCAAGGGCAAGGAGGTGCTGCTCAACCTGAGCGTTGTGCACCCCGCCGCCACCGCTTACGCTCCCGCCGACTACGCTGTCGCTACCGCACAGTATGTGTTGCAGGATCGCGCCAACCTCGCAGCCGTCGACCTCAAGGGCAGCAGCGCCGAGCCGCTGAGCGTCACCAAGTCGAACGGCGTTACCACCATCAGCAACAGCAAGGTGGAGATCGCCTTCAACACCAACTCGGGCAAGCTCACCAAGTGGTCGCAGAACGGCATCAGCATCGTCAAGGATGGCGCCACACCCGAGTATGAGAACTATCGCTGGATCGAGAACGACGCTCCTTATGGTAGCGATCCCTGGTACGACCAGGGCAACGGCATCAGCAGCCATAAGGTAGCTATCAGTCGTGTGGATGGTGGCAACAAGGTAACGGCCACCGTAACAGGCACCGGCTCATGGGTCAACTACACCTTCACCTACACCATCTATAAGAACGGTGTGGTCGACCTCAAGACCCAGTTCACACCGCAGGTCACCGCCACCGATCTCTATGGCGCCGTGCGCCGTCTGGGCATGCAGCTCGAGATGCCGGGCGAGTTCAGCCAGGTCAACTACTACGCTCGTGGCCCGCTGGAGAACTACACCGACCGTTGCACAGGATCAAACCTCGGTCGCTACGCCACCACCGTGTTCGACATGAACGAGTATTACCTGCGCCCGCAGACCATGGGCAACCGCCAGGATCTGCGCGAGCTCACGCTCTCCGACGGTCAGGGCAACGAGATCAACATCCAGACCGAGGGTCAGGTGGCGTTCTCTACGCTCTACTGGTCCGACCAGACCCTCAAGTCGTATATGCACAACTGGGAGCTCCCCGTGGCCAACGATGCGGCTGACCGCACCATCTACGCCCACTTCGACTATGTGCAGCGTGGCATCGGCTCAGGCAGCTGTGGTCCCGGCGTCATCTCTAAGTATGTGGTTCCCACCTCGGGCACCTATGGCTACACGCTCCGTTTCACCACCTCCAACCCCGTCATCCAGGGCATCAACAAGACCATGAGCGACGTGGAGACCATGAAGGTGTCGCACAACAGCAAGGCCGTCACCGTCAGTGGCGACATCGCCGCTGGCACCTCAGCCCGTCTGTACAACGCAGGGGGTGTGTTGCTCCATCAGGTGAAGGCATCTGGCAACACCCAGCGCCTCCAACTCCCCCTGGCAGGTCTGCCCGATGGCTCCTACTTCGTGCAGGTCAGCAGCAAGGGCAATCAGTGTGTCCACAAGCTCCTGAAATAACCCTACCGCTCATTAGGTAACCTCCATAGCGAGGGAGCAGCCCGGGCCTCCGCCCCGTAGCTGCTCCCTCGCTTCGTTTTGTCCTCCTTTGTGTTCGAGTGCGATCCGTTGGTTCCCTCTCAGTGGTCATTCGTGAGATATCAAACACCGGCGGTGTTTCCTCTCAGTAGTCATTCGATTGATTCGCGAGATTCGTGTTCTTTAAAATAATTCGTGTTCTTATTATACAAACACCGATGGTGTTTCCCTTCTGCTTCTGTGTCGATCTGCGATCTGTGGGAAAACAAATCACCCACCAGTTCTTAGCGCCATCGGCGCATAGTGTCTCCCACAGATCTCCCCGATTTGCACAGATGTGTTGCGCTCTGCATGCGAAAGAATCCTTGCCGCATGGCTCTGACGAATAGCGGAATTGACCAAGCGGGCAGAAAGCCCAATGACCTCCTCAGCCCAGGGCAAGCGAAGCGACACCCTGGGTAAACCGCCACACCCTATCACACCACGCCCTGTAGGGGCAAAAGTAAACATAACACGCTCTGTTTCAACGCTTTTGCCCTTACTGACGCAAGACTAACCGATCCGTGAAAAGCCCCATCCGTGCGCATCGGTGAAATTACCTCCCCTTTGGTCGGCGGGGCTACGACAAATCTCGTGAGATAATAAACACCGGCGGTGTTTCCTCTCAGTGGTCATTACTTCCCTTCGGTCAGTGGGGCTTCGCCGAGTCTCGATAGATAGAGTGAGATTACCTCCCGTTGGTCGGTGGGGCTACGCCGAGTCTCGTGTTCTTAATATACAAACACCGGCGATGTTTCCTTTCAGTCGTCATTACTTCCCGTTGGTCGGCGGGGCTTCGCACGTCATTCGTGAGATAATAAACACCGGCGGTGTTTCCTCTCAGTAGTCATTCGATTGATTCGCGAGATTCGTGTTCTTTAAAATAATTCGTGTTCTTAATATACAAACACCGATGGTGTTTCCTTTCAGTGGTCATTACATCCCTTTGGTCGGAGGTGCTTCGCCGGGTCTCGTGTTCTTTGAAAAAGCACCCCGCATAGCCCACTCCACATTCTCAACACTCCTCCCCCAAATATACACTGTTTTTCTCAACGACCACCCGTTCGCCTCCAAATACGCTATTCCTGGCGCATTTGCGTAACCGCCTAACATTCAAAAAGTTATGATTCGTTTAGCCTGTTTATCGCTCCACGCTCCACATTCCACGCCACGAAAGACCACCTTTCGCACCTCGATACCTAAGCTATCGCACCACGAAAGACCATCTTTCGCACCACGATATCTAAGCTATCGCAACGCGAAAGATGCCCAATCGTCAGCCCACGACACACAAAAAGTAAACCGATTCAACAAATCACCCCCAATTCTTTCTCTATCTCATCCATAAATCCCGCACAACTTTTTAACCAAAAACCATGACACCCCTCCCTCCCGCTTGTCCCACCCACAAGCGCGACCTACGCCGCTTACCCGTCTCCCCACAAACATTTTTGCCCACTTTTTCGCAAAATCCCGCCATAATCGTCCCTCGTTTGAGAAAAACGCTGTACCTTTGAGACATGCAAAGAAACCTGTGGACACACGATGAACTGGTGCTTGCCTTAGCTCTCTATTTCCAATTACCCTTTGGGCGTTTGAACCGCAACACGCCTGAGGTGAGAGAACTTGGCCGACTGCTGGGACGTAGCGAAAACTCGGCGGCTCTCCGCCTGGTGAACTTCGCCGCCTGCGACCCTTACATCCTTGCCACAGGGCGCCACGGCATGGCGAGCGGTGCCAAGACCTGCATGCCCGTTTGGGAAGAATATGCCAACAACAAGGAACGACTCTTCAAGGAGGCCGCCGAGATACGCGCACGCCTCCAGCAACAATCCATTGAGCAATCGTTGGGCATCACCACAACCGATTTGGAAGGCAACACCAGAGAAGCGGTGGTTCGCCAAAGGGTCAATCAGAACGTGTTCCGCACGATGATACTCAACAACTACAACGAGCAATGCGCCATCACTGGCATCAACGACTCGCGCCTGTTGGTTGCCAGTCATATCATTCCTTGGGCAGAACGCAAGGACACACGCCTGAATCCCGAAAACGGCATCTGCCTTTCCTCGCTCTACGACCGAGCCTTCGACCAAGGACTCATCACTATACGGCCTGACGACTATACTGTAATGGTGTCGCCCTCATTGCGCGACACTCTTACCCAAGCCACCTACGCTGAGCATTTCGGAAAGATTGCGAACCGAAAGATTATCCTTCCCGAAGAGCATCAGCCCAATGGCACATTCCTACAGTATCATGCCGAGAACATTTATATCAGATAACGATGCAAGACACGAATATCCAAACTGGTGTTTATGAACAGATCATCAACCGACTGTTCCGCTTGAAGTTGGACAGGGTAGACACAGAGCGTTTCTTCATTGGCAAGAAAGCCATATCAAAAGACGACGCGGTGCATATCCTGAGCAAATATCTACAGCATCTTATCGAAGTGGCTTTCATTGGCGCTCCCGAGGACGACGGTGCCCAATCCTATACCGACTTCATCAATTCGGTGATCAAGACCTTGGGCCGTGAATTTCGGGTGGACGATACGGATCTCGACCTGATTGATGCGCAGAAGAGCATCCTAACGGCTGTGATCGATCGCACCAACTGCGAGTATCCCGACATTGAGGCTCACCTGAAAGCCATCACACCCATCACCACGCTGAGTCGTAGCGCCTTGTTCTTTGGAGGACGGGGCCCTACCGATATGGAGAGCGAGCTGAACCGCGAGATACTCTGTGCCGACGAGATATGCTGGGTGGTGTCGTTCATCAAGACGAGTGGACTGAACCTGCTTTGGGATAGTCTGAGAAAATTCACAAGCGAGGGCAAACGCCTACGTATCATTACCACCACCTACACTGGCGCAACCGACTACGACGCCATAGCCCGACTGGCCACGTTGCCCAACACGGAGATTAAGATATCCTACGACGGCACGCAAGACCGCTTGCATGCCAAGTCGTATATCTTCCTTCGCAACTCGGGCTTCCATACCGCCTATATCGGCTCCAGCAACCTCTCGTGTTACGCCCTGAAGGATGGCAAGGAGTGGAACTTCAAAGCCACGCAGTTTGAGTTGCCACAGGTCATTGAGGAGGTGCGCAACTCGTTTGAGGCTTATTGGTGCGACGACACGTTCGAGGACTTTATTCCTGGCGTGAGCGATGAGCGGTTGAAGCGAGCGTTGGGCGCCGATTGGGAAACGCCGTTGCTCGACTTCTCGGCCCTCGACCTCATGCGTGCCAAGGATTACCAACAGGAGATATTGGAGAAGTTGGATGTGGAGCGCCATGTGCACGGCCATTACCACAACCTCGTGGTGGCCGCCACGGGAACAGGTAAGACGGTTATTGCCGCATTCGACTTCAAGCGCTATCGCAAGGCGCATCCCGACTGCCATTTCCTCTTTATCGCCCATCGGCAGGAGATATTGCGCCAAGCCATGCAGACCTTCCGCATTGTGCTCGAAGATCCCAACTTCGGAAGTTTGTGGGATGGCAACAATGAGCCGTCGAGCTACCAGCATGTGTTTGCCAGCAAGGACACGTTGCGCAACCGTATCGACCACTTGTCGCTCACGGAAGACTATTACGACTATATGGTGGTCGATGAGGTGCACCATATTGTGGCCCCCACCTATGTCAAGCTCATGACTTGCTTCAAGCCGAAAATTCTCCTGGGTCTGACGGCCACGCCGGAGCGTACCAATGAGCAAGAGGACATCACCACCTTCTTCGATGGCCATATCTCAGCCGAGATACGATTGCCCGCCGCTTTGAACGCTGGGCTGCTCGCCCCTTTCCATTATTACGGCATACCCGACAATGTGGACCTGTCGGAGGTGAAATGGAGTGGGCACGGCTACGATGTGGCGGAGCTCTCGCGTATCTACACGCAGAACGATTTCCGCACAGGGCTCATCCTGAAGAAGATGCAGCAATACATAGGCAACAGTAGGCTGAATAAGGTGCGTGCCCTCTGTTTCTGTGTCGATAAGAAGCATGCCACGTTTATGAACGCCAAGTTTACGTTGGCGGGATTGCGGACATACGTGCTGACGAGCGACGACGATGCCCGTCATCGCGCCTTGGTGAGGAAACGATTGCAGAAGGGAGAGATCAACTACCTTTTCGTTGTCGACCTGTTCAATGAGGGTGTCGACATTCCAGAGATCGACACCATTCTCTTCCTCCGTCCCACCGAGAGTGCCACGGTGTTCCTACAACAGTTTGGGCGTGGCTTGCGACTGCATCAAGGCAAGGACCACCTGACCGTGCTCGACTTTGTGGGTCACTCGCGTGCCGAGTTTAGCTATAAGGAGCGTTTCGAGTCGTTGATAGGTCGCCATTCGCGCAACATCAAGGACGAGATAGAGGGTGGCTTCACCAACGCCCCATTCGGTTGTAAGATTATCCTTGAGGAGAAAGCCAAGGAAGAGATTATTGCCAACATCGACGGTTATCTGCGCAGCCTGAACCGTAACCGTATCGTTAAGGAGATAGCCGCCTATCATGAGGTGTGCAAGGGTGCTTTCTCGATGAAAGGATTCTTGGATTATAGTCATGTGCCATTCCATAAGCTCTACGGCAGTTTGACGTGGGGCGAGCTGTGCCAGTTGGCTGGCGTGCGCAAGGAGGTGTCGGCACATGCTGCCCAACTGAAGTTTGCCGTCACCAAGAAATGGTTGGCCACCGACTCGTTCTCTTATTTCTCGCAGTTGTTGCGGTTTGCGGAGCATGGCTTCGCGTGCGACACCACAGCGTTCTCAGAGCAGCAACGCCGTTGCGCCGTGATGCTCTATTACGACTTGTATGATGCGGCAGGCCAATACGCAAGCCTTAACGATATGTTCAGCGACTTGGCCTCCGACACGTTGTTTGTGGAAGAATTTAAGGAGGTCGTCGCCTATCTGCGCGACCGTTGCTCAGCACCTGAGAAAGCCGACAATTCGGTTTATAAAGACTGGAGTCCGCTTCGCTTGCACGGTGTCTACACCAAGGCGCAGATACAGGCTGCCTTGGGTCTCTCCACCCTTGAGCGCAAGTCGCCCTCGCGCGAGGGAGTGGAGCGCTTGAAGAGCATCCAGTTGGAAGCTATGTATGTGGACATCATCAAGAAACGCGAGGAAGGATCGCTCACGGCCTATCAAGACTATGCACAAAACCGCGAGTTCTTCCATTGGGAAACACAGAACCGGGTGCGCGAGGGAAGTCGTGAGGCTGAGGCTTACCGTAACGGCGATAACAACATGCTCTTGTTCGTCAGGCAGCAAGCCGAGCATCCCGACTACGGTTGCCGCATGGGCTTCACCTACCTCGGGCAGGTCACAATGAAAAGCATGGAAGGCTCAAAGCCCATGCAAATCGTGTGGCACCTCAACACCCCTATGTCGGAAGCTACCTACGCCTTCGCCAGCCAATATAAAGCAATCGGATAGAAATGGATTTAACACGCCAATTATTATTATTAAACGGAGAACCTAAGACCTTAGCCATCGATACAATTCAGAAAATTGGGTCGAAAGGATATCGGGTACGGTTTAAGAACAGCGCTAAGTATTATAATTACGGCAATGACAAGGTGTCGTGGCTTAGCGATTCTGAATGGATTGACCCTATGTGTTCCAAGGTGTTTGTTGGTCGCTCTTTGAAATATAATGTACGGGAGATTTGGAAGTTTGCAAGCGGTGGAAAATGCTTTTGGCGAGTTATCCTAGCTGATGGTTATGCTTTTGAAGGAGATGGTGCCAAGATAAGGGTGTGTACGTCTTGTCTTTCTGATAAGACAAGCAAGAATACGTTTGCTTATCTAAGGCACGTGGCTTTCGTCAATCCACTAGGAAAGGACAAGGATAGCGATGGTATTTTGGCGGACATGTATGATAAAGTGGACTTTGTGGATTCGGAAACGGCTGCCGCCTGCTATCTAAATCCTAACAAATATAAACCTAAGACTCTGAATTGTTCTGACTTGATTTATCCTTTTGGATGCAATGCGAGTCAAAAGACTGCTGTGGCTGCTGCTTTTAAGCATCAGATGAGTGTTATACAAGGACCTCCTGGAACAGGTAAAACGCAGACTATCTTGAACATCATAGCCAATATCGTCCGACAGGGGAAAACGGTTCTGGTTGTGTCAAACAATAATTCTGCAACGGCTAATGTGCAGGAAAAGTTGGAGAAGTATGGTACGTCTTTCATTGTTGCGCCACTTGGAAGCAGGGAGAATAAAGAGAAATTTATAGCTAATCAACCGCCTGTTCCTACGGAATGCTTCACTTGGGAACAGCCTTTCTATGAAACAATTAGTAAGAGCCGGATATTGTACACCACATTGCAACGTCTTGACAAAGTGTTCGCTTTGCAAAATGAGCGGGCTAAGCTTTTGCAGGAGCAACAAGCAGTAGGGTTGGAGTGGAAACATTTTTGCATGGATAATGGCATAGGCGAAAGTGTGAAGACGCCGCACCGCGTAAGCTCTAAGAGCATTATGAGGTTGTGGCTGAACTACCAAGTATATGCCAATGGAGAAAAACCTGAGCCGACAAACTTCTTTTCAAGATGGATAGAGCAGATCAGAACGTGGTGGATGAAATGGTTGTGCAAGCATCGCCTTCATGTCGAAAACAAGGTTGACAAGAATAATTTTGGCCCACTCGTTAAAGAACTTCAGATGTTATATTATCTGAACAGGCAAGCAGAGATTAAAACGCGAATAGGTTCTGTAGAAAAAGAGTTATCCTCGTATGATGCAAAGAAATTGGTCAATGCTCTGACGGAGCTTTCGATGTCATTGTTCAAGTCCTCTTTATCTGAACACTATAAGAAACATAAACGCCTAAATTTTGCTACCGTTAATGAGTTGAGAAGGTGCGGTGAGGAATTTATGAAGCAATACCCAGTTGTTCTTAGCACTACGTTCTCTGCTCGCTCTTGCATTTTCACAGATAAGCCGTATGATTATATTATTATGGATGAGGCTTCGCAAGTGTCGATTGATACAGGTGCGTTGGCTTTGACGTGTGCAAGGAATGCTGTTATTGTAGGAGACACTTTGCAGCTTCCAAATGTGGTAACAGATGAAGATCGGGAAAAACTCAATGTTATCATGAGGCAATACAACATCGCCCAAGGATATGATTGTGCAAAGAACAGTTTCTTGCAATCTGTTTTGGATGTGATCATGGATGTACCTGAAACTTTGCTTAGAGAGCATTATCGTTGTCATCCCCGTATTATTAATTTCTGTAATCAGAAATTCTATGGAGGAAACTTACTTATTATGACTGAGGATAAGGGCGAGAATGACGTGTTGAGTGCTATAAGGACGGTGAAGGGTAATCATGCCGTAAACCACTATAATCAGCGTGAGATAGATGTGGTGAAAGAGGAAGTGCTGCCGAAATTGAAAGACTTCGACAGCATAGGAATAGTAACGCCATATAACAATCAGGTGGATGCATTCAACAATCAGTTGGATAGAGTAAAAGCTGGAACCATTCATAAGTACCAAGGGCGTGAGAACGACGCTATCATTATGAGCGTGGTAGACAATCAAATTACAGAGTTTGCTGATGACCCCAATATGTTGAATGTTGCGGTGTCGAGAGCAAAGAAAAAGTTCTGCTTGGTAATGACAGGCAACGAACAAAAGAAGCACGGTAACATTACTGATTTATTAGACTATATAGCGTATAATAATTGCACAGTAACGGAAAGCAAGTTGGCTTCTATATTCGACTATTTGTATGAACAATACACGGAGCAGCGAATGGCATTTCTCAAATCTCATCCGCAAATATCGGAGTTTGCTTCTGAAAATTTGACTTACAACATGCTCGTTAATGTTGTCGCGTCGGATCCTCGTTTTAAGGTCTTAAATGTGTTGTGCCATATTCCCTTACGTGAAGTTGTTAAGGATACTTCGCTGATGAATGAAGACGAATTGAAGTATGCGGGGAACTATAATACGCATTTGGATTTTCTTATCATTAATCGAGTAAGCAAGCAACCTGTAGTTGCTATAGAAACGGACGGGTATTCATACCATAACGAAGAAACGGATCAACATCGTCGTGACTTGATGAAAGATCATATACTTTCCAATTATGGTTTGCCTTTGTTGAGGCTTTCTACTAAGGGTAGTGGTGAACGAACCAAGGTTGTGGAATTGTTGAATACTCTGATATAGAGTTGTTGTCGTAAGTTTAGATAAAAAGAGACATCACGTTAGTCTATCTTGTGCTTGGCAAAGAACTTAAACAATATAGAACATCATTTAATGGCGTTACAGGTTAAAGAATACGTTGATGCTTTTTCGCATCTCCACACGGCGAAGGTGAAGGGGCGGAAGGCTCCGCATAAGGCGGTGCTGTTGCTGGCTATCATAGATTTGGTGGAGAGCAACGTGATAAGGTGTCCACAGATCGAACTGACGGATGAGTTGGTGATGCAGTTTCGGGAGGTATGGCGGAGGTACCTGGGGCAGTCGGCCATCTTTACGCCCGACATAACGAAGCCGTTTTTCCACATGCAGCATGAGCCGTTCTGGAGACTGGTGGGAGCGCACGACGTGGAGGTGTTGATGGCGGCGGAGCAGCGACCTTGGCGTAAGGACAAGGCCGACAGGAAGGAGCTGCCAAAGGGTAGCTACTCGGTGGCGGCGATGCGCGCCGCCTTTGCTTACGCGGAGATGGACGGCGGCCTGTTTGCCGTGTTGCAGAACGAGGACGCACGGGCCATGCTGCGCGTGGTGCTCATCAACGAGTATCTGACGAACCAGCCGACCAAGACGATGCCTAACCTCGCCCAACTGATGATGGCTCTGCCGATGATAGCGCTCGTGGCGTAACGCCGCGCAGCGACGGTGGGATGGGGGCGGAGGCCAAATAATGTGAGAAATGTTTGGCTGTAAGCTATGATTTGATTAAATTTGCAGTGAGATAATAAACATTAGAAACCTTTTAGAAACCTTTTATTGCTGTATGGCAGACAACAACAATCAAAATCAAGTGAAAATAGAGCTGCGCCCCGAAGTGGCGCAGGGCGAGTACTCGAACCTGGCGATGATCAACCACTCAAGCAGTGAGTTTGTGATCGACTTCGCACACATGCTCCCCATCGCTCCCCCGCAGATCTTCAGCCGTGTGATCATGGCTCCCGAGCACGCCAAGCGCTTGCTCTACGCCCTGCAGGAGAACATCGCACGCTACGAGAAGGAGTTTGGTGAGATTAAGCTTCCCCAGGCTCCCGCTCCCCAGGGTGGCCTCACCGCTATGCCCTTCGGCACGGGTAAGGCCTAATCGGCTCGCAACCCCAACGATTAGCCCCTTCTGCACACTGCGGAAGGGGCCTTTTTTGATTTTACCCATCATCCCACCTGCCATCTGCGCCGATCTCTGCGATCCGTGGGCGCTTTCTCTCACTTGTCTTTACAAGCGCATTGAGCGCTTAGGTTACTCCCACAGATCTCCCCGATTTGCACAGATGCGTTATTCCCGTGCCGTATGGCTCTGGCGAATAGCGGAATTGACCAAGCGGGCTGAAAAGTCAATGGTAGCGCATAGCCCTGACAACCCAAGCGGGCTGAAAGCCCAATGGCCTCCTCAGCCCAGGGCAAGCGAAGCGACACCCTGGGTAAACCGCCACACCATATCAACCCACGCCTGAAAGGGCAAAAGTAAACATAACACGCTCTGTTTCAACACTTTTGCCCTTACTAGCAGGGCGCAAGCTTCACTGCGCATTATACCCAGGGCTTCGCTTCGCTTGCCGCTGGGCTATGAACTTCTGTCCCTTTGGGACGTGCTGTAAACGCGCCTCATATAAACAACTCTCCGCATGCGAAAAAATCCGTGTCGATCTGTGCGATCTGTGGGCGTGTTCTCCCACTTGCTTTTTCAAGCGCATTGAGCGCATAGGTTACTCCCACAGATCCCACCGATTTGCACAGATTTCTCCCTACGGCCAGTGTGCCTTCGCCGAGTCTCGATAGATTACTTCCCGTTGGTCAGTGGGGCTTCGCACGTCATTACCTCCGGTGGTCGGTGGGTCTACGACAAATCTCGTGAGATAATAAACACCAGAGGTGTTTCCTTTCAGTAGTCATTACTTCCCTTTGGTCAGTGGGGCTTCGCCGAGTCTCGATAGATTCGCTGAGATTACCTCCCGTTGGTCGGTGGGGCTACGCCGAGTCTCGTGTTCTTAATATACAAACACCGATGGTGTTTCTCTTCTGTGTCGATCTGCGATCTGTGGAAAAACAAATCACCCGCCAGTTCTTAGCGCCATCGGCGCATAGTGTCTCCCACAGATCTCGCCGATTTGCACAGATTTCTCCCTTCGGTCGGTGGGGCTTCGCCGGGTCTCATGTTCTTTGATAAAAGCAAGCCGCATGGCCAATTCCACATTCCGCATTATAAGCCTCCTCCACATTATATAATAAGGTGCGCGCCTAAGCCAAAAGCGCGATTAAATATCGTCAACAAGGGTTAATAAGTATTAAAATTATTATTCCCATAAAAATTAGAACCTCCTTATATATCGCGTTTTCAACAATTCTTCGTACCTTTGCACCCCGAAATGGGTTCATTGTACCCGTATAGCAAGAATGTCATACGGCGAGGGCCCTTTTAGAGCGTTGACAATAAACAAAATAAATATATAAATTTTAAAAAATTACAATTATGCCTACTATTTCACAATTAGTACGTAAGGGCAGAAGAGACGTTGCTGACAAGAGCAAGTCGCCGGCTTTGGACAACTGTCCTCAGCGTCGTGGTGTCTGCGTTCGTGTGTACACAACCACTCCTAAGAAGCCTAACTCAGCCATGCGTAAGGTGGCTCGTGTTCGTTTGACCAACCAGAAGGAGGTCAACTCTTACATCCCCGGAGAGGGTCACAACCTGCAGGAGCACTCAATCGTGCTCGTTCGCGGTGGTCGTGTGAAGGACCTCCCTGGTGTGCGTTACCACATCGTTCGCGGTACACTCGATACCGCTGGTGTGGCCAACCGTACGCAGCGCCGTTCAAAGTATGGTGCTAAGCGTCCTAAGGGTAAGAAGTAAAAAAAAGAGACAATGCGGAGAGCCGAGGGCCGAGGGTTGTCACCTGAGGCCAAGGGCTCAACGCTTTTAGATGATTTATTTTTTTTTCGTTTTGCTGGAGAAGTTGAGCAGGTTGAGTAAATGCCCGAGCGTGAGCGTTGAAGAACACATTGACAGCCCCATGCAAAATTTTATTTAAAACAAAATGAGAAAAGCAAAACCAAAGAAGCGTGTGATCCTTCCGGATCCAGTTTTCAACGACCAGAAGGTCTCAAAGTTCGTTAACCACCTGATGTATGATGGTAAGAAGAGCATCTCTTACAGCATCTTCTACAACGCCCTCGACATTGTGAAGGAGAAGGCTGCCAAGGAGGAGAAGACTCCCCTGGAGATCTGGAAGCAGGCCCTCGACAACATCACTCCGCAGGTGGAGGTGAAGAGCCGTCGTATCGGTGGTGCTACCTTCCAGGTGCCTACAGAGATTCGCCCCGACCGTAAGGAGAGCGTGTCGATGAAGAACATGATCCTCTTCGCCCGCAAGCGCGGTGGAAAGAGCATGGCTGAGAAGCTGGCCGCTGAGATTATGGACGCCTACAACAACCAGGGTGGTGCCTTCAAGCGTAAGGAGGACATGCACCGTATGGCTGAGGCTAACCGTGCTTTCGCACATTTCCGTTTCTAATTAAATAAGGTAAAAAGACAATGGCAAACCGCGATTTACATTTGACCCGTAACATCGGTATCATGGCCCACATCGATGCCGGTAAGACTACGACTTCAGAGCGTATTTTGTTCTACACGGGTAAGACGCATAAAATCGGTGAGGTGCACGACGGTGCCGCTACTATGGACTGGATGGTTCAGGAGCAGGAGCGTGGTATCACCATCACATCCGCTGCAACTACCTGTAACTGGAATTGGAGTGGCAAGACTTATAAGATTAACTTGATCGATACTCCGGGTCACGTCGACTTTACCGCTGAGGTGGAGCGTTCACTGCGTGTCCTCGACGGTGCCATCGCTACCTACTCTGCTGCCGACGGTGTGCAGCCTCAGTCTGAGACAGTGTGGCGCCAGGCCGACAAGTATAATGTGCCCCGTATCGGTTACGTCAACAAGATGGACCGCTCAGGCGCTGACTTCTTCGAGACTGTTCAGCAGATGAGAGACATCCTGGGCGCTAACCCTGTGGTGATCCAGATTCCTATCGGTGCTGAGGAGACTTTCAAGGGTGTAGTTGACCTCATCAAGATGAAGGCTATCCTGTGGCACGATGAGACCATGGGCGCTGAGTATGAGGTGGAAGACATTCCCGCCGACCTCGTTGACGAGGCTGAGGAGTGGCGCGACAAGTTGCTCGAGGCTGCCGCTGATTACGACGACAACGTGATGGAGAAGTACATGGAAGATCCCTCAACAATCACTGAGGCTGAGATCCTGGCTGCCATCCGTAAGGGCTGTATCGCTATGGAGTGCTGCCCGATGCTGCTCGGCTCTTCTTATAAGAACAAGGGTGTGCAGCCCCTGCTCGACTACACTTGTGCTTTCCTGCCCTCTCCTGAGGACACTCCCGCTATCATCGGTACAAACCCCGACACCAACGAGGAGGAAAGCCGCAAGCCTCTCGAGAGCGAGCCTACATCTGCTCTCGCATTTAAGATTGCTACCGACCCGTTCATGGGCCGTCTGGTATATTTCCGCGTTTACTCTGGTAAGGTGGTGGCTGGTTCATACGTGTTCAACCCCCGTTCGGGCAAGAAGGAGCGTATCAGCCGTCTGTTCCAGATGAACTCTCACCAAGAGATTCCTATGGAGAGCATCGACGCTGGTGATATCGGAGCTGGAGTGGGATTCAAGGACATCCGCACAGGTGATACCCTCTGCTCAGAGGATCATCCCATCGTGCTGGAGTCTATGACCTTCCCTGATCCTGTGATCTCTATCGCCGTTGAGCCTAAGAGCCAGGCCGATGTGGCCAAGCTCGACAATGGTTTGGCTAAGCTGGCCGAGGAGGATCCTACATTCACCGTACATACCGACGAGCAGAGTGGTCAGACCATCATCTCTGGTATGGGTGAGCTTCACCTCGACATCATCATCGACCGTCTGAAGCGTGAGTTCAAGGTTGAGGCCAACGAGGGTAAGCCCCAGGTTAACTACAAGGAGGCTATCACGAAGACCGTTGAGAACTGGCGTGAGGTTTACAAGAAGCAGTCGGGTGGTCGTGGTAAGTTCGGTGACATCATCGTTACCGTTGGTCCGAAGGACGAGGACTTCCAGGACGATCTGCAGTTCGTAAACGAGGTCAGCGGTGGTCACATTCCCAAGGAGTTCATCCCTGCTGTGCAGAAGGGCTTCAAGGACTCTATGAAGAATGGTATCCTGGCTGGCTTCCCCGTCATGGGCATGAAGGTTGTGCTCACCGATGGTAGCTTCCACCCTGTGGACTCTGACCAGCTCTCGTTCGAGCTCGCTGCTCACGCTGCGTTTAAGAACGTTTGCGCCAAGGCAGGTCCCGTGCTCATGGAGCCTATCATGAAGGTGGAGGTTGTTACTCCTGAGGAGAACATGGGTGACGTGATCGGCGACCTCAACAAGCGTCGCGGTATGGTTCAGGGAATGGAAGAGGCTCGCAGCGGTGCTCGCATCGTGAAGGCCATGGTTCCCCTGTCAGAGATGTTCGGTTATGTGACCGCTCTCCGTACCATCACCTCTGGTCGCGCTACAAGCTCTATGGAGTATGATCACCACGCTCCGCTGTCAGCTACGCTGCAGGAGCAGGTGCTCGCCGATCTGAAGCGATAAACAAAAAAGTTGTGGGAGGTGCTGCTTAGTGAACGACTCTTAAGCAGCATACCTCTTTCAATAATTCATAATCAAATCATTATTTACGAAAATTAAAATGAGTCAGAAAATTCGTATTAAGCTGAAGAGCTATGATCACCAGCTCGTTGACAAGTCTGCTGAGCAGATCGTCAAGGCTGTGAAGGCTACAGGCGCTATCGTGAGCGGTCCTATTCCATTGCCTACTCACAAGCGCATCTACACCGTGAACCGTTCAACCTTCGTTAACAAGAAGAGCCGCGAGCAGTTCCAGTTGTCTAACTACAAGCGTTTGATCGACATCTACTCGGCCACAGGCCAGACTGTTGACGCGCTGATGAAGCTTGAACTTCCTTCAGGTGTTGAGGTGGAGATCAAGGTCTGATAACAGCCTTTGGGTTAAACCAAATACATTACGGAGCGATTCCTTAAAAGGGAGTCGCTCCGTTTTCGTATGTCTACTTGCATTGTTGCCGCACACATTAGATGACACCTTATAATAATAGGAGGGTAGGGTGATCTGAGGGCTCCCCCAACAAATATTATAAAAAAATGCGGAAATGCTTGTGGGAAAGAAGAAAATGTAGTAACTTTGCACCCACAAAAGTGGGTATTGCGCTGGCTGCGGGCTATCAATACGCTGACAAAGAGCAACTTGACCTTCAGGTTAGAAGAAGTAAGAGGTTCTTTTTAAGTGTGTTGTGAGTTTGAGAAAGCGGGTATCACTTAAAAAGAATTCAAAATAACATTATATTATTATTTAATTTCTAAACTGAAATGCCAGGATTAATTGGAAGAAAAATCGGAATGACATCCGTTTTCAGTGCCGACGGTAAGAATGTACCGTGCACTGTTATCGAAGCTGGTCCTTGTGTTGTCACGCAGGTGAAGACAGTCGAGACTGATGGCTATAAGGCTGTGCAGCTCGGCTATGGCGAGGCTAAGGAAAGCCGTACCACTAAGCCTATGGCTGGTGTCTTCAAGAAGGCAGGCACAACGCCCAAAAAGCACTTGGCCGAGTTCAAGTTTGACGAGGAGTACAACCTCGGCGACACCATCACGGTGGAGCTGTTCGCAGACGCAGAGTTTGTTGACGTCGTAGGCACATCTAAGGGTAAAGGTTTCCAGGGTGTTGTGAAGCGCCATGGTTTCGGTGGTGTAGGTCAGTCTACACACGGTCAGGATGACCGCGCCCGCAAGCCGGGTTCTATCGGTGCATGTTCATACCCCGCTAAGGTGTTCAAGGGCATGCGCATGGGTGGCCAGATGGGTGGCGACCGCGTCACTACACAGAATCTGAAAGTGTTAAAGGTTATCCCGGAGCAGAACCTCTTGATCATCAAGGGCTCAGTGGCCGGTTGCAATGGTTCAACTGTTTTAATTGAAAAGTAATGGAACTTAGCGTTTTAAATATCAACGGTCAGGAGACCGGTAAGAAGGTAACTCTTAACGATGCTATCTTCGGAATTGAGCCTAACGATCATGTCATCTACTTGGATGTAAAGCAGTATTTGGCTAACCAGCGTCAAGGTACCGCTAAGTCGAAGGAAAGAAGCGAAATGAGCGGTTCTACCCGCAAGCTCGGTCGCCAGAAGGGCGGCGGCGGCGCACGTCGCGGTGATATCAACTCACCCGTGCTCGTTGGTGGTGCTCGCGTGTTCGGTCCTAAGCCACGCGACTACGGTTTCAAGCTGAACAAGAAGGTAAAGGTTCTTGCTCGTAAGTCGGCTCTCGCATACAAGGCACAGGAGAATGCCATCATCGTCGTTGACCAGTTCAACTTGGATGCTCCCAAGACTAAAGATTTCTTAAACATTGCTAAAAATCTTAAAGTCGAGGGCAAGAAGACACTCGTTGTTTTGCCGGAAATAAATAAAAACGTATATTTGTCTGCTCGCAACATTCAGAAGGCTGAAGTGATGAGAGCTGGCGACATCAATACGTACAAAGTTTTGAATGCCGATGTGCTCGTTATCACAGAGGACTCTCTGCAGCAAATCGACGCCATCTTAAACAAGTAAACAAGGAGATTTAGAATTATGGCATTTATCATCAAGCCCCTGGTCACTGAGAAGATGACCAAGATTACTGAAAAGAAGCCTAACCGCTATGGTTTCGTGGTTCGCCCTGAGGCTAATAAGCTCCAAATCAAGGGTGAGATCGAGGCTTTGTATCATGTCACCGTCGTTGACGTCAACACGATGCGTTATGCTGGTAAGCGCTCTTCTCGCTACACAAAGGCAGGCCTCGTTAGAGGTCAGAAGAACGCCTACAAGAAGGCTGTCGTCACACTGAAGGATGGCGAAACTATTGATTTTTACAGCAATATCTAAAATAAGAAATGGCAGTACGTAAATTTAACCCGGTAACTCCGGGTACAAGACACAAGGTTATTGGCACGTTCGAGGAGATTACTGCATCCGTGCCAGAGAAGTCTCTCGTTTACGGTAAGCGTTCAACCGGCGGTCGAAACAACACCGGTAAGATGACCATGCGCTACTTGGGCGGTGGCCACAAGAAGAAGTATCGTTTGGTCGACTTCAAGCGAGAGAAAGATGGTGTTCCTGCTGTAGTGAAGACAATCGAGTACGATCCTAACAGATCAGCTCGCATTGCACTTCTGTTCTATGCAGATGGTGAGAAACGTTACATCATTGCTCCCAATGGACTCAAGGTGGGCGCTACAGTGCTCTCAGGCGCAGAGGCTGCTCCTGAGGTGGGAAATGCTCTCCCCCTCGCAAAAATCCCCGTGGGTACCGTGATTCACAACATTGAGTTGCGTCCCGGTCAGGGTGCTTTGCTCGTTCGTTCGGCTGGTAACTTCGCTCAGTTGACTTCTCGTGATGGTGACTATTGTGTCATCAAGCTCCCCTCAGGTGAGACACGTTTGATCCTCTCAACGTGTAAGGCTACTGTAGGTAGCGTAGGTAACTCAGACCACGCACTTGAGCAGTCTGGTAAGGCAGGTCGCTCACGTTGGCTCGGACGTCGTCCTCACAACCGCGGTGTCGTTATGAACCCTGTGGATCACCCCATGGGTGGTGGTGAAGGCCGTCAGTCTGGTGGACACCCGCGTTCTCGTAAGGGTCTCTACGCTAAGGGTCTTAAGACACGTCGTCCTAAGAAGCTTTCGAACAAGTACATCATCGAGAGAGCTAACAAGAAGTAACAAGTAAATTACAGTAAGTTATGAGTCGTTCACTTAAAAAAGGTCCGTACATTAACGTTTCTCTCGAGAAGAAGGTTCTCGCAATGAACGAGAGCGGTAAGAAGAGTGTCGTGAAGACATGGGCCAGAGCATCAATGATCTCCCCCGATTTCGTGGGACACACTGTTGCAGTTCACAACGGAAACAAATTTATCCCTGTTTACATTACTGAGAATATGGTCGGTCATAAGCTGGGCGAGTTTGCACAGACACGCCGTTTTGGTGGCCATTCCGGTAACAACAAGAAGTAATCGGGAAAAACCATTTTAATAAGTATTATCAATGGGAGCAAGAAAACATATCGCGGCTGAGAAAATTAAGGAAGCCCGCAAAAATCTGTACTTCGCTAAGCTCAACGGAGTCCCCTCATCTCCACGCAAGATGCGTTATGTCGTTGACATGATCCGTGGAATGGAGGTAAACCGCGCACTCGGTGTGCTGAGATTCTCGAAGAAGCACGCTGCTGCTGACGTCGAGAAGCTGTTGCGCTCAGCTATCGCTAACTGGGAAACCAAGAACGATCGCAAGGCTGAGGACGGAGAACTCTATATCAGCAAGGTCTTCGTTGACGAAGGTGTTACAATGAAACGCATGAGACCAGCACCGCAGGGTCGTGGCTATCGCATCCGAAAGCGCAGCAACCACGTAACGCTGTTTGTTGATTCCAAAACTAACGACGATAAATAATTGACAGAATGGGACAGAAAGTTAATCCAATAAGCAACCGTCTGGGTATTATCCGTGGTTGGGACTCAAATTGGTTTGGTGGCAAAGACTTCGGAGACAACCTTGTTGAGGATCAGAAGATCCGCAAGTATCTGAACAAGCGTTTGGAGAAGGCAAGTGTTTCGCGTATCGTCATCGAGCGTACACTCAAGCTCGTCACCATTACTATTTGCACCGCTCGTCCGGGTATCGTCATTGGTAAGGGTGGTCAGGATGTTGACAAACTCAAGGAGGAGCTCAAGAAGCTCTACAAGAAGGA
>ERZ1026780.977-NODE-977-length-20229-cov-7.893278_pt1 | contig 20229 bp, 14 predicted proteins | sample MGYA00380126_ERZ1026780 | MGnify/ENA primary metagenome ERZ1026780 (study PRJEB33269, sample SAMEA4719762) | human gut metagenome | biome: human-associated habitat; feature: organic feature; material: feces | place: Cameroon | collected 2013-10 ... | reverse complement strand
GTATAAGGGAGGCATTCTTTTGAATTATTTTTTTCTTATTAACTAAAAGAAAATAGAAAATAAATCTTGGCTCTACCTCTTTATTGATTGTTAAAGCCATTATTTGTCTTGCAATGTGAATGTCGCCAATATTATTGAATGCTAATTCGCCTATAGTTCCCTTAACAGTAATTAACAAGTCGCTTTTATGAGAGATGCTTTTTGGGGTGTTTGTCCATCTATTTATTGATAAACCGTTGCTTGTAAAGCATGAGGCACCAGTCAAATATGGTATTCCGTCTGAATTTGAATTTATTTTAGATAGCGCCAAGTCTATCCCGGATTTTAAAGAAATTATTTCTTTTAGTTTAACCAACGTCCAACCATTAGGAATGTTCTCATAATAACAATTATCCGAATCCTTATATATGTAAGAATCGTCCTTAGATGGCTTGGCTTTTCCTTCTTTAACCATCTTTTCTTTTTCCGCTTTTATTTTCTCTACAAGAACAGAAGCGGGTTCATCATTCGGATCTTGCGGAACTAGTTTACCCCTAATTGCGAGATCCAAGATTTTTTGCTTAATCTTATCGATATCCATCATTTGTCAACCTCGCCTATAAGTCTTTCTAATTCAGCCACAGCGTTAGCTATGTTGGTAGATTTTTCTTTTAATTCTTCGAGCAATTCATCTAAAGAGAGATTGCCAACATCGTCTTCAATTTTTATCCATTTAAAATCGAGATTATATTCATCGCTCTCAATGTCCTTAATAGAAAATTTTCTCCATCTTCCATTAGGATTTTCCGCAGAATAAGTTTCTTTTCTTTCTTCGGGATTTCCAACACAATAGCAATCAACAAAATCATCAAGATCGCTACGCTTCAAAGGATTTTGGACCAAAGTATGCTTGACACCAGTTCGATAATCATAAACCCATATGTTTTCTGTCGGTTTTCCTTTTTCGAAGAACAAGACATTCGTCTTGACGCCTTGAGCATAAAAAATGCCTGTAGGAAGTCTTAAAATTGTATGAAGATTAAATTCTTTCAGCAATTTCATTCGGACTCTTACGGTCGCTTTGTTGGAGCTGACATCTGCTAAAACATTGTCTGGTAAAACAATGCCTACCCTACCGCCGGTTTTTACAATCGACATAATGTGCTGGAGGAAATTAACCTGATTGTCCGATGTTTTTTCAAATTCAGGCCTATTAGATGACACATCCACGCTGCCCTGTGGTCTCGTTCCAAAAGGCGGATTTGCCAAAACAACATCAAACATACGACCGGATTTGTCGAGAAGAGAATCCTGACAAACAATAGGGCTTTTATCGACTCCTATATCATGCAAATAAAGGTTCATTGAAGCCATTGTTACAACTAACGATGTATTGTCAGCACCGAAAAAAGCATGTTTTTTAAGAAAATCTTGTTTGCTAATCTCGCGGCTTTGACCTTTCATGTGTTCATATGCAGCAAGTAAAAAGCCACCGGTTCCGCACGCAGGATCGGCTACTGTTTCGGTGATTTTGGGATCAACACAATCTACAATAGCCTTAATTAGAGGTCTTGGGGTGAAATATTGTCCAGCGCCACTTTTCTTGTCTAATCCGTTTTTCTCTAGAATTGATTCGTATAGAGCGCCCTTGAAATCACCTTCCATCATGTACCAGTTTTGCTCAGAGACCATTTCGATGACCTTAGCTAGATGAACAGGCCTATCAATCTTATTTTGGGCCTTAGTAAAAATCGTTCCGATAATTCCGCTTTGCTTAGACAATTCCCTTAAGATTTCTTCATACTTTTCTATTAAGTCTTCACCACTCAAATTACAAAAGTCCTTCCATTTATATCCATCAGGAATTTTGCTTCCGAGTCCAAGCTCTTCTTTTTCAGAATCCATTTTCAAAAAAAGGATGTATGTAAGTTGAGTGAGATAATCAGTATAACCAACTCCAGCAGCGGCAAGGACATCAGCAATGCCGTCGACTTTTTTTAATAATGTTTGTTCATTTGCCATATTACGCAGCTCCTATAATAAATTTTGATAACATTTGCATTTCGGAAGCAAACAGCACCGGGCCGAATGCGGAAACACCGTTTCTCCACAAATCAGTATCGATGCTATTCAATTCCAATGAGTTAATAGCCCCTTCTTCAACTATATATTCAGCAATTCTGCGCATAATTTTAATTTGCTGATCTGTCAAAGTGTGATTTGTACTTCCTACATACAAACTAAAACGTTGCATAGAAACGCCAAATAAGCTAAATAGCGAAGCGTTTTTGCCATATGCATACCTTACAATCTGAATTAAGTTCGTTAACGCATTAACATTGTTTTTTTGATCAAGTTCCAATACCTTTCCATCAGTATCAATGCGCTTGTAGCTCTTCCAAATAATATAAGGTGTAAATTGTTTATCGTAAGAAAGTAATTTTTCTTGTAAGTCAACAAGCATTAAATAAGTAATAAGTTTATTTTCTGAATTATAAATAATTCTTAATGCTTCAATTTCATCCTTGTGATCGTTTATATATTTTTCGAAGTTTGCAATAAATGCCTTAGATGTTTCTATTGAAAATCCTCTAAATATCAATTCATCAGGCTTATCAGGTGCAAAAACAAAATATCCTTTTTTCAATTCCAATAATTTATTTTTTGCATCGGTGTTATAGATTAAGGCCGATATCAAGTCATTTCTTTCTTGATTTGTGTCCGAAGAACAATTAAACGGCGGCAACCCCCCACTATCCAAAGCGTCTTTGATTTTTTCAGCAATCATTAATGGCGAATACCCAAAAGAAGTAATAAATTCATCCAGGTGTTTTTCAAATAAAGGATTGTCTATATATCGATTCGTTATCGAGGAGCAATAGTCTCGAAGCAAAGCTAGATTTTCATCCGAAACATCTCCATGAGATAAATGCTCGAGCAAATCTTTTAAAGATAATTTTTTGAATCCACCAGCATTTGTTCGAGGAATTTGTTTTTCGCCTTTGGTAACGCCAACAGCGTCAACAACATAGAAGCATTCTTTGTAATCAGCGTTTGGTGTGACATCTTTCAATTTGTCTTCGTTAATGGTTCGACATCCCCTGCCCTTCATTTGTGTATACAAAACATCGGATTTAACATCTGCCATAAACATGACAATTTCCAATGGTTTCACATCGGTTCCTGTAGCGACCAGCGTGACCGTAACCGCTATACGAAAATTCTTGTCAAATCTAAAGTTTCTAATCAATTGATTTGAATCGCCGGCGGAATAGGTAATTTTTTGTGCAAATCCATCAGGCAAAATGCCATCTTGAAATTTATCTTTGAATACATCATTTATGGCCGAAATGATTTCATCAGCATGCTTATCACTTTTTGCAAAAATTAACGTTTTAGGAATAAACTCCCATTTTTCTTCTCTTTCAGGATATAAATCGGTGTAAATCGAGTCTCTAAAAGCTTTCAGCACTTCTCTAATCTGGTTTCGATCAACCACCGATCTATCTAGGGTTTTACTCGTGTAAACAACATTTTCCCCAGGAATTGTAATATTTTCTTGTCCGGTTTTTTTAGTCACTTCGGTCAACTTTGTGTTTGCCTCAATCACTCCACCTTGAGACGTTCTCTTTGTTTCAATGTCGTAAATTCGAAATGGCACATTTACGCCATCTAAAACTGAATCTTCATACGTGTATTTTTCAATTACATTATTATCAAAAAAAGCATAGGCTTCTGGAGTAGGCGTGGCCGTTAATCCCAAGATGGTTGCGTCTTTAAAATAATCTAAAACCGCACGCCATTTGCCATAAATAGATCTATGACATTCATCGATAACAATAAATTTGAAATAATCAGGTGGAAGAGTTAATTTATCACCTAACACAACTGGTGGTTCTTGGCTATCGTCCTTAAAGTAGTCATCCTTTTCATCGTCATCCTCACCAATAAGACTATTTCCCGTTAGCACAGCAAACAGCTTCTGAATAGTAGAAATCACCACATCGCCGGAAATATCTTCGTTTTTTCTTAATCTATTGATTGTATATAGTGAGCCTAATGTTTTCTCTTTTTCGGTTCTATCAAAAGTATTAAATTCGTTTTCGGTTTGCTTAGCCAAATTATTCCTATCTACCAAAAAAAGGACCCTGTCAGTAGAAGTATAATTGAGCAATCTATACGTTGCCAAACACGCCAAATGCGTTTTTCCAGAACCCGTTGCTAGAATAGCTAAGGCTCTTTTCTTGCCGTTAATTATAGAATTTTCAAAAGAAACTTCGGCATTATATTGACAATCTCTCAACCCGTTTTTTTCAATCCTTGGAAGTGCACCATATAAAGAGGTTTCACTTATCAGTTTTAGCATCTTTTTTGGCGAATGAATTTCTTCGATTTCTTCATAGTCACCATGGGGATCAAGAAGATTTCTAAATAAGACTTTTTTGCCGTTAGCTAGATAAACAAGTGGAATAAAACCATTCTTCCATAGTCCATACCAGCACTTCGGATTATAAGCATAATTTTCTGCTTGTTGGGCCACTTCCTGCCCTAATGTGTTTTCTTCTCTCTTGGCTTCAATAACAGCAATGGCTTTATTATCAACAAACAGTAAATAATCACTTTCAGTCGTGCCAGACATCAAAGCTTCTTTCACTGCTTGTGGATGATTTGGAATGTAATCGGTGCGATCAACGATGTCCCAGCCAGAATCATTCAATTGTTTATCTATCTTTTTTCTTGCTAACTGTTCAGGAAGGTCTTCCATAATCATTCCCCCACTTCAATATTGTATTTTTCAAAATAAGGAGCAAGCTTTCTTTTCAATTTTGTCGTTGGTTTAAACTTACCTGCTTCCCAACGATTAACCGTGGCAAAAGAAACGCCGAATAATTCACCAAATTCAGTTTGCGTAAGTATCAATTTATTACGCAATTTCTTGATTGCCTCAGAATAAGTCATACGATGCTCTCCTATTTCCGTCACTTATGATATAAATATAGCACTTTTTGTGTTGGTTTTCAATAAAACAAAGGGATAGAATCGCATCAAAAATTCTCACTAATTTTTAACGGATTCCTATTTTTCTTAGCCTGTTCTTCGAAGAGAAGGCAATGGTTTTCGAGGCTTTTTGGCTTTCGAATCAAACTATACCCCTGTTTTTGACCCTTTTTAGGCCGAAAATCGGTTTTCCAGGTTGTCTGTGTAGTTGCAGTCTACCCCGAAAACGCAAAAAATGAGAAAATCACGAATTTTCGAAAATGCTGATGAATACGGGCTTTTTCACCTATTCCCTCCGTCGTGTAAACATACCAGTCACCTATTCCCGTATCGATACTAGGTAGGTTGGGTGTTCATTTTTGAAGTTGACCTATTTCCCCATACGAGAAAAGCCCTATTTTTTACCGCTTTACCGCCAATTAGGGCATTTTTGCAACTAAAAAGAGGATTTCCCGCTTTTTTAAGAAGTAGGAAATCCGTCAATTTTTATCGATTTTCGGCCTTTTTCAGCCGTTTTTACGACTTAGCAACACCACAGTCTCAACATGTGCCGTTCTTGGAAACATATCAATTGGTTGAACGGCATCGAGAGAGTAATCATTTAAGAGTTCTTTTAAATCTCTTGCTAAAGAGGAAGGGCCACAGGCTATGTAAAGCACTTTACGGGGCTGAAGTTCTTTGACCGCTTCGAGGAATTCTAGTGTGGATCCTTTTCTTGGAGGATCCATAAATAATACGTCTACCTTCATTCCTAGTTTTGCATATTTCTGGATAAAGGATGTCGCATCGTCTTCATGAGCCTCAAAGTTTCTTATTCCGTTTCTTTTTGCATTTTCGATGGAATCTTTGACCGCTTCAGGAATGATTTCTACTGCAATGGATTTCTGAGCATATTTGGATGCAATAAGTCCGATTGTACCAATTCCCGAATAAGCATCTAAAACCACATCTTCTTTCTTTAAGTCAGCAAGTTCCATGGCTTTTTTATAGAGTATTTCTGTCATTTCAGGATTCACTTGATAGAAGGAACGTGCAGATATTTTAAAAGAAAGACCACATAGTTCATCTTCAATATAGCCAGGACCATAGAGAACCACTTCTTTGTTTCCTAAAATAACATTGGTTTTCTTGCCGTTTACGGATTGAACAAGAGTGGTTATTTGAGGGCAACATCTTTGAATCATCATGATTAATTTGTCTCTGTTCGTAAAATCCAAATCTTTGGTAACTAAGACACATAAGATTTGTTTTTCGTGATAGGAGGTGCGGATTAAAAGATGTTTCAATTCTCCTGTGTCTGTTTCTTCTTCATATGGAGGAATTTCTAAATCACGTACGAGGGCTAATATTTGGTTGGATATATCCGAAGCCCTACTATCTTCAATAAGGCATTTTTTAACCGGAAATACTACATGGGTCCCCTCTTTATAGAATCCAAGGACAGTAGACCCGTTTTTACCTTTCCCAAAATGAAGTTGAATCTTATTACGATAATGGGTTGGATCTTCCATACCAATCGTAGGGTCTACATCCACATCGACACCGGTGATTTTATGTAACTGGTTTTGAATTAAAAGACGCTTATGCTCTTTTTCTTTTTCGTAAGAATAGTCTTGGAAAATACATCCACCACATTGTTTAAAATAAGGGCATTCAGATGGAATGCGGTCTTTAGAAGGCTTGCTAAGAGAAAGAAGCTTCCCAAAATATTGACCATTCCTTTTATAAGAAACAAGGATTTTCCCTTCTTCTCCAGGATAAAAGTCAGGGACATAGATGACTTCATCCTTATATTTGGTTTCACCTAAACCTAAATACGTTAATTTATTACAAACACCTTCAAAGGTGATTTGAAGTAATTCATCATTCTTTTTCATAAACAATCGTCTTTCTTTATTATAAAGCCCCTTGATGGAGACAAGCGTTAGCGCCATCTTCATTGGCTTTCGTTAAGATTTCTTTCCATTTTTGAGCAGAAAGAGCATAAGGATCAGAACATTGATCTAATTCCAATAAGATTCTTCCATAGAAGGCATCCCCTGCACCTGTTGAATCAAGGACATCTATCTTCTTTGACGGAACAGAATAATGTTCGTTACCGATATAGACATCACTTCCGTTAGAGGAGCGAGAAACAAAAAGAATACTCTTTTCCTGCATATAACGGTTCTTAAGTTCCTCAGGACTCATCCCTAAAAATTCAAGGTCTTCTTCACTAGCCTTAAGAAAATCAACGCAAGAGCAGACCTCTTCAAATACATATCTCGCTTCTTTTTGATTTTCAAATAAAGTGGGACGTATGTTTATATCTAAGGAAAGATAAACGCCCTTCTTTCTAGCAAAAGAACTCGTTTTCAAAAAGAACGTTCCGCCTTCTTCTTCATTCAACATTAAAGAACCGAGATGGATAATATCTCCCTTATTCAAAGAGAAATCGTTCAATCTCTCGCTAGAGAGATGAAAATCCGCTCCACGAAGGAAAGAAAAACTTCTCTCACCGTTTCTTAAGGAGACTAACGCTAAGGTTGTCGGATACTCTGTTTCATCTAGTAATAGTTTCTGAAATGGATACGCTTCGGCCTCTTTTCTTAAAAAGGAGCCAAATCCGTCTTTGCCAAACGCACCATAAAAAGAAACATTTCCACCATTTCTAGCAATATTCGCTGCAACATTAAAAGGAGCACCGCCAATCCTAGCGTTCATATCTAAGGAAGAAAGATTTTCTTTAGCGTAGATATCTAACAATATTTCACCGACAGATAGAATCATCGTTTTCTCCTTTCATGTTGCTATTAATAAAACTAGAAAGGGTGCCACATAGGGCACCCATGTATGTGTTTTCCTTAATTATGCGGCCGCTTTTTCTTTAGGTGCCTTCATCAAGTTTTGAATGAATTCCACTTCTTTCGCTTCATCTAAGCGTGGGAAGAGTTGCTCACCCTTATTCACCACTTGTCCACCTAAGCTTCCAAAATGAGTTGCTGTTTCGTAATTTCTCATGGATGCAGGGACACCAAGTTGATCAAATAGCTTTTCACTCTTAGTAACAAGAATTGGGGAAAGCAAGCTTCCAGCTAAGAAGATGGCGTTTGCTAAATGAGACATACAAGAAGCAAGCTCCTCTTTCTTTGCAGGATCTTTTGCTAAAACCCATGGCGCGCTTTCTTCGATGTATTTATTAGCGGCAGAAACCAAATCCATAACGGCTGCATACGCTTCCGTAACCTTTAAATCATCATTTAGGATTTCATATGACTTAACGGTCTTTTCCGCCATTTCTTTTAAGGCTTCATCCAAGGAATTGAGTTCTCCTTTGTATTCAGGAATTACGCCATCGAAATACTTAATAATCATCGAAACCGTTCTATTCAAAAGGTTCCCGAAGTTATTAGCCAAATCGATATTCAAACGTTCTACGAATTGCTCTGGGGTGAATTGACCATCTTGTCCAAAGACAATTTCTCTTGCGAGGTAATAACGAACGGCATCCACGCCAAAACGTTCAACGAGTGGAGGAACTGGGATGGCGTTTCCTTTGGATTTAGACATTTTCCCGTCTTTCATCATCATTAAACCATGAACAAAGATGCGGGATGGCTGACGTAAATTCAACGCTTTTAAGAACATTGGCCAATAAATCGTATGGAAACGAGTAATATCTGCACCAATTAAATGAACGATTTCTGTATTTGGGTCCATCCAATAGTTTTGGAATTTAGAATCGTCGTCTTGTAAATATCCTAAAGCGGTAATGTAGTTTGTTAAGGCATCTAACCAAACATAGATAACATGTCCTGGAGCTTCCTTAACAGGAATTCCCCAGTCAAAGGAAGTGCGGGTAACGCATAAATCATTCAAGCCAGGTTTGATGAAGTTATTCATCATTTCCGTTTTTCTTCCAACAGGAGTAATGAATTTTGGTTCTGTATCAAAGATGTGCGTCACATCATCAACGTACTTAGAGCAACGGAAGAAATAAGCTGGTTCTTCCTTTTGTTCGCATGGACGGTGGCAATCAGGGCAAAGATGATCTTCCCCTTCTACTTGCGTATCCGTCCAGAAAGTTTCTTCATGAACGCAATACCATCCTTTGTAGGAAGAAAGATAAACATCATCGTTTTCAAGGAATTTGCTAAAGATCTTCTCCACTGTTTCATAGTGACGTGGTTGAGTGGTTCTAATGAAATCATCATTGGAAATCTGCATCGTTTTCCAAAGAGAGGTGAATTTTTGAGCCACGTTATCCACAAACTCTTGAGGAGTAACACCTGCCGCTTCCGCATTCTCTTGGATTTTCTCACCATGTTCATCAAGGCCGGTTAAGAAATAGGTGTCAAAACCCCTTAATCTTTTTCCTCTCGCAATAATATCCGCCATGGTCGTGCAATAGGCGTGTCCAAGATGTGGGGAAGCGGATGGGTAATAAATAGGCGTAGTAATGTAGAATTTTTTGCTCATGGCAAATGAAACCTCCTTGCAAATAAAATTACATCGATAAAAAACGATAGAGATGAGCCCTATCGTTTTAAAGAATTAGTCTTCGTGATGGTGAGTGCTACTAGGACCTGTGGTAATTGCAGTATCACGGTAATCCCCTAGCATCTTGCTTCTAGTTGGATGACGAAGCTTACGAATTGCTTTCGCTTCGATTTGACGAATACGTTCACGGGTAACATCAAATTCCTTGCCAACTTCTTCAAGAGTTCTAAGACGTCCATCATCAAGGCCATAACGTAAACGTAAAACCTTCTCTTCACGAGCGGTAAGACATTCGCTCATAGCTTGGTAGAGCCTTTCTTTCAAAAGAGACTTTGAAGCATATTCACCTGGAGAAAGTTCGGAATCATCACGAACGAAATCACCAAGTTTGGAATCATCTTCTTCACCGATTGGAGTATCTAAAGATACTGGTTCCAAAGCGATACGTTGAACATCACGGATTTGAGCTGGGGTTAATTCACCATTCATCTTTTCGGAAATTTCTTCCGGTGTTGGATCTCTTCCTAATTCCTGAACAAGAGCTCTTTGAACACGAGTCATCTTGTTAATGGTTTCCACCATATGAACTGGAATACGGATGGTTCTAGCTTGGTCGGCAATGGCTCTCGTAATGGCTTGACGAATCCACCATGTAGCATAAGTAGAGAATTTAAAGCCTTTGGTGTAGTCGAATTTCTCAACGGCTTTTAATAAGCCTTGGTTACCTTCTTGAATCAAATCAAGGAAAGGCATACCACGTCCGAGGTATTTCTTAGCGATAGCGATAACAAGACGAAGGTTACGATTAACTAAGGCGTCTCTTCCTTCTTTTCCTGCTTCGATAAGCTCATTTAAATGATCGATTTCTTTCTGATCGCCTTTAGCTTGAGCTTCCGGGAGTTTCTTTTTTGCTTCTTCGCCATCAACAACGGCTTTTGCAAATTTTTGTTCTTCTTCCACCGTTAACAATTGATATTGTCCGATGTCTTTTAAATACATCTTAACGGAGTCGTTAACTTTTACATCGCCAGATTGAACATTAAGGAAGTCATCATCGAGATCAGTCTCATCAACATCACCCATATCTTCATCAGATGGCTCGCTCATGAGCTCTTCATCGGTAGGTTCACTCGCTTCAGGGGCTTCATCGCCATTGACAATCTTGATATTTTCTTTGGCAAAATACTCCATCAATTCTTGGACGTCGTTGTCCTCAAGTTCAAGACGATTCTTATCAATATAATCGTAGATTTCTTGTTGGTTGATGGAACCATTTTCTTTAGCACGTTTCAAGAATTCTTTCTTGATTGCTTCCATGCCAGCGACTTCTTCAGGGTCTTTTTCCTCTAATGGGTCAAAAAGTTCGTCGTCTTCTTTTTTAGCTTTTGTAGCTGTTTTCTTTTTCTTTGCTGTTTTAATTTCTTTTGTTTCTTTAGCTGTTTTCATCGTTATACCCCCTTCTTTTATCATACGTCTTTTTGGGTGAAAGTAAAAGAAAATCAAGGGTTTTATCTATTATAAATAGATATCCCTCCAATCTTCTTGGGATGGTAAAAGTGCTTATAAGCCTCCAAAACGCATACATGTCTCAAGTCTTTTTGTGTTTTGGTAAAGAAAAAGCCCTCACAAAGGAGAGCTCCATCTCAAATAGAATTTCCTGCTTATTTCTTGCTGGCTTTTTCAAGTTTTTTGTTGAACTTGTCAATACGGCCATCAGAAGAAACGCTTCTTTGCTTGCCAGTGTAGAATGGGTGGCAGTTGGAGCAGGTTTCGACTTTGATTTCGTCTCCCATCGTGGAGCCACTTTCAAAAGTAGCACCACAGCTGATGCAAGTGACCTTGCAATGATGGTAGGTTGGATGGATTCCTTGTTTCATTTTCAATACTCCTTTCGCCTAGCTACGCAAAATGATAGCTAAGAGAGATACGCGCATTATCTTACCCAAAGAAAAGTAGAATCGCAAGATAAAGTGCACATCAAAGGAAAAGTTGACGAACCATTGCTAACAAAATGAAAAATAATGCGTTCTAATTATTTTTTAACATTTAAACAAAAATTAAGTATTTATCGGCATTTTTAAATTGTTTTAACAAAATTTCTATGTGTTATAATTGAAACCACTACTTTTTTAGAATAAAAAGTATGCGTCTTTGATAAAGGAGTAAAAACAATATGAAAAGCAAAATCTCAACTCTACTAGGCCTTTCAAGTTTAGCTTTGGCATTTCTTGCCTCTTGTCAAAATAACAAAGATACAAATGTCGCCACAATTCGTATCGTTGATGGCAGCATCAAAACAAGTTACATCTTAAATGGCGAAGTGGACTATTCCACACTTAAAATTCACACATTAAATGCAGCCGATGAAATTATCTCAACTCTCGCCGCAAAAGATAACAAAGATAAAATCAGCTATACAACCATCGACACAAGCGAGATAACCGATGGAAAGGTTTTTACTGTCACTTATAAAGAAGGCGATAAAACCTTTAACACATCCATGAACTATAACGTCACAAACATCAAATATGAAATTACCTCATGGATGCCAAACCAAAACTACACTGCTACCACCAGCACCAAGGGCAACAACAAACTTTCAACTGCTGCCGATAAATTAGAAACAGGTTTGATGGAAGATGGTAAATACTATATAGGCAATAACAACGCCGTTGATTTACTTCCTGTCATCAAAGCAATTAATCCGAACAACCCTTTAGATAACATTGATCTTGATACCATCCCTGATGGCGTTCAGGTCAAACTTACACAAGGAACGAACAATCTTGCATTGGAGGATTATTTAGAAAACGTTAATGAATTGAAATCGAAAGGCATTGTGAAGTTCAAAAATACTGTCACTGGAGATTTCACCTTAACTCTTTCTTCATCCGACCAAGATGCAGTCATTAAATATGACATGCATGTTGTGGATGCCTATAACGTTTCCACTCCAAAAGATATCTTTGCTATCGATAATGGCATTGGATGTGGGGCTTATGGCCAAGACGGAACTTTCACTGAAAAATTAAAAGCCTACAAAACAGCAAACGGTCTTCCTGATGCAAAAGGGTTAGTTTTCCAAAACGATGTTACGATTGGCCTCTCCGATGTTCCGGCCTTCTATATGTGGGGTGAGAAAGAAGGAAATAGAAAACCTACTAATGCTGGGGTGAATAATTCCTTAGTCGATTGGATTGGTTTATTCAATTACACCTTCTTAGAAGAAGGAAACATTAATGTTTACGGAAATTCCCATCGTTTAATGCTTAACGACAAAGGGGATAATGCCTTCCCATACATTCTTACGGATAGTCAAACAGGTGCATTACAGCCTGAAAACAAGCCGATTTCTTCTCACGCAACAATGTTCTACATTGATTTTGATGGCTCAAAAGTCAATCCTGCTAACTGTCATTTCAATGTAAACGATCTTATTGTTAGTGGCAATATGGGTGTCAGCGCAGAATCCACAATCAAAAAGGGCGGACCTATGTTTGTTAAAACAGAAGTGTCTTCGAAATTAAAGAACGTTAACTGCTCTAGCGTTTATATGTCTTTTATGATTAGTGGAGGCAGATGGATTGCCAATGATACTTCAAAACAAAACGCTTTAGGCGAAATTGAAAATTGCCGTTTCTATAACTGTTTTAATGCTGGCGTTTATATCTATAACAATGGTGATTTAAAGGTGAAACACTCAGAAATGATTAAGTCTGGTGGCCCGCTTTTCTTCTTAAATCCAATGGCCAGCAAACTTCCTGCTTATAATCCAGCAGATTATCAAAGCAAAATCAGCAAAGTCCCAGGCATTAATGTAGATATCGACGAGGATTCTTTCTTCTCGAATTATACCGAAGGTGCTGGTGGATGGTTTGACGCATACGAAGGAGCTTCAACAAAAGCTTCTCAATTAAAAGCGCTTGATGCCATCTTCAATAAACAATTAGGCACATCCTTCCTTAAAAACGATATGACCACAGGAACCGCTGTTCCAAAATTTGACTTCTGGATGTTCTCCCTTCCAAATGGCAACGAAGAAGCATTAAAGCTCCCTGTAAACGATGGTGGCGTTAACGTCAATGTAAATAAAGGAAACAGTGTTATTTATTCTACCCTTAAGGGTGCTTCCGAAGTATGGGAGAAAGCCCTTCAATACAAAGCCAATCCAACCGATCAATCTACTGCATTGGCATACGTCGATTCCGTCACAACAACCGATTTTGGAAATAATCTTTTCTGCAACGAAGCCTTTAGCAAACTCTCAAACGGTCAAGGACTTGCTTTTAGAGCTTTAGAAGAAGATGGAAAGGCTTCGTATATCATTCCAACTTCCGCCAATTTTGATTCTGCTGTTTTAGTGAACACCAAATATTCCATGTTGAATGCCTTAGGATATACGGATGAACAACTCAACGCTATTGGCGTTTCCGCAACTCCTTCTAATGCGTTCAAGAAATCCACTATTTTAGCTGGCGCCATCAATGATGCTACGGCAGCAGGTGGCCCATCCGAACCAGATAAATATCTTGGCGTTTGTAACTACGGCCTCGTTTTAGGCAATTATCACACCTTATAATCAAGCATTTCATTTATGTCATTCCTAAAAAGCAAAAAGAAAGAAGTTTTTGTAATACTAAGCGTTTTATGCGTTTTCTTTCTTGCGCTTCTTTTAGGTTTGTTTGTAGGCGATTATTCTAAATACGCGATGGCTTTCTTGCCTTTTGGCTTAAGTTTGTTCTTATTAGTCACTACCTTTATGTTACTAAAGGTCTTTTCGAAAGATAGGGTTGCAAAAAGTCATAAGTTCTCCTTTCTTACGAATTGGAGTGCAAAGCTTGCCGAAAAGGAAAATAGGCTAAAAATATATCTCTCTTTTACAACTATTGTTCTTTTCATCGTTTTCTTTGCGAGATTCTATTTTTTCAAGGGGAACGTAAGTTATGTCGTAAGTGGAAATACCTACACATATAAGTATTACGATTATCTTCATCTTCAAGGAGATCTGATTGCGGACGGTTTATATTCGTTAGTCACCTTTTCTCATTTAGAAAGAAGCGTTTCCACTTTATTAAATGATTGGTGGAGAGCCTTGATCGTTTTTGCTCTTGTGTGCGCCTTCTATTTAGGGGAATCCTCTATTAGAGCAAGAAGATATATTGGCACGCCTATTGCTATTTTAATCACTTTTTTCTTCTCTTTATGCGTAAGAGGAATTGTTGGGGATTCTTTGGATTATCGCGTCTATTTAATGGGGATTGAGCTAGGATTTTTGGATTTTTATTATTTTTCTTCTTTCTTTGAAAAAGAGAAATTTACCTGTAATCGAAAACAAATATTATCTTTACTAGCTCTCTCTTTGCCTTTCCTTATTTCTTCTATGAGTGCCTACACGCCAGCAAACATTCTTGGACAAACTATCTTTGGCTTAGGAAATCCACATAAGCCTGCCGACTTCACACATCGTTGTTTCTTATACTTATCTTTCTTATTGCCTATTTGTTATTACTTAACTTTATCCCCATTAAGCGAGAAGGAAAAACGTAGTGCCTTAATTCAAATATCCTTGGGTTCTTTCTTCGGCTATATTTCGATCAACCGTTTTGATATCTGGTTCAATCTCTCTCATTGGCCACTACACTTATGCTGTACGGCAATGTATACCATGCCATTGACCCTTTTATGGAAAAACTATTGGCTTTATTACTTCACGTTCTTTATTAATGTCTTAGGCGCATTCTTGGCTTTATTAATGCCTAACTTCTCTAGCAGCCTTCCTCTTTTCTCCCCACACGTAATGGAATTCTATATCAACCACTTACACGCTTTCTTCATGCCTGTATTGATTGTTTTGCTAGGAATATATAAACGTCCAAAGATTAAATACTTCGTTTATTCACAAATTGGTTTCTTGCTTTATTTCGCCTTCGTGATGTTTGTTAACGTCTATTTAACAGCGCATGGCACGGAATCAGACTTCTTCTTCATTAACAGTGATTTCGTCGCGGATAAACTAGGGCAATGGGCAGAGAACATCTTCAATGCGACCATTTCCTTTGAATTAAAAGGACACACCTACGTTATTCACTTAATGTATGACATAGCTTACTATGTGGTCTATATCTTCTTAGCTCTAGGAATGTGGTTCGTCTATGAGTTGCTTTTTAGAATAGTCGATGAAAGAAACATCTTGGTTCTTGCCAAGCAAAAATCTATAAGCAGACATGAAGCGTATCTTTTATACAAAGAAAAAGGAGGCATACCTATGTCAGAAAACAAAGTCTTTTTGAAAGTCACCCATCTCTCAAAGAAATATCATGGGGCAGGTAGTTATGCCGTAAAAGATTTCTCCATGAATCTTGAGGGTGGAAAAATCTATGGCTTCTTAGGGAAAAACGGTGCTGGAAAATCCACCATCATTAAATCCATCGTAGGTATCCATGGTTTTGAAGAAGGATATATCAATGTTTGTGGGTACGATGTCGTAGAAAACCCATTACAAACAAAAGAGCTCATCGGTTTTGTCCCAGATAACTACGCTCTATATGAGAATTTAACCGGAAGACAATACATCAACTATATTGCTGATCTTTATGGCGTTTCTAAGGAAGATAGGATCAAAAGAGAAGAAGATTTGGTCAAGCGTATCGAATTAAGCGAGCGTTACGATAAACCAATGAAGACATATAGCCATGGTATGAAGCAGAAAATTACCATTATTGCCGCGTTGATACACGATCCAAAAGTATGGATTCTAGATGAACCTATGACAGGATTAGACCCAAATAGTATCTATCAAATCAAAGAGTGTATGAAGGAGCACGCCAAGAAAGGCAATATCGTCTTCTTTTCCAGTCACATCATTGATGTTGTTAAGAACCTTTGTGATGAGGTTATTATCATCAAACACGGGGAACTTATCCAAACCATTAATTTAGATGAACACCCAGAAGAAAGAGAGATGCTTGAAAAGAAATTCTTAATCTTAACAAGTGACAACAAGGAAGAAGAAAAAGCCTTGCTTGAAGAAGAAGCCAAAGGGGAGGTTATATGACAAACACCCAAGCGAAAAGAAACTCCATTAAAGAATTTTTCCAAGTGAATTGGAAATCCTTTCGTGTGCTTGTGTCTATGTTGTTGGCTAACTCCCTGTCAATGGATTGGAAGAAAAACAAAAAGAAATCCATTATTAACATCATTACGAAAGTGGCTGCCTTTGTTGGGACCTGTGCTTTATCCTATCTCTTCTTTTATATGTGCATACGGTTGAACATCTTTTCTTTGATGCCTTTCGTTCCGGAAGCAGTTCCTTCTATCTTGATTAACATCCTGCTTTTCTTTTCGTTTTTTGCTACTTTATCAAGAGTCACAAACGATTTATATTTCGCAAACGATAACAGAGTATTGCTAACCTTGCCAACCAATGGAAACACCTTATTTTTAGCTAGGTTATTCGTTTGTTTTTTGAATTCGTATATCAAAGCCTTAGTCATTGAAATTCCATTCTTAATTGGATATTTCTTGGCTTCTAAGTACCCCATATATATGTATTTCGTTGTCTTTTTCCTTTTCATCATCGTCGAACTTGTTTTTGTTCTTCTTAGCGCGATTATTTCTATCCCTTTGTATCTTGTAAAACGTTTTCTTATTTCTCACCCCTTAGTAAGAAACATTTTGACTTTGCTTGTTTTGGCTTTGTTAATCACCTTGGTATCCATATTGATTTCCATCATTCCAGAGAAAATCGACATCTTCACCAACTGGGGTCCTTATTTCAATAAAATTCAGGATGGAATGAGATGGTATATCAATCATCTTTCCTTCTTCTATCAAACTTCCATGGTCTATTTAGGCGGATATACGGGATACACCTTCCAATATCTTTCAGGAATTGGTTCTAATGGATTATGGACTTTGCTTGTTTTCATAGCTTGCATTCCTTTTACGTATGTTGCTTCGTTATCTCTTGCTTCACCATTTTATTTACGTTTAGCAAGCGGAAATGATGAGCTTCTTCCTAAACAAAGCAAGCACGAAAGTGAGAGCCATATTAACAAGCCATTCATTTCTCAATTAAAGAAAGAGTTCCTTCTCTATGTGAAAGACTCAGAAATTGCCCCATCCTATACGACAATATTTATTGCTTTGCCACTTCTCCTCGCTCTCGTTTCTAAAATCTTTATGGCCATGGATTTAAATAAGAGAGGCCTTTCTTTAGTACAGGTTGCCACCTTATTAATCACCATGCTTATTGTTTTGAGCGCAAACGGATCAATCGCAAGAATGTATAGTCAAGAAGGTGGCGCTTTTAAGTTAGCAAGAACCTATCCAGTCAAAGATTCCATCCTGCTAGCAAGTAAGTTAATCATCCCAGGCACTTTAGGAAGCATATCCATAATCGTTTCATTTGGTATCATCGCTTCATTAAAAACAAATCTTATCGCTGAAATCCTTTTATTGGGTGCTGGCATTCTTCTTATCTATTTAGGCCACCTCCTTTATAGTGCTTCCCTTGATTTCACGAATCCCAGAAATCCTTTTGGCGAGGTTTCTTTCTTATCTAGCAATGAGAATCGTTCCATCATCCTTTCCTTCGTTTTAAGCTTCCTTTTGACCATTCTTTTCTACTATTTCACTCAGGATCCAATTGTTTGGATTGGCAATGTGCAAATCACGTCTAGTTTTAAGGTGTGTTTAATCGGTTTACTTTATTTCGTGGTGAATATCGTCGCTTATAACAAAAAAGTCCGTTACGTATATGCGAAGGGGGAGAATTTATGAAAAAGTTGGTGTCCATCCTTGTAGCTGCTATTTCTTTATTGGCAATCGTTTTAGTCGCCGTCTTTGGCACAAGACCACAAGGCATTACGCCAATCATTTATATGGATAGCATTAAGATTCTTCCTAGCGATAACAGCCAATATAAAGAAACAGACGGCAAAGCCACGATGGTCCTTGTTTATGATGAGATGCAAGAACCGGATTATGGAAATGGCAAAGAAAGCTATATGCCATACATTTTTAAAACAGAAATATTGCCTGAGAATGCGACCAATAGAAGTTTCACTTATTTCGTTGATCAATCAAGCAAGGCCTATATTGATTTTCCACCCGATAGCGAAAACGCATCAAGCAAAGGAATGTTCTTAGTAAAGAGAGTAACGAACAAAGCTTTTGCAAGTGTGATCGTCTCTTGTAGACCGCAGGATGGCGGCAAAGCGGAAATTGCTAATTTAACTGTTGTTATCGACTATCGTAGCGTCTTATCAAAAACAGCAAATATAGACGAATATTAATACACGTCCCTCTTATTTTTCTTCTTTTGTGAGTTTTATACCATCGGGAGAAAGTTCTTTTTCTCTTTGTTCTTTTGCAATTTTTTCTTTCTCTTTTTTATCCATAAAGAAAAGGAAAAGTCCATAGGAAATCTCTCCAACACAAAGGGCAATTAAAGGGAAAATAACGTAATAGAAAAACGAAGGGTCCTGACAATACTTATTATTCGGTATAGAGGTAATTCCTTTTACTAGAACGAAAAGAGAAACCACTAAGCCAACTGCAAAAAGAACGATAAGCGTCAAAGAAGTAATATAGCGATCGTCTTTATCTTTTAAAGTAAACTGAGTGACAAACATTACCGCCAAACAAATAACCACATACATGATTGGTTTAAAGACGGCAGAAAGAAGATAGGCGTTTATATCTTCCCCAGGATTTATATACATGGCCGTCATTAAAAGAATCATTTCATAGAAGAACCATGTAGCGGCCGCGACAAATAAAAGATAGGCGGCTATTTTTCGAATGATTTTAGCTGCTTCCATAACTAAAGGGCAATCTTTTCTCCTGGGTGAAGAACAAGTTTCTTAGGCGTGTAGATATGAGAAACCACTTCATCATCAAAATCCACGCCAACATGAGTGTGCATAGGAATGGCAAAACGTGGGGAAATCGCTTCGATGGCTTTATCAAAGTCTTCCGTATTCATCGTATAGGTACCATCACACGGCAATAATGCGTAGTCGATGTTTTCTTTATTCAGATCTCTCATTTCTGGAATGAAATCCGTATCGCCAGCATGGTAAAGCTTTAAACCATCAAAAGAGATAAGATACCCAACACATTCATCTTTTACGTGATGGGAATTATAGGCTGGGATTGCTTTCACAAGAATTCCACCGATATCGAACTCTTTGTAAATGCCATTATTTAAAGCGTTAATGCTACGAATCACTTTCGCCCCTGTTTTTAAAGGAACGAGTTTTAATTCGTTATAATCGTAATGTTCATGAGTAATTAGAACCAAATCGGCAGGTTGATTATAGTAATAAGGTTGCCCACCAAAAGGATCAATATAAATAACCTTGCCTTCATTGGTTTTAATGCGGAATGTCGCGTGGCCTAAATAAGTTAATGAAGCCATAAGAATCCTCCTTAGAGCATGAGTTTTCGCTCTTCATATAATTTCCTAAAATTCTCCGTCGTATATTTTTCAGGAAGAAACAATATTTGTTTAGATATTGTGGGATTGGCGATAAATAAATTTAAACCCAAATGGAAAGAAATGGCAAAATTTTGCTTCTTCATCAGTTTACAAAAATAAACGACATGATTGTCGGTTAAGGAAAAAGGAATCTCTTCAAAAGGTGCTTCTGCCATAGGATTCTTAAGAAGGTTCCAAAGTGTTTTTTCCTTTTTATTTTGTGGTTTATTATCTAAAAATAACTGCAATTTCCCATGTATTTCTTTAAAAATAGAGGGGTTTTCCATGAT